>JACXTT010008705.1_pt1 | contig 14020 bp, 10 predicted proteins | sample 9270951 | NCBI WGS metagenome assembly JACXTT01 (sample SAMN15532306, study PRJNA645909) | rock metagenome | isolation source: weathered quartz diorite | place: Puerto Rico | collected 2017-06-21 | reverse complement strand
TGACGCGCTCGACCGCGCGGGCCAGCGTTTCCACCAGCTTGCCGCGGGTGGTCAGGAAGGGTTTGCCCGACAGTGACCAGTCCAGTGCATAGTCCAGACCGTGGCGGTCGAGGATGGCGTGCACGCGGCTCTTCAGCGACTCGACGGTGCTGGCGGTGGAGAAGCGAAAGTTGAACGACACCTTCAGTTCTCCCGGAATCACGTTGGTGGCGCCGGTGCCGGCGCCGATGTTAGACACCTGCCAGGTGGTCGGAGGAAAGTGTTCGTTGCCCGGATCCCATTCGCTGGCGGTGAGTTCCGCCAGCGCCGGCGCGAACTGGTGGATCGGATTGCGCGACTGCAGGGGGTAGGCGATGTGTCCCTGGACACCGCGCACCAGCAGCTCCCCGGACAGCGAACCGCGGCGGCCGTTCTTGATGGTGTCGCCGAGTGTCCTGGCCGATGAAGGCTCGCCGACGATGCAGAAGTCGATTTTTTCGCCCCGCGAGCGCAGCGCCTCGACCACCTTGACCGTGCCATTGACCGCCACGCCTTCCTCGTCGGAGGTAATCAGCAGCGCGATGGAGCCGGGATGGTCCGGATGTTCGGAGAGATATCCCTCGATCGCGGTGACGAACGCTGCCAACGAGGACTTCATGTCGGCTGCGCCGCGGCCGTAGAGCAGGCCGTCGCGCACCGTCGGTATGAACGGATCGGATCGCCACTGGTCCAGCGGCCCGGTCGGGACCACGTCGCTGTGGCCCGCGAAGCAGACGAGCGGCGCGCGGCTGCCGCGCCGCATCCACAGATTGTCGACTTCGCCGTGGCGCATCGGTTCCGCCTTGAAGCCGAGCCGCGCCAGCCGCTGCCGCAGGATCTCCTGGCAGCCGGCATCGTTCGGCGTAACCGAAGCGCGCGCGATCAACTCGCGAGCAAGTTCGAAGGTCGCGGACGACATGGCAGCCGAGTCCGGCGTCACGGGCGCCGGAGAACCTGGCGGCGGTTCACTTCTTGCTGTCGGTATCCACGTTCAGCTTGATTTCGCTGAACGAGTAACCTCCGCCCGGCTTTACCAGCACTTTCCCGGTCGGGCTCTCGCCGATCTTGCCGGCGGCCTTCTGTTCATAGTTGTTGATCAGCCAGGACAGGTTGGTGGCGGAATCCGAGTTCTTCAGCGCCTCATCCTTGGAAACCGTCCCCGCCATGAACAATTCGAACAGGGCGTGCTCGAAGGTCTTCGACCCGGGCGAAAGGCTTTGCTCCATCGCCTCCTTGATCTGGTCGATTTCGCCTTTCTTGATCAGCTCGGCGACATGCTTGGTGTTGAGCATCACTTCCACCGCCGCGACCTGCGTTCCGTCGTTGGCCTTGACCAGGCGCTGCGAAATGATGGCGCGCAGGCTGATGGAAAGGTCGGACAGCAGCGAGTTGCGCGCTTCGTAGGGGAAGAAGTTGATGATGCGGTTGAGCGCGTGGTAGCTGTTGTTGGCGTGCAGCGTGGACAGGCACAGGTGGCCGGTCTGGGCGTATAGCAGCGCGTGCTGCAGCGTCTGGCGGTCGCGGATCTCGCCGATCATCATCATGTCCGGCGCCTCTCGCATCGCATTGACCAGCGCGTTTTCGTAAGAGCGGGTGTCGGTGCCGACTTCGCGCTGGTTGATCACGCACTTGTCGTTGCGGAACACAAACTCCATCGGGTCCTCGATGGTGAGAATGTGCCCGGGTCTTTGAGCGTTGCGGTGCTCGATCATGGCAGCAAGCGTGGTGGACTTGCCCGAACCGGTAGACCCGGCCACAACGACGAACCCGCGCTTCTCCAGCACCAGGTCCTTGAGGATCGCGGGCAGCTTGAGCTTTTCGATCCCCGGCGTGCCGCTCCTGAGATAGCGGATCACCATCGCGACGTTGCCGCGCTGGCGGAAGACGTTGACTCGGAAACGGCCGATGTCCTGGATTACGTAGGAGAAGTTCATCTCCATGGTCTCCTCGAACTCGCGTATCTGCCGGTCGGTCATCACTTCGTAGGCGATCTTGCGGGCGGTCTCCGCATCGATCACCTGCGCGTTCACCGGCATGATGCCGCCAAGAATCTTGATCGATACCGGGGCGCCGGCCGAAATGAAAAGGTCCGATGCCTGCTTTTCCGCCATCAGCTTGAATAGTGGGCTCAGAAACATGGTGGTCTCGATGACTCCTGGTAGTAGTGGTTGCGCCGATCCGCGCCGCGTAACCTGGAAGGCTCCTGCTAATCGCTGCGGAGGAGCTCGTTGATGCTGGTCTTGGCGCGGGTCTTGGCGTCCACCTGCTTGACGATGACCGCGCAGTAAAGACTGTATTTGCCGTCGGGCGAGGGCAGGTTGCCCGACACGACCACAGACCCGGGTGGAATCCTGCCGTAGAGGGTCTCACCGGTCTGACGATTGTAGATCTTTGTGCTGCTACCGATATAGACGCCCATCGAGATCACCGAGCCTTCGCCGACCGCTACGCCCTCGACGATTTCGGAGCGGGCGCCGATGAAACAATTGTCCTCGATGATGGTCGGATTGGCCTGCACTGGTTCCAGAACTCCGCCGATCCCCACGCCTCCGGAGAGATGGACATTCTTGCCGATCTGCGCGCATGAACCTACCGTGGCCCAGGTGTCCACCATGGTGCCTTCATCCACGTAGGCGCCGATATTCACGAACGAGGGCATCAGGACCACGTTCCTGGCGATGAACGAGCCGCGCCGCGCCGCCGCCGGCGGCACTACGCGGAACCCGCCGGCGCGAAAATCCGCAGCGCCGTAGCCGGCGAACTTGGACGGCACCTTGTCGAAATAATTGGTGTAGCCGTCTCGGACCACGGCGTTATCCTGCAGTCGGAACGACAGCAGCACGGCTTTCTTGACCCACTGGTGCGTGATCCACTGCCCGCCGATTTTCTCCGCGACTCGCAGCGTTCCAGCGTCCAGGCGATCGATGATTTCGGCAACGGCGTCCGTAAGCGCAGGTTCGGCGTTGTTTGGCGAGATGCTGGCACGGTTATCGAACGCCTTCTCGATGACCGACTGCAAATCCGTCATTCTTGTTTTTTCCTTGTGAATATTGAGAGAAAAATTCGGCCAGGCGTTGCGCCGCTTCGACGCATTCCTCGACCGGGGCCACCAGCGCGATGCGCACGAAGTTCGCCCCAGGGTTGACGCCGCGGGCCTCGCGGGCCAGGTAACTGCCGGGTACGACGATTACATTATATTGCTCAAACAAGCGTTTAGCGAATTCCGTGTCGGCGATGGGGGTGCCCAGCCAAAGGTAAAACGCCGCTTGCGGCATGGTGGCACCGGCATCTTCGGCAAGCAGAGCCACTGCTTTCTGGAACTTCTCCCGGTACAGGCGCCGGTTATCGCGCACGTGCTCTTCCTCCTGCCATGCCGCCGTGCTGGCGGCCTGCACCGCAGGGCTCATCGCGCACCCGTGGTAAGTCCGGTAAAGCAGGAACTTCGCCAGAATTTCCCCATTGCCGGCGACATAGCCGGAGCGCATCCCGGGCACGCTGGAGCGTTTCGACAGGCTGCCGAACGCGACCAGACGCGGGAAGTGGCTGCGGCCGAGGCGATGCGCGGCTTCCAGGCCGCCGAGCGGCGCCTGGGCTTCGTCGAAATAGATCTCCGAGTAGCACTCGTCGGAAGCGATCACGAAGCCGTGGCGGTCCGAAAGGTCGAACAGGGATCGCCACTCTTCGAGGGTCATGACGCTGCCGGTGGGATTGCCCGGCGAGCAGACGTAGACGAGCTGGGTCCGGCTCCACACCGATTCGGGCAACTGGCCGAAATCGAGAGCGAAGCCGTTGTGCGGGAGGATATTGAGGAAGTGCGGTTCCGCCCCGGCCAGAAGCGCGGCGCCTTCGTAGATCTGATAGAAGGGGTTGGGGGCCACCACGACCGCCCCTTCGCGCGAGGCGTCCACAACCGTCTGGGCAAATGCGAACAGTGCCTCCCGGCTGCCGTTGACCGGCAGCACCTGTTTTGCCGGGTCGATACCTGGCAGCCGGTAACGCCGCACGATCCATGCCGCGATTGCGGCGCGCAGCGTTTCGCTGCCCGCGGTTGCGGGGTAGCTCGACAATCCATCCAGGTTGGCGCTCAACGCCTCGCGAAAGAACTGCGGTGTGGCATGCTTCGGCTCGCCGATCGACAGATTAATCGCGCGCAACGACGCATTGGCTTTCACTCCCGAGAGCAGCTCGGCAAGCTTCTGGAAAGGGTAGGGTTGCAGCCTGGTCAGATCCGGATTCATCGGCAATAGGCGTTAGCCTCGCAGACCGGGCGCGCTCCGCGCCGTAAGCTGAGGGGCGAACGAATTATACGGGTGGGGTAAGTGCACAGGAACAATTCGCTGGCGATTGCTTCGCTGCTTAGCGCCGCCCTGGTGTGGGGGCTGATCTGGTTTCCGTATCGCGCGCTCGATGCGGCCGGAGCCAGCGGCGCGCTGGCTTCCTTTCTGACGTATTTTTTCGCGTTGCTCCCCGGATTGGCATCGTTGCGCGGACGCAGGACCCAGATCGCCCGTTCCGGCTGGTTGCTTGCGGCAATGGCGCTGGCGGCGGGGTGGTGCAATCTTGCCTATGTCCTCGCCACCATCCGTGGCGAGGTAATGCAGGTCATGCTGCTGTTCTACCTGGCGCCGCTGTGGACCGTGGTGCTTGCGCGCGTCCTGCTCGGCGAGAAGCCGGGTGGGGCCGGTTATTTCGTGATGGCGCTGTCGCTGGCCGGAGCGCTGATCATGCTCGGCCGGACGGGTGCGGACCTGCCGCTGCCGCGCAGCGTCGCCGAGTGGCTGGGTCTGTCGTCCGGGATGGCCTTCGCCCTGACCAATGTGCTCGGCCGCAAGGCCAGACACGTTGACGTGGCGGTCCGTTCGCTGTCAGTGTGGGCCGGAGTGTCGTTGGTGGCGCTGCCCGTTATGCTGCTCATCGAGGATCCTGTGCGTTCATTGCGGGCACTGGATGCTCACGCGTGGGGGCTGATTGCCCTGCTGACGGTGGTGATCTTCTCGGTCAACCTGGTGGTGCAGTACGGGCTGGCGAACACCGGTGCCAATCAGGCGATCGTCATATTCCTGTCGGAACTGGTGTTCGCTGCGGTGGGGTCGTATGTGCTCGCGGCAGAGGCGATGACCTGGAGGCAATGGCTGGGCGGGGCGATGGTGGTGGCGGCTACGCTGTATTCCGGGCGGCTGCAGCAGGCCGCGGAAAGATCAGCGCACGCTTGATTGCGGCGCGATCCCTTCGAGTTCAATGCGCGGCGCCGGCATCCAGCCCTTCTTGCGGTGTTCGGCGATGACGGTGGTGAAGATGCCCCCACGTACGTAGAAGCGTGCAGTCAGGCGTATGAAGCGAGGCTTCGTCGCCGTGGCCAGGTCGTCGAGAATGCTGTTGGTGACGGCTTCGTGGTAAGCGCCCCGGTCGCGGTAGCCCCAGATATAGGTCTTCAGGCTCTTGAGTTCCACGCATTTGCGGTCGGGAACGTAATCGAGGTAAAGCGTGGCGAAATCCGGCTGTCCGGTCATCGGGCAGAGGCAGGTGAATTCCGGAATCTCCATACGAATCAGGTAATCCCGCTGCGGATTCGGATTGGGGAAGGTCGCCAGGGTCAGCGCCGGCTTGCTTGGCATTCTCTTGGGGGCGATTCGGTTGTTAAAATACGCCCTGAAAAAACACGCGCCTGGTCCTTGTTAGGGGCCCCAGGCGCTTGTTTTATGGGCATCCGTTCAAAATTATAAGCCTTTATAGAATTGCGATAGTGCGACTCACTCACATCAAGCTGGCCGGTTTCAAGTCCTTCGTCGACCCTACCCACATCCCGGTCCCTGGCCAACTGGTCGGCGTCGTCGGTCCCAACGGTTGCGGCAAATCCAATGTGATCGACGCGGTACGCTGGGTGCTCGGGGAATCCTCTGCCAGGCAGCTTCGCGGCGAGAACATGCAGGATGTCATCTTCAACGGTTCCGGTGAGCGCACGCCGGTGGGCCGCGCCAGCGTAGAGCTGATATTCGACAACAGTCTGGGCAAGACGGCCGGGCCATGGTCGCAGTACACCGAGATTTCGGTCAAACGCGTGCTCGAGCGCGACGGAGAGTCGTCTTATTTCATCAACAACTTGCACGTGCGCCGGCGCGACGTCGCCGACATCTTCCTGGGCACCGGCCTGGGCGGCCGCGGCTACGCCATCATCGAGCAGGGGATGATTTCACGCATCATCGAGGCCCGGCCCGAGGACCTGCGCAGCTTCCTCGAGGAAGCGGCCGGGGTATCGAAGTACCGCGAGCGGCGGCGCGAAACCGAACTCAGGCTCGACGATACGCGCGATAACCTGCTGCGGGTGGACGATATCCGCCGGGAGCTGGGCGCACAGCTCGAACACCTTGAATCCCAGGCCGAAAGGGCGACCAGGTACCGGGAGCTGGAGACTGAACTGAAGCGCGCACAGCACACGTTGTGGTTGCTACGCAAACGCGACGCCGCAGCGCAGCGTGCCCGCACCGGCCGCGATATCGAGGCAGCGGGCGTGGAACTGGAAGCCGAGACCGCCAGCCTGCGCGATGCTGAAAAGCGCGTAGAGGAATTGCGCACCAGCCATTACAGCGCTTCGGATGCAGTACACGCGGCCCAGGGCGCGCTCTACGAAGTCAACGCCGAAGTCGCCCGCATCGAGCAGCAGATCCAGTATCTCCACGACAGTCGCAATCGCGCCCAGCACCAGCTCGAGTCGCTGCGTTCGCAGGAAGACGAGCAGCGTAGCCGCCAGGCGTCACAAGAGGCGGCGCGCGGGGCAAGCGAGGAGTCGCTGGCGAAGGCACGCGGCCAACTGGCCGCGCTTGCCGATGAACTGCAGGCCGCGCGAGCCGCCCTGCCGGCCGCTGAAGAGGCGTATCGAAACGCACAAGCGCAGCTTGCCGAGGCGCAGCGTTGCCTCACCGAAGCCGAACAACAGCTGAAACTGGAAGAAGCTCGCGCCGGGCACGGCGAGAAGCTGCTGCTGCAGCTTGAAACGCGGCGCGCGCGCTTGGAAGAAGAGCGCGACGGCCTGGAGGTGCCGAACCTGAGCGAACTAGTCAGGCTGGAATCGGAGATCAGGGAGCTCGCTCAGCGGCTCTATGAACAGCGCGATGCACTCGAGAAGTGTGACGCCGATTTGCCCACGCTCGAAGCGACGATGCACGGCGCGGACCAGGAGACCGAGCAGACCCAGCAACGACTCAATCAGCTCGATGCACGGCTCACCGCGCTGCAGTCGCTGCAGGAGCAGGTCAGCCGCGCGGGCGAAATCGAACCCTGGCTGGAACGCCACGAATTGCGCGGCAACCCGCACCTTTGGCAGGGAATCAGGATCCGGGAAGGCTGGGAAAACGCACTTGAAGCGGTATTGAGCCAGCGCCTGAACAGTATCGGTCTCGTCGAGCTCGCTCAGGTGCATGCCTGGCTGGCGGAGACGCCACCGGGGAAGATTTCCTTCCACCGCAGCGCTGGGGCCGCCGTAGCCGCCGAGCCGGCCGTAGCGGGTCTTACCCGGCTCACCGATTATGTGAGCTGCACCGACGCGCGGCTGGCGCCGGTGCTCGGCGACTGGCTGGCGCGGGTCTACGTGCTGCAGGATCTTGCCCGTGGCGTGGAGCTGGCCCGCGACCTGCCTGCCGGCGCGATGCTGGTCAGCGCGCAAGGGCATGTTTTCACCGCCACCAGCGTCAGCTTCCATGCGGCCGATTCGGAAGTTCACGGCATCCTGTCGCGCCAGCGCGATATCGAGGCGTTGTTCGCGGAGCGCGCCAGTGCCGACGAGGAGCTGGGACGGCAACGCGCCGTCGCGATGTCCCGGAAATCCGAATTCGAGGAACGCCGCACAGAGGCCGAACGCCTGCGGCGAGCGGTGGCCGAATTGCAGGAACACCATCACCAGCTGAAACTGGACCACGTGCGCCTGTCGCAGCTTGCCGAGCGCCTCAAAACGCGTGGCGAGCAGATCGTGCGCGAGCTTGCGGAGATCGATGCCGAGATGGCGCGCGAGTCGGCGCAGCGCGAGCAGGCGAGCCAGCAGATCGATGCACTGACCGCCGGAATGGATGCGCTGCGGGTCGGTGTGGAAACTGCCGGACAGGCGCACGCAAATGCGGAATCGGCCTTGCAGACCTGCCGGGTGAACGCCCAGCAGATCGAGCGGGAGCATCAGGAAGCACAGTTTCAGGAAACAACAATATCAAATAAAATGATCGATATAGAAGAATCACTTGATACCATTTCTCAAAATCTGAAGCGCCTCGCAAGCGATTCCGAGACGCTGTCCGCCGAGGTCTCCCAGAGCGACGAGAGCCCGCTGGGGGCGCAACTGCAGGTGCACCTTGATGTCCGCCTGGAGCGCGAGCAAAGCCTGAAGCAGGGCCGCGATGAGTTGCAGGCCGCGGAGGACAAGCTGCGTGCTACCGAGCAGGAGCGCCTCGGGTCGGAACAGAAGCTGGCGCCGCTGCGCGAACGCATCAACGAATTGCGTCTCAAGGAACAGGAAGCCCGAATTGCCGAAGAGGGCTTTGCCGCGCAACTGGCGGAAGCCGGCGCCGATGAACGGGAACTGCTGCCGCTGCTGGAAGAAGGCGCGCGCGCAGGCAGGTTGCAAAACGAGATCAACCGCGTCAACGAGGAGATTTCCGCGCTGGGGGCAGTGAACCTGGCCGCGCTGGGGGAACTGGCGACCGCGCGCGAACGCAAGGTCTACCTGGACGCCCAATCGCAGGACCTGGCCGAAGCGGTGACCACCCTGGAGAGCGCCATCCGCAAAATCGACCGCGAGACCCGCGAGCGCCTGCAGGAGACTTTCGATTCCGTCAACAGGCACTTCGGTGAAATGTTCCCGGTGCTGTTTGGCGGCGGCGAGGCGAAACTGGTGATGACCGGCGAGGAAATACTCGATGCCGGCGTGCAGGTGATCGCGCGCCCGCCGGGAAAGCGCAATTCATCGATCCACCTCCTGTCGGGTGGGGAAAAGGCGTTGACCGCGTTGTCGCTGGTATTCTCGATGTTCCAGCTCAATCCCGCGCCGTTCTGCCTGCTGGACGAGGTGGACGCGCCGCTGGACGACAGCAATACCGAGCGCTTCTGCGATCTGGTGAAGAGAATATCCGCGAACACCCAGTTCATGTTCATCACCCACAACAAGATCACCATGGAAATGGCCAGCCAGCTGATCGGCGTCACCATGCAGGAGCAGGGCGTATCCCGGGTGGTTGCGGTGGACGTGGATGAGGCGCTACGCATGCGCGAAGAAGCCGCAGCCTGATAGCATCTTGGCGCTGGGGTCGCACGGGGAGAGGCAATGAGTGATTTGCAGATCGGCTTGCTGATGCTCGGGGTGCTTGTGGTGGCCGGGGTGGTGGCGTTCAACTGGCACCAGGAAAGGCAGTTTCGCCGCCGCGCCGAACAGACCTTTGCCGGCGGGCATGACGACATCCTGTTCGAGCCCCGGCCGCCAGTATCTGCTGGCGCCGCGCCACTGGGGGATGCGCATGACCAGGTGCGCATCGAGCCGCGGATGGATACGGCGGGCGAGGACGGCCTTGGCGGGGGTTTATCATCGTCATCAGCCCTGCCGCAACCGGAGATCGATTACATCGTCGAGATTCGCGCCGGCGAAATCATCCCTGCCGAACAACTGGCGCAATTGCGCCGGACACTGGCCATGCTGGGCCGGATCATCAACTTCAGCGGCCTCGATTTGCGCTCGAAGTCCTGGCAGCCCCTGGCGCTGGATGGCGCGCGCTACACCTCGGTGCGCGCGGCGCTGCAACTGGTCGACCGCTCCGGGCCGCTCAACGGCGAACACTTGCAACGGTTCGGTGACGCCGTCAGGGCGGCGGCACGCGAAATGGCCGCCATAGCCGAGCTGCCCGAGTTCGCGCCGGCTCTGGAACAGGCTACCGACCTCGACCGTTTCTGCGCCGATGTCGACGTGGTGGTCGGAATCAACGTCGTCGCGCGCACCGGGCAGATATTCCACGGCACCAAGATCCGCGCACTGGCCGAGACTGCCGGGTTGCACCTTCAGCCGGGCGGAGTGTTTCACTGCCTGGACGAGCAGGGAACTTCGCTGTTCTCGCTGGACAACCAGGAGGCGGAACCGTTCCTGATCGACAAGATCCGCAGCCTGACCACGCCGGGCATCACCTTCCTGCTCGACGTGCCGCGAGTGTCGGATGGTCTGCGCGCGTTCGATCGCATGTTGGCGATGAGCCGAAGTTTTGCCCATTCGCTCGACGGCACGCTCGCCGATGACAACCGCGTGCCGCTCGACGACACCGGCCTGGACAAGATCCGCGCTCAGCTGCGCGTCATCTATGGGGTCATGGAACAGCGCGGCATTCACGCCGGCGGGCCGCTGGCGCTGCGCCTGTTCTCCTGATGGCAGTACCCGCCGCCAAGATCGCCGCCCACGCCGAAAAGTTGCGGCGCGAAATCGACCGCGCCAACTACAACTACTACGTCAAGGACACGCCGACGCTGCCGGACGCGGAATACGACCGGCTGTTCCGCGAACTGCAGGCGCTTGAAGAAAAGCATCCCGGGCTGGCGACGCCGGACTCTCCTACGCGGCGCATTGGCGCGATGCCGGCCGGGGCATTCGCGCAAGTCACGCACCCGACGCCGATGTTGTCGCTCAATAATGCGTTCAGCGAGGCCGAGGTCGAGGCTTTCGACCGGCGCGTGCGCGAAGGCCTCGCGGTTGCAGGACCTGTTGAATATGCCGCGGAGCCCAAGTTCGACGGTCTGGCCGTCAGCCTCACGTACGACAAGGGCATTTTCACCATGGGCGCGACCCGGGGGGATGGCTATACCGGCGAGGACGTTACTGCCAATCTGCGCACCGTGCGTTCTATCCCGCTGCGGCTCGAAGGCCGCAACCTGCCGGGGCTTCTCGAAGTGCGCGGCGAAGTATTGATGCTCAAGCGCGACTTTCAGGCCCTGAATCGCGAGCAGAAAAAAAAGGGCGAAAAGGAGTTTGTCAACCCGCGCAACGCGGCGGCCGGGTCTCTGCGACAGCTCGACTCGCGCATCACCGCCGGCCGGCGCCTGGCCTTTTTCGCTTACGGCCTGGGCCGCGTGAGCGGCGGAAAATTTCCAGCGGATCGCCACAGCCAACAACTCGACTGCCTCGAATCGCTGCATTTCCCGATCGCCAGGCAGCGCGGCGTGGTCAAGGGCGTGCAGGGCCTTCTGGACTATTACCGGGACATCGGGAGTCGTCGCGACTCGTTGCCCTTCGAGATCGACGGCGTGGTTTACAAGGTGGACGACCTCGAATTCCAGGCCAGCCTGGGTTTCGTCTCGCGCGCCCCACGCTTCGCGATCGCTCACAAGTTTCCGGCGCAGGAAGAGATCACCGAGGTGCTCGGCATCGACGTGCAGGTCGGGCGTACCGGCGCACTGACGCCGGTTGCAAGGCTTGCACCCGTATTTGTGGGCGGCGTCACCGTGACCAACGCCACGCTGCACAACGAGGACGAGGTCAGGCGCAAGGACGTACGCATCGGCGACTACGTCATCGTGCGCAGGGCGGGCGACGTCATCCCGGAAGTCGTCAGCATAGTGAAGGAGCGCCGCCCGGGCGGTGTACGCCCGTTCCGCATGCCTGCCAAGTGCCCGGTGTGCGGGTCGAACGTCGAGCGCCTGGAGGACGAGGCGGTGGCCCGCTGCACCGCCGGGCTATATTGCCCGGCGCAACGCAAACAGGCGCTGCTGCATTTTGCCGGGCGTCGTGCAATGGATATCGAAGGCCTGGGGGTGAAACTGGTCGATCAACTGGTGGACCAGGGGCTGGTGAAAACGCCTGCCGATCTCTATCGCCTGGATGCGGAGAAACTGGCAGGCCTCGAGCGCATGGCGGAAAAATCTGCCCGGAACGTTGTGGATGCGATCGAGAAGAGCAAGCGTACGACGCTGGCGCGCTTCATCTATGCCCTCGGCATCCGCAACGTCGGCGAAGCGACCGGCCGGGACCTGGCGCGCCATTTCGGCAAGCTGGAGCCGCTGCTGCAGGCAAGTGAAGATGAGTCGCAGCAGGTACCCGACGTCGGCCCGGTGGTGGCGCGCAGCATCGCCCGGTTCTTTGCCGAACCTCACAACCGCGAAGTGATCGCGCAGATGCGCAGCCTCGGCGTGACCTGGCCGGAATCGACTGTAATCAGGCCGCCGCGTCAACCGCTTGCCGGAAAAACCTTCGTGTTGACCGGTACCTTGCCCAATCTCTCGCGCGACCAGGCGAAAGAGCGCATCGAAGCAAACGGCGGCAAGGTCTCCGGCAGCGTATCCGGGAAAACCGATTACGTCGTCGCCGGCGCGGAACCGGGGAGCAAGTACGACAAGGCGCTGGAACTCGGTATCGCTGTGCTCGACGAGCAGGGGTTGCTAGAATTGCTCGGCCGGGTCAGCTGAAGATAACTGAACAACTTGGAGCCCGCATTGAACATGATCACCAAAGCCGTCTTTCCTGTTGCCGGACTGGGTACGCGCTTTCTTCCTGCAACCAAGGCGAGCTCGAAGGAAATGTTGCCGGTGGTCGACAAGCCGCTGATCCAGTACGCGGTGGAAGAGGCGGTCGCCGCCGGCATTACCCAGATGGTGTTCATCACCGGGCGCAACAAGCGCGCCATCGAAGACCATTTCGACAAGGCCTATGAGCTGGAGACCGAACTGCAGGCGCACGGCAAGCTGAAGATGCTCGAGCAGGTGCGCGACATCGTCCCCAAGCACGTCAGTTGCATCTATGTGCGTCAGACCGAGGCCCTCGGTCTCGGCCATGCGATCCTGTGCGCCCGGCCGGTGGTCGGCGATGCGCCGTTTGCGGTGATCCTCGCCGATGACCTGATCGACGGCAATCCGCCGGTGATGAAGCAGATGGTGGACATCTATGCGAGGGAGCGCTGCTCGTTGCTGGCGGTGCAGACCGTGCCGCACGACGAGACCTCGAGCTACGGCATCGTCGAGACCGAGCATGGGGAGCGCGGCATGCACCGCATCATCGGCATCGTTGAGAAACCGCGGGCGGAGAACGCGCCTTCCAATCTGGCGGTGGTCGGACGTTACGTACTGACGCCGGAGATCTTCGCTCACCTCGAGAAGGTCAAGCCCGGAGCTAGCGGCGAGATCCAGCTGACCGACGGCATCGCCGCGCTCCTCCAGGATCAACGTGCGCTGGCATACGAATTCCAAGGCTTGCGCCATGATTGCGGATCCAAGCTCGGTTACCTTCAGGCGAATGTGCTGTATGCGCTGCGCCATCCCGAGATCGGCAACGATTTTTCCGCTTTTCTCGACTCGCTGCCCCTCAAAGAGAAGAAGTCCCGCTCGAATGCTGGATAAGAACCAGGCCTGGCAGATGCTGCGGGAGGCTGATCTGGTGTGTTCCGCACAGGAAGTGGGCCGCGCGATCGAACGTGTCGCGGCAGAGGTCACCGCCAGGCTTGCCGACGCCAACCCGTTGGTCCTGTCGGTGATGGGCGGAGCCGTCGTGTTCACCGGCCGACTGCTGCCTTTGCTGGCTTTTCCGCTGGAGCTCGACTATCTCCACGTCACCCGCTACGACGGCAAGACTCGGGGCTCGGAGGTGCGATGGAAAGCCGGCCCGCGCATCGATATTCGCGGCCGGACGCTGCTGGTGGTGGACGACATCCTCGACGAAGGCGATACGCTGGCCGCGGTGCGGGACAGATTGCTGGCCGAGGGCGCGGCTGCCTTCTTCAGTGCGGTGTTTGCCAACAAGGATATCGGCCGCCCCAAGCCGATCCGGGCCGATTTTGTCGGCGTGCTCGTGCCCGACCGTTACGTTTTCGGATTCGGCATGGACATCAACGAATACTGGCGCAATCTTCCCGCAATCTATGCAGTGAAGGCCTGAATCCAGAAATCATGCTTGGCATAATCGGCGGTACCGGCCTTACTCAACTCTCCAATCTTGAGATTACACGGCGCCAGGTGGTCCGCACCCCCTACGGCGAACCTTCCGGCGCGTTGACTTTCG
>JACXTT010008704.1_pt1 | contig 14021 bp, 14 predicted proteins | sample 9270951 | NCBI WGS metagenome assembly JACXTT01 (sample SAMN15532306, study PRJNA645909) | rock metagenome | isolation source: weathered quartz diorite | place: Puerto Rico | collected 2017-06-21 | reverse complement strand
TGCGAAGGCGCGCGATTTTATCAGGCTTGGGCAGCAGCGGCCATCCTCGGGCCGACGGCAGGGTCATATCGTGTTAAAAAAATCCCTGTGCGCTCGCGCTGGCCGCAACTGACGCGGCTGTATAAGGTATAGCCCTTGACCTGTCGTCTTTGATGACAGGGGAAAAACTTTCAGTGATTGTGTGAATGATGGCACTGCGCCGTGGTCTTACGCCTGTCGCTTTGTATTCATGCGGTCTTGGCTACCGCTTTCTGCTTGTCGGGAATTTTTCATGCGTCTGTTCAAATTATTGAGTGTCGGCTGTCTTTCCCTGCTGAGCCTGGCCGTCCACGCGCAAACCCTGAATGGCCTGTACCAGGTACGCGAGCCGGTTGGCAACCAGACGCCGGATGAACGCAACCAGGCCACCCAGCGTGCCCTGGACACCCTGGTGCTGCGCCTGACCGGCGATCCCAAGGCGCTACAGAGTCCCGGCTTGGCCGAGGTGCGCAAGGATCCGCAGCAGATCATCAGCCGGTACGGCTACGACGCCGGGCCGCCGGAAAGCCTGCAGGTGGATTTCGACCCGGTGAGCACCGACCGCGCCCTGCGCGGTGCCGGGCTGGCATTGTGGGGCAGCAACCGACCGGCGATTCTCGGTTGGTGGCTGAACGATTCGACCGAGGGCTCCAACCTGGTCGGTGACGGTCAGGCGGCGGCCGAGCCGCTGCGCCGCGCAGCACAACACCGCGGCCTGCCGCTGCACCTGCCGATGGCCGACCTGAATGAGCAGATCGTCGCCACCGCGAAGAATCTCGAAGGCAGTGATGCTTCGCCATTGCACGCGGCATCCGAGCGCTACGGTGCCGATGCGCTGCTGGCGGTGCACGCCCACCAGGACGGTGGCCAGTGGCAGGCGAAATGGCGCCTGTGGCTGGGCGACCAGAAAGAGCAGGGCACGGCCCAGGGCGCCGATACCGCCGCGCTGGCGGATGCGCTGCTGTTGGCGGTGAGCGAACGCCTGGCGCCGCGCTTTGCGGCCAAGCCCGGAGTGGCGACCGAACAACGGCTGGAAGTGCAGGGCATGAACCTGGAGCGTTACGCGGTCCTGGGGCATTTGCTCGAACCCTTTGGCGGTCGTCCGCTGAGCGTGGACGGCGAGCGGATTGTCTATCAGGTCAACGGCAGCGCGGAGCAGTTGCGCGCGCAGCTGGGGTTGGCGAAGTTGCAGGAGGTCCCGGCCGGCGAAGCCTTGCCGGTGGTGACGACCGGCGCTCCGGCGACAACCCCGGGGGCTCCGGCGGCGCCTGTTGCTCCGGCTCCAGCGACGGCGCAGTTGCGTTTCCGCTGGTAGGTTTTCGGTTCTATCGAATTTCTTTCTATATATAAGGCTGGAGTCGTCCATGACCGACACACGTCAATGGTTTTGGTGGGGCGCGGCGTTCCTGCTGTGCGCGTTCGTGTACCTGCTGCATCCGATACTGTCGCCGTTCCTGGTGAGCCTGCTGCTGGCCTATATGTTCGACCCGGTGGTCGACCGCCTGGAGAAACTCGGGATGTCCCGTACCTGGGGCGTGGTGTCGGTGTTCGCCCTGTTTATCCTGGTGTTGATGACCTTGCTGCTGGTGCTGGTGCCGATGCTGGTCAAGCAGTTCTTCCGCCTGTATGAGGTGGCGCCGCAGATGCTCGACTGGCTGCAGCACACCGCGCTGCCCTGGGCCCAGCACAAGTTCGGCCTGGCCGACGGTTTCTGGAAGTTCGACAAGGTCAAGGCGGCCATCAGCGAACACATGGGGCAGACCACCGACATCGTCGGCGTGGTGCTGTCCCAGGCAACAGCCTCGGGCCTGGCCCTGATCGGTTTCGCGGCGAACCTGTTGCTGGTGCCGGTGGTGAGTTTCTACCTGCTGCGGGACTGGGACTTGATGATGGCGAAGATCCGCGGCCTGCTGCCCCGTGATCGCGAGGCGCGCATTGTCTCCCTGGCGGGCGAGTGCCATGACGTGCTCGGTGCCTTCGTGCGCGGTCAGTTGCTGGTGATGCTGGCGTTGGGGGTGATCTATGCCGGTGGCCTGATGCTGGTTGGCCTGGAGCTGGGGCTGTTGATCGGCCTGCTGGCCGGGTTGGCGGCCATCGTTCCCTATATGGGCTTCGTGGTCGGCATTGGCGCGGCGATTGTTGCCGGCCTGTTCCAGTTTGGCGGCGAGCTGTACCCGATGATCGGCATTGTCGCGGTGTTCATGATTGGCCAGGCCCTGGAAGGGATGGTGCTGACCCCGCTCCTGGTCGGGGACCGCATCGGCCTGCACCCGGTGGCGGTGATCTTCGCGATCCTCGCCGGTGGTGAGTTGTTCGGGTTCACTGGCGTATTGCTGGCCTTGCCGGTGGCGGCGGTGATCATGGTCTTGGTGCGCCATATGCACGATCTGTACAAACGTTCGGACATGTACGGCAGCCAGGAAGACCCCAATCTCTGAACAGCGCACGCAAACCTTTGATTTTGCTTGTGGTCTGTTGCATTGTGCACCCAGCCTCACGGGTATAAACTTTGCAAACTTTACACAGAGGCCACTAACGGTTCCCAATAACCGTTCAGTCAGCATGAAACCGATTCAGCTGCCCCTAGGTGTGCGTCTGCGTGATGACGCCACCTTCATCAACTACTACCCAGGCGCCAATGCCGCTGCACTCGGCTATGTCGAGCGGCTATGCGAAGCCGACGCCGGCTGGACCGAAAGCCTGATCTACCTCTGGGGCAAGGACGGCGTGGGGCGTACCCACCTGTTGCAGGCGGCCTGCCTGCGCTTCGAGCAGTTGGGCGAGCCGGCGGTGTACCTGCCGCTGGCGGAGTTGATGGATCGCGGTGTCGAGTTGCTGGACAACCTCGAGCAGTACGAACTGGTGTGCCTGGATGACCTGCAAGTGATCGCCGGGCGCGCGGATTGGGAAGAGGCGCTGTTTCACCTGTTCAACCGTCTGCGTGACAGCGGGCGGCGTCTGCTGATTGCCGCATCGACGTCGCCGCGTGAATTGCCGGTCAAGCTGGCCGACCTGAAATCGCGCCTGACCCTGGCGCTGATTTTCCAGATGCGTCCTCTTTCCGATGAAGATAAGCTGCGGGCTTTGCAACTGCGTGCTTCAAGACGTGGCCTGCATTTGACCGACGAAGTAGGGCATTTCATCCTGACCCGCGGGACTCGTAGCATGAGTGCCTTGTTCGAATTGCTCGAACAGCTCGACCAGGCCTCGTTGCAGGCCCAGCGCAAGCTCACCATCCCCTTTCTCAAAGAGACCCTGGGCTGGTAAAACCGGGGCTTTCAGCGTTTTTCGCCAAATTCCAGACGTCACGAAACCCACGCCAGAAGCTTTATTTCGGGCGCGCGGGATCCGTTTGGGTATTAAGCCCTTAGATGTTTTCAAGAAACGACCGAGTCACATCTTGTTCCATAAAATTTGCAAATGAGGATGATAGAGGGCATAGTCACGCCTTCTAACAAAACAGCCACGGTCGTGCCCATGCTAAATCGCTTCGCACCCCTCGTGCCTCTCGCACTTGTTACCCTGTTGTTTGGTTGCGCGGCGCAGATGCCGGTTTCGCAACAGCAGGTCGATAATTCGGTCAAAACCGCCTCGGTTTCTGGCGTCAAATCCTCGTCCGTACTGGATGATGAGCTGGCCACGGAAAAAGAACTCGCCGAGTTCGCCGACGGCAAGCCTTACAAGCTACCTGTCCTTGCCGACAGCATCCTCGAGCGTGGCATGTCCCTGATCGGTACCCGTTACCGTTTTGGCGGCACCAACGAGAGTTCCGGCTTTGACTGCAGCGGCTTCATTGGTTATCTGTTCCGTGAGGAGGCCGGTCTTGACCTGCCGCGCTCCACGCGTGAGATGATCAACGTGAAGGCACCACTGGTTGCGCGTAACAAGCTCAAGCCGGGTGACCTGCTATTCTTCGCCACCAATGGTCGTCGCGGTCGTGTCAGTCACGCCGGGATCTACCTGGGCGATGACCAGTTCATCCACTCCAGCAGCAGCCGTAGCGGTGGTGTGCGGATCGACAGCCTGGGCGACAGTTACTGGAGCAAGACCTTCATCGAAGCCAAGCGCGCCCTGGCGATGGCTCCGACCGTGGTCACAGCCAGCAACAAGTAATCATTCGGACGTTTTCAGTGCCATCGGCCCCGCTGATGGCTAAATGCCAAGCCTCCGCGCCAGGCAACACTGTACAAAAAACGTCCGTAGTTAAAGTGATACTTGAAGTTTGGCGTATAGCCGCTAGAATCCTGACATATTGTTGAGTCTCTGACCGCGCCAGCCCTGCTTGCGCGGTTTTGATTTCTTTACGCCACGGCAGAGAAAGCCGCATTCAGTCAGGATTTCTGCACATGTCGACCTTGGCCCGTATTGCCTTGATTGCCCTCACAGCGCTGCTCGGCGCCTGTGCCGGTCATGCGCCGCCGCCTGCGCCTGTGGCCCGCCCCGTGGTATTCGCTTCCCCGCAACCCTCTTCGCCAGAAGCCGAAGACGTACTGTTCCGTGCGTTGGGCCTGGTTGGCACGCCCTATCGCTGGGGCGGCAATACACCGGACTCGGGGTTTGATTGCAGTGGCCTGATCAGCTATGTGTATCGCGACATGGCCGGCATCAACCTGCCGCGCTCGACCCGCGAGATGATCGTGATGCGGGCGCCGAACGTGCCGCAGGACGCGCTGCAGACCGGCGACCTGATCTTCTTCGCCACCAGCGGCGGCTCCCAGGTCAGTCATGCCGGCATCTATGTCGGCGAAGGTCGTTTCGTCCATGCGCCAGCCACGGGCGGCACGGTGAAGCTGGACAGCCTGTCCAAGGCCTATTGGCAGCACGCCTACCTGAACGCCAAGCGTGTGTTGCCGGCCGCGCATCTGGCCAGCAACCCTTAATCACCGTCATGCCGCGAGGTTGTCATGACCGCTCGCACCCTCAAGCTGGACGATGCCCTCTACGGCTATCTGCTGGACGTTTCCCTGCGCGAAACGCCCTTGCTCAAGCGTCTGCGCGACGAAACCCAGGCGTTGCCCATGGCGCGCTGGCAGGTGGCACCTGAGCAGGGCCAGTTCCTTGCGTTGCTGGTCAAGCTGACCGGCGCCCGGCGTTTGCTCGAAATCGGCACCTTCACCGGCTATAGCGCCTTGTGCATGGCCTCGGCCTTGCCGGAGGGCGGCACGCTGCTGTGCTGCGATATTCCCGGAGACTACAACGCCACCGCGCTGCGCTACTGGCGGGAGGCGGGTCTGGCCGAGCGCATCGAACTGCGCCTGGCGCCGGCGTTGGAGACCCTGGCGCAACTGGAGCAGCAAGGGCAGGGCGGGCAGTTCGACCTGATGTTCATCGATGCCGACAAGGCCAATTATCCGGCGTATCTGGAAAGCGCCTTGCGCTTGCTACGCCAGGGTGGCCTGGCGATTTTCGATAACACGTTATGGAGCGGGCGGGTGCTGGAGGCGAATGCGCAAAGCGCAGACACCCGGGCCATCCAGGCACTGAACCGGGCCTTGAAGGATGACGCGCGGGTGGATCTGTCGTTGTTGCCGCTGGGCGATGGACTGACGCTGTGCCGTAAGTTGTAGGCGTTCGCTCAGGCTTCCTTGAACAGCATGGCGATGCCGGGGTGATACTGGCCTGCTTCGTTGTGCAGCTTGCGATAGGGGTAGGGGAAGTACCAGGCCGCCGCGCAGGTATTGGCTTTTTGCAGGTCGTCGACCATGTCCTGCAGCTCTTCCGGGCTTGGGCTCTGCTGTGGCTTGAAGGGCGAGACGAACAGGCAGCCAAGTTTCAGGTGGTGGGGGTGGCTGATCTTCTTCGCCTCGCCCACCACATCGAGCAGGGCCGGCATCGGGTTCAGGTTATTGACCTTGGGCCAGCGTTGCGCGGCCTGGATATAGACCGACTCCTGTGCGGTGGAGATCTGCAGGTCGCAACGTCCGTTGCGGTCGCCCTCTTCGAGCTGTTTCCTGGTCTGGAAATGCTCCAGGGTGACCATTTCCGCCGCCCAGGCCGCCGCCGACAATAACCCTAGGTTGGCGCGCTCGTCGAACCAGTAGGGCGCCTGACCATCACCGAGGAGCTGGTTGTAGCGATCAATGCACTCGGACCAGCGTTCCAGGGCGGGACGCAGGAATTCCAGTTTCGGATTGCTGATGATCAGGCCTTGCATGGGTTTTCCCTTTTTTATAGTTGGAGGGGTATGGCTATTTGATATCGCCTCTTTCAACGTAGCACAAATTCTGGCGCCGGCTTTTTGCTGTAACGGCTTTAATTGACGCTCCACCCCCAACCCTCTAACCTTCGCCGATTGTTTCAGGTGCTCTGTGGCCGACGGTCGACAGGGTGAAACAGGGAAGCCGGTGAGCCCTTCGACAGGCGCGATTCCGGCGCTGCCCCCGCAACGGTAAATGAGTCAAGACCGCGCCTTGAGCCACTGTGTCCAGCCGACACGGGAAGGCGCGCGGTCCCGCGAATACGCGCTCATGAGCCCGGAGACCGGCCTGATCCATCCCACAGCGTCACGGCGGGCGATGCTGGACGGCCCTGGCCGTGCTTTTCCCTGCCCCCCGTTTGCCTTATCCAGCCCCAACGGAGAGCTGCCATGAACGAATCCCCCGATCGCGACGAACGCCACCTGGCGCGCATGCTGCGCAAAAAGGCGGTGATCGACGAGCGTATCGCCAGTGCCCCGAACGAATGCGGCCTGCTGCTGGTACTCACCGGCAACGGCAAGGGCAAGAGCAGCTCGGCCTTCGGCATGCTCGCCCGGGCCATGGGCCATGGCATGCAGTGCGGCGTGGTGCAATTTATCAAGGGCCGCAACAGCACCGGCGAAGAGCTGTTCTTCCGGCGCTTCCCCGAGCAGGTGCGCTTCCATGTGATGGGCGAGGGTTTTACCTGGGAGACCCAGGACCGCCAGCGCGATATCGCCGCCGCCGAAGCCGCCTGGCAGGTTTCCCGGGAAATGCTCCGCGATCCGGGTATCGGCCTGGTGGTGCTCGATGAACTGAACATCGCCCTCAAGCACGGTTACCTGGACCTCGACCAGGTGTTGACTGACCTGCAAGCCCGGCCACCGATGCAGCACGTGCTGGTCACCGGACGCGGCGCCAAGCCGGAAATGATCGAACTGGCCGACACCGTGACCGAGATGGGCCTGCTCAAGCATGCGTTCCAGGCCGGGATCAAGGCCCAGAAGGGCATCGAGCTATGAGGCAAACGCGTCATTGCCCGGCGGTGCTGATCGCCGCGCCGGCTTCCGGCCAGGGCAAGACCACGGTGACCGCGGCGCTCGCGCGCCTGCATCGCAATCAGGGGCGCAAGGTCCGGGTCTTCAAGTGCGGCCCGGACTTTCTCGACCCGATGATCCACGAGCGCGCCAGCGGTGCGCCGGTCTATCAACTGGATTTGTGGATGGTCGGTGCCGAGGAAAGTCGCCGCCTGCTCTGGGAAGCGGCGGGCGAGGCCGACCTGCTCCTGATCGAAGGGGTCATGGGGCTGTTCGACGGTACGCCGTCGAGTGCCGATCTGGCCCGGCATTTCGGCGTGCCGGTGCTCGGGGTGATCGACGGTACGGCCATGGCCCAGACCTTCGGCGCCCTGGCTTTGGGACTGGCACGCTACCAGCCGGACCTGCCGTTCGCCGGTGTGCTGGCCAACCGTGTCGGCACCCTGCGTCACGCGCAATTGCTCGAGGGTAGCCTGACCGAAGGCCTGCGCTGGTACGGCGCGCTTTCCCGGGAGACCGGGATCGAGTTGCCGAGCCGCCATCTCGGCCTGGTGCAGGCCAGTGAACTGAATGACCTGGACAAACGCCTGGACGCGGCTGCCGAGGCCTTGGCCGGCAGTTGCGAGGTTGCATTGCCACCACCGGTGGCGTTTGCCGCGCCCGAGCCGGTAGCCGCCGAGCCGCTGCTGGCCGGCGTGCGCATTGCCGTCGCCCGTGACGAGGCCTTTGCCTTCATCTATGGCGCCAATCTGGACCTGTTGCGGGCCATGGGCGCCGAGTTACGGTTCTTCTCGCCGATTCACGATCAGGTTCTGCCCGAGGCGGACAGCCTTTACCTGCCTGGTGGTTATCCGGAGCTGCATCACCTGGCCCTGGCGCGGAATGCGCCGATGCTGGCGGCGATCCGGGCCCATCACCAGGCCGACAAGCCCTTGCTCGCCGAATGCGGTGGCATGCTCTATCTGCTCGACGCGCTGACCGATGTCGAAGGGCAACGCGCCGAATTGCTCGGACTGCTGCCGGGCGAGGCGGTGATGCAGAAGCGCCTGGCGGCCCTGGCCTTGCAGGCGGTGACATTGCCGGAAGGCTTGTTGCGCGGTCACACCTATCACCATTCGTTGACCACCATGGCACTCGAGCCGATTGCCCGGGGCCTGAGCCCCAATGGCGGGCGCGGGGCCGAGGCGGTGTATCGCCAGGGGCGGATGACCGCTTCTTATGTGCATTTTTATTTTCCATCCAATCCGCGGGCGATTGCCGCGCTGTTGGCACCTGATATCCACCTTGCCAAGGCCGGCGCACTCTCGGAGAGCGCGGACTTGCCCGCGCAGAGGCCATGACCGACAACGCTTTTACCCTTGAAGAACGTGCGGCGGTCTACCGCGTCATCGGCGAGCGCCGCGATATGCGCCATTTTGCCGGTGGCAGCGTCGCCCCCGAATTGCTCTCGCGCTTGCTCGAAGCGGCGCATCAGGCGCCTAGTGTCGGCCTGATGCAGCCCTGGCGCTTTATTCGCATTACCCACCGTGAACTGCGCGGCAAGATCCAGCAGTTGGTGGAAGAAGAACGGGTACGCACCGCCGAGGCCCTGGGCGAGCGATCCGATGAATTCATGAAGTTGAAGGTCGAGGGGATCAACGACTGTGCCGAGGTACTGGTCGCCGCGCTGATGGATGATCGCGAACGCCATATCTTCGGCCGGCGCACCTTGCCGGAAATGGACCTGGCGTCCTTGTCCTGTGCCATCCAGAATCTCTGGCTGGCGGCCCGTGCCGAAGGATTGGGCATGGGCTGGGTCTCGCTGTTCGAGCCGCAGGCATTGGCGCAACTGCTCGGTCTGCCGGCGGGGGCCAAGCCGCTGGCGGTGCTGTGCCTGGGACCGGTCGAGACCTTCTATCCGGCACCGATGCTGGTATTGGAAGGCTGGGCGCAACCACGGCCGTTGAGTGAACTGTTATATGAAAATTATTGGGGAGTGAGTCAATGAGTGTGGCGTTGTTGAGTGCCGCCGCGGTTGCGCTGGATGCGCTGCTGGGCGAACCCAAACGCTGGCATCCGCTGGTGGCGTTCGGCCGCCTGGCGGACCGTATCGAACAACGTTTCAATTCCGGCGGCCGCGGCTGGCGCAGTCACGGGGTCACCGCCTGGGTGTTGGCGGTGGTGCCGCTGACGCTCCTGGCCACGGCCTTGTCGTGGGCACCCTATGTCGGCTGGGTCGTCGAAATCCTCGCGCTCTATTGCGCCCTCGGCCTGCGCAGCCTCGGTGAACACGTGGCGCCGGTGGCCCAGGCGTTGCGCAGCGATGACCTGGAGCGCGCGCGCCAGCGCGTGGGCTATCTGGTCAGTCGCCAGACCGCGGAGCTCGATCACACCGAAGTGGCCCGCGCGGCCACCGAGTCGGTCCTGGAAAACGGCAGCGATGCGGTGTTCGCCGCGCTGTTCTGGTTTGTCGTGGCCGGAGTGCCCGGCGTGGTGCTGTATCGCCTGAGCAATACCCTGGACGCCATGTGGGGCTATCGCAACGAGCGTTTCGAGCGTTTTGGCTGGGCGGCGGCGCGGATCGACGATGTCTTGAACTATATTCCTGCGCGGTTGGTGGCGCTGACCTACGCCGTGCTCGGAAAGACCGGACTGGCACTGCGCTGCTGGCACCGCCAGGGACCGACCTGGGACAGCCCGAATGCCGGTCCGGTGATGGCGGCCGGCGCCGGTGCGCTGGGGGTCGAGTTGGGCGGGGCGGCGATTTATCACGGTGAATTGCACCAGCGCCCGCAGCTGGGCGAAGGCGATCCGGCCAGCGCCGACTCCATCGATCGCGGCTGGCAGTTGGTGCAACGTGGCGTGTGGTTGTGGTTGCTGATTCTCTGTCTGGGAGCTGAGATCTATGCTTGAACACGGTGGGCGCTTGCGCAAGGCGGTGGAACACTATGGAATTGCCGAGGCCGACTGGCTGGACCTGTCGAGCGGCCTCGCGCCCTGGCCCTGGCCGATCCCGGCTATCCCCGAGCGTGCCTGGGCGCGCCTGCCGGAAACCGATGACGGCCTGGAACAGGCCGCCTGCGCCTATTACGGCGCGCCACAGGTACTGCCGGTGCCCGGTTCCCAGGCGGCGATCCAGTTGCTGCCGCGCCTGCGTCGTTCGGGCAAGGTCGGCGTGCTGTCGCCTTGTTATGCCGAACATGCCGAAGCCTGGCGACGCAACGGCTACATCGTGCGCGAAGTGCTGGAGCACGAAGTCGATTTTTTTCTCGACAGCCTCGATGTGCTGGTGGTGGTCAACCCGAACAATCCCACCGGCCTGAGCCTGGCCCCGGAGCAGTTGCTGGAGTGGCATGGCCGACTGGCCGAGCGCGGTGGCTGGCTGGTGGTGGACGAAGCGTTCATGGACAACACACCACAGCTCAGCTTGGCCGCCCACAGTCACAAGATCGGCCTGATTGTCCTGCGTTCGTTCGGCAAGTTCTTCGGCCTGGCCGGTGTGCGCCTGGGGTTTGTCCTGGCCGAAGGCAAGCTGCTCAAGTTACTCGCCGAACAGGTCGGGCCCTGGGCCGTCAGTGGGCCGACGCGGGTGCTGGGGCAGGTGTGCCTCGGTGATACCGCCGGCCACGTACGCCAGCGTGTGCGCAGCGAACAGGCCAGCCAGCGCCTGGTGGAGCTGTTGAGGCGTTTTGGCCTGGCGCCGCAGGGCGGTTGCGCGCTGTTTCAGTGGTTGATAACGGCGCGGGCCGAGCAGCTCTACGAGTTCATGGCCCGTCGCGGCATCCTGCTACGGCTGTTCAGCCAGAACAGCAGCATGCGTTTCGGCCTGCCGGCCAATGAAGCGGATTGGCTGCGCCTGGAGCAGGCGTTGCGTGCCTTTGACGAGGGGCAGCCATGACCACCCTGATGGTCCAGGGCACCACCTCCGATGCCGGCAAGAGCACCTTGGTGACCGCGCTGTGTCGCTGGCTGACCCGCCAGGGCGTGCGCGTGGTGCCGTTCAAGCCGCAGAACATGGCGCTCAACAGCGCGGTGACCGCCGACGGCGGCGAGATCGGCCGGGCCCAGGCGGTCCAGGCCCAGGCCGCGGGCCTGGCGCCGCATACCGACATGAACCCGGTGCTGCTCAAACCCAACAGCGACACCGGCGCCCAGGTGATCATCCACGGCCGCGCCGTGACCAGCATGAACGCCGTGGCCTATCACGATTACAAGGCCATCGCCATGCAAGCGGTGCTGGCCTCGCACCAGCGCCTGAGCGCCGCGTATCCGCTGGTGATGGTCGAAGGCGCGGGCTCGCCGGCGGAGATCAACCTGCGCGCCGGGGATATCGCCAACATGGGTTTTGCCGAGGCGGTGGATTGCCCGGTGCTGCTGATTGCCGATATCAATCGCGGCGGGGTATTTGCCCATCTGGTGGGGACCCTGGAGCTGCTGTCGCCCAGCGAGCAGGCGCGGGTGAAGGGTTTCATCATCAACCGCTTTCGCGGCGATATCGCCCTGTTGCAGCCCGGGCTGGATTGGCTGGAGCAGCGTACCGGCAAGCCGGTGATCGGCGTGCTGCCCTATGTGCTGGACCTGCACCTGGAGGCCGAGGACGGCCTCGACCAGCGCCAGGCCGACAAGGCCGACCAGGTCCTGAACGTGGTGGTGCCGGTGCTGCCGCGCATCAGCAACCATACCGATTTCGATCCCTTGCGCCTGCATCCGCAGGTCGATCTGCAATTCATCGGTCCCGGCCAGGCCATTCCGGCGGCGGACCTGATCATCCTGCCCGGCTCCAAGAGCGTGCGCAGCGACCTGGCCTATCTGCGCGAGCAGGGCTGGGACACGGCGCTCAACCGTCACCTGCGTTATGGCGGCAAGGTGCTGGGGATCTGCGGCGGCCTGCAGATGCTCGGTGAGCAGGTGCATGACCCCCTGGGGTTGGAAGGCGCGCCGGGCTCCAGTAACGGATTCGGCCTGCTGGCCCTGAGCACCGAGCTTGAGCAGGAGAAACAACTGCGTAATGTGCGCGGTCGCCTGGTGTTGGAAGACGCCGAGGTCAGCGGCTACGAGATCCATGCCGGGGTGACCGTCGGTGCGGCGTTGGAGCAGCCGGCGGTGCATCTGGACGATGGTCGTTGCGACGGTGCCCGAAGTGCCGACGGACAGGTGCTCGGAACTTACCTGCATGGCTTGTTCGAGTCGCCCCAGGCGTGTGGCGCACTGCTACGCTGGGCCGGGTTGGCACAGGTGCAGGAGGTGGATTATCACGCCCTGCGCGAGCGCGATATCGAACGCCTGGCCGACCTGGTGGAAAAACATCTGGATACCGACCGCCTGCGCCAGCTCTGCGGTCTTGAATAAGGACGTCTACGGACCATGCTGCAACTGATCCTCGGTGGGGCCCGTTCCGGTAAAAGTCGCCTGGCTGAACGGCTGGCGGCTGAAAGCGCGTTGCAGGTCACCTATATCGCCACCAGCCAGCCGCAGGACGGCGAGTTGAATGAGCGGGTCGCCCTGCATCGCCAGCGTCGCCCGGCCCATTGGCACTTGATCGAAGAGCCGCTGGAACTGGCCCGGGTACTGCGCGAGAACGCGGCGGCCGACGCCTGTCTGTTGGTGGATTGCCTGACCCTGTGGTTGACCAACCTGTTGATGCTGGACGACGCCGAGCGCCTGAAGGTCGAGCGCGAAGCCCTGTTGCAAAGCCTGGCGCAATTGCCGGGAGAGATCATTTTTGTCAGCAACGAAACCGGCATGGGTATCGTGCCGCTGGGCGAATTGACTCGCCGTTATGTCGATGAAGCCGGTTGGCTGCATCAAGCTCTGGCTGAGCGTTGTCAGCGAGTGGTACTGACGGTCGCCGGCCTGCCCCTGACTTTGAAAGGAACTGCGTTATGAGTGAATCGTGGTGGCTGAATCCGTGCAAGGCGATTGATCTTCAGGCTCAAGACGCGGCCTTCGAGCGTCAGCAGCAACTGACCAAGCCCACCGGCTCCCTGGGCCAGTTGGAACAGGTCGCGGTGCAACTGGCGGGCTTGCAGGGGCGGCTCAAGCCGCGGGTCGACACACTGTGGATCGCGATTTTTGCCGGCGACCATGGCGTGGTGGCCGAAGGGGTGTCGGCTTATCCGCAGGAAGTGACCGGGCAGATGCTCGCCAACTTCGTCGGCGGCGGTGCGGCGATCAGTGTGCTGGCGCGGCAGTTGGGCGCGCAGCTGGATGTCAACGACCTTGGTACCGTCACGCCGATGCTCAACCTGCCGGGTGTGCGTCATCTGCAGATCGGCGCCGGTACCGCGAACTTTGCCCAGGCCCCGGCCATGAGCGAGGCCCAGGGTCGGGCGGCGCTGGAAGCCGGGCGTGACAGCGTGCGGCGTGCGCTGGCGGTGGGTAGCGAGTTGTTTATCGGCGGTGAAATGGGCATCGGCAACACCGCCTCGGCCAGCGCCGTGGCCTGTGCGCTGTTGAAATGTCCGGCGGCGCTGTTGGCCGGCCCCGGCACCGGGCTGGACCCGGCCGGCGTCAGCCACAAGGCGCAGGTGATCGAGCGGGCGCTGGCGCTGCATGCCGAACACACTGACGATCCCTTGCAGGCCTTGTTCCGCCTGGGTGGCTTCGAGATCGCGGCACTGGCCGGGGCCTACCTGGCGTGTGCCCAGGAAGGCGTGGCGGCACTGGTCGACGGCTTTATCTGCACCGTGGCGGCGATGGTTGCGGTGCGCTTGAATCCCGAGTGCCGGCAGTGGCTGATCTTCGCCCACCGTGGCGCGGAACGCGGGCATCGGCATGTCCTGGAAAGCCTGCTGGCCGAGCCTTTGCTCGA
>JACXTT010008703.1_pt1 | contig 14023 bp, 13 predicted proteins | sample 9270951 | NCBI WGS metagenome assembly JACXTT01 (sample SAMN15532306, study PRJNA645909) | rock metagenome | isolation source: weathered quartz diorite | place: Puerto Rico | collected 2017-06-21 | reverse complement strand
GCGTAGGCGTTGGTCGGGTTCTGGCTGGTCGCCCCGGGGCTGTCCGCCGTGCAGGCGTGGCGGCTGCGCTCGCTGAGCCTCGGCTTCTCGGCCTTCGTCGCCATCCTGCTTTTCGTCGTGGCGCTGCTGGGTGCCGGCGCGCGGACGATCAATCCGGCGCTGAACCTCACTCTGCAGGCCGTGCTGCTCGGCATCGCCCCGCTGCTCTATGTGAGCTTTGCGCCTCCGTCGTGGCTGCGTCGAGAGTGGCGTGCAGCCGAAGAGGAGGGTGTCCGGCTGTTCCTGGAGAGCCTGCTCCTCATCGATGAAGACACCGAGGATCTCAACCGGAACGCGCTCCGGTGGGCGATGCGGCTCAGCGGCGGGGACGCGGCCGCAGCGTTCGACAGCCGGGGCGGGTTGAGGTCGTCCGTCGGCCTGGACGAGAAAACGCAACAGGTGCTGAGCGCCCATTTGCCTGACATCCGCGAAGGGATCACGCGGAACGGAATTCAGACCCCGGGCAGCACCCTGATCGTCCTGCCCATCCACAATCAGGACGGCACAGGGCGGCTCGTGATCGTGTCCGGTCCGTTCACGCCGGCCTTCGGCAGCGACGAGCTGAACCGGGTGCAGCAGTTCATGACCGCGGTCTCGGCGGGTCTCGACCGCAAGCGCCTGGTCGCGGAGCTCAGGGACGCCAACCGACAGCTGAAGGAGGCGAACGAGCACAAGAGCGTGTTCCTCGCCAACATGAGCCACGAGCTGCGCACGCCACTCAACGCGATCATCGGTTTCTCCGAGCTGATGATCGACGCGAAGGACTCGCAGTTCGATCAGCCCACTCAGAAGCGCTTCCTCGGCCAGATCCACACGAGCGGCAAGCACCTGCTCGGGCTGATCAACGACATCCTCGACCTGTCGAAGGTCGAAGCCGGACAGATGGACCTGCGCGTGCAGGCCGTGCAGGTCGAGTCGGTGATCGCCCAGGTGGTGAGCATCGTTGAGCCGCTCGCGCGGCAGAAGAACATCACGATCAAGGCAGGCGCCGGGGACGCGGGTGACATCAACGCCGACCTGGGCAAGCTCAGGCAGATGCTGCTGAACCTGGTGTCGAACGCAATCAAGTTCACGCCCGAGCAAGGCACGGTCACGATCTCGGGCAAGCGCGTCCCGGGCGCAGTCGAGATCGCCGTCGCGGACACGGGCATCGGCATCTCGGCCGAGGACCAGGCCCATATCTTTCACGAGTTCTTCCAGGTCGACACCGGGCCGGGACGTCGCGAGCAGGGCACCGGCCTCGGCCTGGCGCTCACGCGCCGCTTCGCATTGCTGCACGGCGGGGATGTGAAGGTCCGCAGCCACCTTGGCCAGGGCAGCGTGTTCACCATCCGGCTGCCGCTTGGCGCGGGCGCGGCGGCGAAGCCGGCCGTGGTCACCGATGACGCGCCGAGGAAGTCGGTCGACCCCTCGAAGCCTCTGGTGCTGGTCGTCGAGGACGACCTTTCCGCAGCCGAGCTGATCACGCGCCAGCTCGAAAGCGCGGGCTTCCGCACCTACGTCTCGCGCACGGGCATCGACGCGATCGCACAGGCGAAAGTGCTGCACCCCGCCGCCATCACGCTCGACATACTTCTGCCGGAGCTCGACGGCTGGGAGGTCCTCAGCCGCCTGAAGCGCGATGACGAGACCAGCCACATCCCCGTCGTCGTGGTGAGCGTCGTCGACAACCCGGACCTCGGCAAAGCCCTGGGGGCGCTCGACTACTTCGTCAAGCCAGTCGATGGTCGGCTCCTCGTGGAGCGGCTCAGTCGCTTCAAGCACGCAGCCGGACCCAACAACGGCGCCACCAACGTGCTCGTGGTGGATGACGAATCCGCCAACCGCGTGTGGCTGCAGCGAATCCTTGAACCGGCGGGCTTCAACGTGATCACGGCCACGGGTGGCCGTGAGGCGATCGAGATGGCGCGGACGAGCCCGCCCGACATCGTGCTCCTCGACCTGATGATGCCGGAGGTGACCGGTTTTGACGTGGTGGAGGCGCTGCGCTCGGACCCGCATACGCGGGACACGCCGATCATGATCCTCACCGCACGGCACCTGACCGAGGCCGACAAGCGCCAGCTCAACGGCCACGTGTCCACGATTCTGAGTCGAGGGTCGTTGGGTTCCTCCGACATCGTCAGCCTGCTGAACGACGTCATCGAAAAGAAAAACGGTTTCCATTGATGGCACCGCTGATCCTGCTGGTCGAGGACAACGAGACCAACCAGATGCTGGCCCAGACGGTGTTGCAGCGCGACGGGTATCGCGTCGAGGTGGCCGGCTCTGCCGAAGAGGCTTTTCAGCGGCTCAGCTCCGAGAGCCCTGATCTGATCCTCATGGATCTGCAGCTCCCGGGTCAGGACGGCCTGAGCCTGACTCGCTCGCTCAAGGCCGATGCGGCGACGACCGACATCCCGATCGTGGCCATGACCGCTCACGCCATGCTCGGCGACGCGGAGTCGGCCCTCCAGGCCGGTTGCGTGGGCTACATCCCGAAGCCGATCGACACCCGGATGCTGGCGGACCAGGTCCGCAAATTCCTGGCCCTCAGCAAGTCCCCCTCGTAAGGGGGAGGAACCCGCAAACCCGGTGATTAAGATGCAGCCGAGCGTCCAAACACGCCTGCAAGCCCCATGAACGATCCAGCACTGATCCTCATCGTCGAAGACAACCCCGGCAGCCTCATGCTGGCGACGGTATCGCTGGAGACCGACGGCTATCAGGTCATCGGCGCCGAGTCCGCCGAGGAAGCGCGCACCGTGCTTTCACACGAGACGCCGGACATCATCCTCATGGACATCCAGCTACCCGGCATGGATGGGCTCGAGTTCACCAAAGAGCTCAAAGGCGACCCCGAAACCGCGACCATCCCGGTGGTGGCGCTGACCGCGCACGCCATGCCGCTGCACGAACGCGCGGCCCGCGCGGCTGGGTGTGTCGGGTTCATCGTCAAGCCCTGGGTGCCCGAAGCCCTCAGCCGTGACGTCCGCGGTTATCTGGCGGCAGCCGGCACGGAGGTGCGCGGATGACGACCGCGCAGAAGGATTCACCCGAGGTGGAGGTCTCAGCGGCCGAGCTCGAGCAGAGGCTCGCGCTGCTCCAGGGCATCTCGATCTTCTTCGCGCTCCCCGACCGCGACATCCGCCGCCTGGCACGGAAGCTCCGGCAGCGTCAAGTGGAGAAGGGCACGGTGGTCGTGCGCCAGGGTGACGTTACGGACCGGCTCCACATCATCGCCAGCGGCCAGTGCGAAGTGCGCGCGACGTGGTCGCCGCATCACAGCGTGACGGTGGCCGTGCTGTCGGCCGGCGAGATATTCGGCCTGAGCGCGATGAAAGGAGATGCGCCCCAGGCGGCAACGGTGAACGCCGTCGAGCCGACTGATCTGCTCGAGCTGCTGACCACCGACCTCGACGAGATCGTCTCTGAGTCGTCGCCCGCGCGTGAAGAGATGGACCGGCTCATCGAGCAGCGGCGCGCGACCATCGACGACCTGATGGGCCACGCCGCCATCGTCGCGGCGGGCCACGAAGGCCTGGTGATAGCGGTTTACTCAGGCAAAGGCGGCGCAGGCAAGACCACCATCGCCGTCAACGTGGCGGCCGCGATCGCGTTGAAGCATCGCGGCGAGTGCGTGCTCCTCGACCTCGGCATCCCGTACAACCACGCCGCGCTGACGGCGAACCTGGTACCGACGACGAGCCTGGCCACGCACGAAGGCGCCGGAGACCACGAGCTCGAAGAGCTGCTGCTGAGCACATGTATCCACCATCCGGTAGGCATGCTGGTGCTGCCGGGTGCGCTGCGCGTCGAGCAGTCGGAGCTCATCACGCCCCACCTCGTGCAGCGGGCGCTGTCGGTGCTCACGCGCAATTTCAACTACGTCGTGGTCGACATGGGCGTGTCGATGACGGAAACCACGCTCGGCGTGCTGGAGCGGTCCGGCGCGATCCTGCTCATCGTCACTCCCGAGCTGACATCGATGAAAGACACGAAGGAGCTGCTCGAGATCTTTCACGGCGTTCTGAACCTCCCGAGCGGACAGATCAAGGTCGTGCTCAACCATCCCCGCGCGACGACGCTCGTGGACCGCGCCAGCGTCGAGCGCAGCATCGGCCACGCGGTCGACGTCGAGCTCGACCATGACGGCTATCGCTGTGACCGAGCGGCGGTGCACGGCGAGCTGCTGGTGACGGGACCGACCAACGTGCTCGCGAAGCGGCTGAAGACCCTCGCCGCAGCGCTCGAGCTGACCGGCGCCGCGAAGCACGCGCCGGCGGAGGCGCCGCGATGAGCGCCACGGGCGTGAGCCAGCTGCAAGTTGGCAAGATGGCGGCCAGCCGTCCACGCTCTCGCCTGACCACGCCCGCGGGACGCCGCTTCATCGTGGCGGGAGTGATTGCGGCGGTGCTGAGCGCAGCGTTTCTGGTTCAGAACGGCTTCCACATCGGCGGCGAAACCGTGAGCACCTGGGTCGATGACCTGGCCAGCCTGGTCACTGCGCTGGTGGCTGCGATCAGCTGCGGTTGGGCGGCGCGCAACAACACGGGCCGCCTGCGCCTGGCCTGGGGATTCCTTGGCGCGTCGGCCTTGAGCTGGGGCATCGGCGAGGCGATCTACAGCGTCGACGAGCTGCTGCTGGGCGTCAAGCCGTTCCCCTCGTTCGCGGATGCCGGCTATCTGCTGGCGATTCCGCTCGCCATCGTCGGCGTGCTGGCGTTTCCCGCGGCGCCCGGGCGAATCACCGCCCGCGGGCAGGCCGTGCTCGATGGCTCGATAGTCGCGCTGTCGCTCGTGTTGATCAGCTGGTCGCTCGGGCTGGCGCACGTTTACGAAACATCCGCCGACGACCCGGTCGCGAAGCTGATCGGGGCCGCGTATCCAGTCAGCGACGTCGTGATCATCTCGGTGATGCTGCTGGTGCTCCGACGGGCTGCGCCGCAGCAGCGCGGCATGATGCTGCTCCTGATCGGCGGGCTCACGGCCAACGCCATCGCCGACAGCGCGTTCGCCTACCTCAACGCCGCGGGGCTGTATGGCCCTGCCGGCACCATCCTCGACTCGGGCTGGGTGATCGGCTACCTGCTGATCGCGCTCGCCCCGCTGTGGCCGGTGCCGTTCGGCGACACAGGCGCCCACGAAGGCCCGATCGACCTCTGGCAGATGTCGGTGCCCTGGCTCTCGCTTTTCGGTGCGGCCCTCGTGACCCTGGTGGCGGCCGTCAAGGGCACCGGCCTGGACAGCATTCAGTCGGCCATCGGCGGCACGCTGGGCTTCCTGCTCGTGGCGAGCATGATCACGCTGCACCGGGATTCGCTCGCGCTGCTCAAGAAGCGCGAGAAGACGGAGCAGCAGCTCGAGCAGCGCTCCGCGATCCTCAACCAGGTCATCGCTCACGCCCCGCTGGGCGTCGCGAGGATTGGCATCGACATGCGCGTTCTCGAGGCCAATCCACGCCTCGGCACCCTGCTGCTCGCACCCGCTCGCATCCTGGTCGGCTCACTCGTCGGCGACTACCTGGCCCCTGACGAGCTGCACCGCCTGATCGAGGTGTGGAAGCCGCTATGGAAGGGCGAGGTGGACACGGTCGAAGGTGAGAGTCCGGTACGGCGCGCCGACGGCAGCGATATCTGGCTGCACTGGAGCATCACCGCCGTGCGCAACCAGCAGAACCGCATCGACTACTTCCTCGCCATGTTCGAAGACATCACCGGTAAGCACGAGGCCGAAGAGGCCGCGATGGCGAACCTGGCCGGGTTGGAGCGCCTCAACCAACTCAAGAGTGAGTTCGTCTCGATGGTGAGCCATGAGTTCCGCACCGCGCTGGTCGGCATCCAGGGTTTCAGCGAGATCCTGCTCGACGAGAGCCTGAGTGGCGACGAGGTCAAGGGCCTCGCCAACGACATCAACAGTGATGCTCAGCGCCTCAACCGGATGATCGGCGAGATGCTCGACCTCGACCGCATGGAGGCGGGCAAGATCCGACTGAACCCAAAGCCCGTCGACGTCAACACCCTGGTCCGCGACGCGGCGGAGCGCGGTGAGGTGTCGAGCGACAAGCACATCATCAAGATCAACCTCGACCAGGCGCTGCCCATCATCAGCGCCGACCCGGATCGGCTCGTGCAGGTGATCAGCAACCTCGTCAGCAACGCGGTCAAGTACTCGCCCGAGGGGGGTGACGTGACGATCAGCACGCGCACGCAGAACGGCGAGGTGGTGGTGTCAGTCGCTGATCACGGCGTCGGCATTCCGCCCGAGTTCATCAGCCGGCTGTTCGGACGTTATGAGCGATTCGAGAGCAACCGTACGAGCAAGGTGGTCGGGACCGGGTTGGGGCTTGCGATCTGCCGGCAGATCGTTGAGCTTCATGGCGGCCGGATCTGGGTCGAGAGCGAGGTCGGAAGCGGCTCGAACTTCCAGTTCACCCTCCCCGTCCGGATGGCAGAGATTCCGGCCAACTAGAGCAGGCAGTCGGCCAGTCGTTGACCCAGGAGCTGCGGGTGGGCCTTGAGCGCGCCCAGGATCACCGTCCCGCTGAAGAGCCGCACGTCGTACTGGCAAAGCGTGACTACCGGGAACCGTTCGAGCAGCGGGCTGACCGCGAATTCGTAGGCGATCATCTCCGCCTCCGACTCAAAGACCTGGCGCTCGGAATCCATCTCGCCGGCCACCCTCAGGACTCGCGCTCCCCTGTGCATCGCGGACCAGAAAGCGTCCTCCCATTCCGCGAGCGCGTCCTCCGCGCGCGGCCCCACACCGGGCAGGATCCTGAGCGCGCCCTTCTCGATCGCCTGCTTGACCGCAACGCCGGCCCCTTCGAGCGCGCGCACGTACACATCGGTCATCTCGCCCTTCGCGACGAGGAAGCACGGATCGCCTGCCTTGATGCCGTCGGCCATGAATGGCAGCGTCAAGCGCAGGCGCCCCGCGTCGGTGCTGTAGAACGTGGCCAGGTGGGCGTGCATCTGCAGCCACAGCGACCCGATGGACACGCCATCTACTCGAGCGTGACGCGCTGACGTTCTCGCGTCCCTCCCCCGGAATCGGTTCAGGTCCGCCTTGGCGAACCGCCGCGCGCCGCGGCGGCCGATGCGCTGGACCGCGAGCAACCCCTGGTCGCTCCATCGCCGCACCGATGCCGCGCTGACACCCAGGTAGCGGGCCGCGTCCTCGGTGTTGAAGGTCGTTTCGCTCATTCCTATCTATCTATCCGCCAGGTGTATGATGGTACTCGAAAGATCCAAGTCCACTTCTAGGTTTGTCAACAATTGCCCATACGCATTACCGGTGCTGACCCCAAGCAGGTCCAACGCCTACTGCCGGGAGTCCCGGCGGAAGCGGTGGCGACAGCAGCGTCGACTGCCAAGGCGATAGTTTTTCGGGCGGGCGAGACGGTCCAGCCGGCAGGCGACACGACGTTCCCCGCAGTGGTTGCCGACGGTAGCTTTCGCTTGAAGATTCGCGCTTCAGACGGGCGCGAAGCGACGCTCTGCACCGTCCGCGCGGGCTCGATGATCGGCTTGACGACGCTGTTTCATCCGGGCGCACCGCCGCGGCCGGCCCGCAGCGTGGTTGCTGCGGAACGCGGCACGCTCATCTTTTTTGAGTCCGGGACGATCTCTCAGCTGTCGCACCAGTACGGCGACTTTGCGATGCACCTCGTTGGGGATCTGGTGGATTGGGGCCTGGCGGTCTCGGATGCCGCGGGCCGCTTTGCCTTCATGAGCGTGCGCCAGCGGGTGGTCTCGCACCTCCTCGGCATGGCCGTGGTCGAGATCGAGTCGCCCGACGCACCGGTGGCGGCGATCACCCAGCAGCAGCTCGCCGACGCCGTCGGGTCGGTGCGGGAAGTGGTCGCCAGGACGCTCCGGGAGCTGAGACTGGCAGGCCTGATCTCGGTCAGCCGGGCCAAGATCACGCTGCTCGATCGGGAACGCCTCACCAGGGAGGCCGTCGGGGTCGGTTAACTAGCCGGAACTGGCAACGCTTTAGCCGACAATTAACAGCCTGGCGAGGAGATGAAGGAGTCGGCTGGGCCCGCACCCGAGGCAATGGACGACCTTTTGCGTGACCGCCGGGAGCTCAAGCGCCTCCTGACGGAGCTTTCGGCTGCCCATGACTCCGAGCGCCGGCGGCTGGCCGCCCAGATCCACGACGACGTCATCCAGTCCATGGCCGCCACGAGCCTCCGGGTGCAGCAGCTGCGCATCCACCTGGACCGGCCCGATCAGGTGGAGATCCTGGCCAGGCTCGATGAGAGCCTGCGCGACTCGATTGCCCGCCTGCGCCAGGTCATGACCACGCTGGCGCGGGCGACGACCGGCTCGGAGAAGACCGCCGGCATGCTGGAGCAGGAAGGGCGCGAGCCATGAAGCAGGCAGTGAGGATCAACTTGCTCCTGGTCGAGGACAGCCGCCTGATGTTCGAGGGCCTGCTCTCACTCCTTGGCGAGTACCCCGACGTGAGCGTTGTCGGAGTTGCGACCACGGTGGCCGATGCGGTCGAGAAGGCGTCCCTGCTCAAGCCCGACCTCATCCTCATGGACTTTCGACTGCCTGACGGCGACGGCGCGCAGGCCGCGGAACGGATCCGCCGGAACCTCCCCGACACAGCGATCGTGTTCCTGTCGGCCGAGTCGTCGGAGTCCGCGATGTTGCGCGCAGTTCAGGCGGGCGCATCCGGTTTCGTGTCCAAAGGCGCGACGGCGGATGAGCTCATCACGGCCGTCCGGATGGCGGCGGAGGGCGAGCGGCTGCTCGAAGCGGCGACGATGGCGCGCCTGTTCGGAAACGGCACCGCCCTCGATGGTGACGGCCCTGGGGTGGACCGCTCGACGGCCCCTCTGAGCGCGCGCGAGCAAGAGGTGCTGGCGCTCATCGTGCGCGGCATGGACAACACGGACATCGCCGGCGAGCTGGGGATAACAGCGGGCGCCGTCCGCGGTCACGTGCGCAGCACGCTCGAAAAGCTCGGCGCGAACACACGCGTGCAGGCAGTCGCGGCCGCGCGCAGGGCTGGGCTGCTTGATGGCTAGGCGGCGGACGTGATTCTCGCCGACCGCCGCGAGGGCGGCCTCCAGGGGCCGCCTGACGAGAAGCCGACGGGCATCGAACTGCTGCGAAACCTCGACCGCAACATCCCGCTCGGTCTCAAGCTCATCGTCCCGGTCATGCTCGTGACGATCGCGGGCACCGCGGCATTTGCTTTGCTGCTCGCGCAGCAGGCGCAGCAGAACATCGAGAGCACGAGCGAGGTCAACGCTCGACGCCTCGCCGACGCAGCGACCACGGCCTTCATCTCGCACGAGTCGGATATGCCGGCGGTCAACTATTCGCTCATCACGATCATCGCCGACGAGCCGGACGTACAAGGCGTCTGGATCATGGACACCTCACCTGTTTTTCGGGTCGTTGCGAGCTCCATTACCTCCGACGTGGGACGTACCGATCTGGTCGTGCCGGCCGACGTCGCCGCCGCTTCGGGCGGCACCTCCAATCAGCACCGAACCATCAGCGGTGCTCCAGTGCTGCAGACGGTGGCGATCATTCCCGACACCCCGTACGTGGTGGTGATCCGAACCTCCCTGCAGAGCGAGACTGCGGCCATCACGACAGCGCTGACATGGGTTGGCGCCGCAGCTCTGCTTGTGTCACTGGTCGAGCTCGGAGCTCTGATGGCAATCCTCGAGTTCGGCGTCCTGCGGCGCATCCGGCGCGTGGCTGACGTCCTGGACTCGTGGGCGGCCGGTCGCCACCATATTCGGCTCTCCGAGGGATCCGAGGGCGCCGGGCGCGACGCCCTGTTCAACCTGGCTCGCCGCGTGGACCAGAAGCTGGTGGAGCTCAACGAACGGGAGCGCGCGGGCAACGTCATAAGCGAGCTCGGGTTGCTCGCACTGCAGGGTGCGCAGCCGGCCGAGCTCACGCGCAAAGCGCTCGACGTGACGCGCCAGGCGGCCAACCTCTCACGGTGCTTCCTGGTTGCGGCCGGCGCTGATGGGACCATCGTCGAGTCGTTCGACCCGGCGGGCGGCCAGACGCCGGGCGCCAAGCTGCCCATCTGGCTGGGCGCGCTGGTCAAGGCGGCGATGCAAGCGCGGCGCCCGGTCCTGGCCGACAGCCTGGGCCAGGACTCCCGCTACTGGCAGGCGGACCTCAAGGACCCGGGTAGTGCGGGCGCGGCCTTCGTGCCGCTCGCGGGTACGCCCGATCCTATCGGCGTCATGGTCGGCGTCGCGCAGTCCGGATCGTCCATCTCCACTGTCGGAGTTTCCATGATGGAGGCGGTGGCGACAGCGCTCAGTGAATCGCTGCAGCGCAGCGAGGCGGAGAAGGCGCGGCACGAGAGTGAGGTCAAGTCGAAGGCGCTGGCGACGGTGAGCCACGAGATGCGCAACCCTCTCAACGCGATGCTCGGGTTCAGCAGCCTGCTCCTGACCGGCGCCGCTGGTCCACTCAACGACAAGCAGAGGAACTACGTCCAGCGCGTCGACGACGCATCGCACCACCTGCTCGGCCTGGTGAACGACTACCTCGACCTCGCGCGCGTCATGGCCGGCTCGCTGCCGATGCAACCTGAGCCGGTGGCGGTGGGCCCCGAGGTCGAGGGCGTGCTTGACATGCTTCGCCCATCGGCCGAGACCAAACACGTGGCGCTGCGCGCGGAGGTGGCGCAGGACGCTGTGGCATTCGCCGACCGGCTGCGCTTGCGCCAGGTCGTGATGAACCTGGTCTCCAACGCGATCAAGTTCACGCCGCCGCGAGGCTACGTCCGCGTCGAGGTGGCCGGCGGGTCCAACGGCGTGCGGCTGTCGGTGATCGACACAGGGGTCGGCATCCCTGCGGACCGCCAGCACCTGGTGTTCACCGAGTTCGCGCAATTGCGGTCGGACACGAAGGGCGGCGACGCGGGCCTGGCGCTCGCCCTGTCCAAGCGCTTCGTCGAGGCGATGGGCGGATTCATCCGCTTCACGAGCTCCGAAGGCGCGGGCACGATCTTCGACATCTGGCTGCCCGGTGAGCGGAGCCCGCGCAAAGACGCGGCCGCTCCCACCACCGACGGGAAGGCGAAAGCAGCCTCTGCCGCGTAAGGCCTAGGCCGATCGCAGCTCCAGGCAACGGATGCCTGACAGGTCGAGCCAGTAACGCTGCGGACCCCGCACGATTCGCATCAGCACCTGCTCGCACGAGGGACAGCGCACGACTGCGCCCGGCGCGTTCAAGTAGACGTCGACGCGACCTATCGCGTTGATCGCGCCGCAGCCGCCACACGTGCTCTCGGCCACGGTCATCTCCATCGCGAAGATCTCCCCGAGCAGCCCGCCGATCGCGTTTCCATCCACCTTCATGTCCGCCGTCTCGGGCATCTCGCTCATCCTCCTGTGGCGCCGAAGCGCTCTGTCTTGATCCATGACTGGTCGTATCCGTGCTCGACGAGAAGGCTCGCAGCCGCCTCCACGAATGCAGTCGGTCCGCAGATGAACACCAGCGGCGTTTCCGAGGCCGGCCATGCCACGTCGTCGATCATCTGCCGGTCGAGGCGGCGCCTGTAGCCCTTCCAGCCAGGCGGCTGCTCACGCGTCAACGTGTGCCGGACATCGAGCGATTGGTCGGCGGCGGCCAATCGGTCAATCTCCTCTCGATAGATCACGTCGTCGACTGTGCGCGACGAGTAGAGCAGTCGCACCGGCGTGCGGTCGTTGGCCGCCGCGCGGTGGCGGATCATCGCCATCAACGGCACCACGCCCGACCCGCCGGCGATCAGCAGCAGCGGCCGCGAGTCGCCGGCCCGCCAGACAAAGTAGCCGCCGATCGGTCCGCGCAGCTCGAGCTTGTCCATGGCGTGCAGCTCCCCCACGAGATAGGGCGAGACCTCACCGTCCTCCAGGCGCTCGACGGTGATGGAGACGCGCTGCTCTTCCGGCGGTGAGGCGATCGAATAGCTGCGCTGGGCCTGGTAGCCGTCGTCGGCTGTGAGCCGTACGTCAACATGCTGGCCCGCGAGATGCCCGGGCCAGCCCGGGACATCGATCACGAGGCTGGCGACCTTCGGCGTTTCCTGGAAGATGCCGGCGACCTCGCCGACCTTCCACGCCAACAAGGGCAGCCGCGAACTCACGGCCGTGGCCTCTGAGTTTTCGGGGATCCCAGGTGGAGCTCAAGGCCGGACTTAGTCCGGCCGGCACCCAGGCGCGCACCTTCCGGGCGCCTCCAAGCGTGGTGCCGAAAGGGGGGTTCCGCGGGGGGATCCTGATCCCCCCGCGCCCCTAGTCGCCCCAGTACCGTTCCTCTCGCCATGGGTCCCCGTGGTTGTTGTAGCCGTTCGTCTCCCAGAAGCCCGGCTGGTCCTCGTTGAGCAATGTGAGACCCCACACCCACTTCGCGCTCTTCCACAGATAAAGGTGTGGGACGAGGAGCCGCGCCGGCCCGCCGTGCTCCGGATGGAGCGGCTCGCCATCGTACTCGTAGGCGACCCACGCTTTGTGCCCGGTGATCTCGTCCAGCGGCATGTTGGTGGTGTAGCCACCATCGCTCTTGGCGAGCAGGTACTCGGCGGCGGTGTCCACGCCTTCCAGCAGCGTGTCGACGGACACGCCCTTCCACTTGGTGTCGAGCTTCGACCACTTGGTCACGCAGTGGATGTCGACTGTGATCTCCTCCTGCGGCAGCGCCATGAATTGAGCCCACGTCCAGTTGCGCGGCTGGTCGATCTCACCTTCGATGGTGAACATCCAGCGGTCGAGCGGGATGCGGGGCGTTGGTCCGGCCGAGAGCACCGGGAAGTCGTTGACGACGTGCTGGCCGGGCGGCACGCGCGCGGAGCTGACATCGGTCCTGCGCTTGCCTTTGAAGCCGCGGGATATGAAAGCCATGACGACCTCCTTGGTTGAAGGAAGCCTAGCGGACTCCTCGGATGCGACTGACAAAGAGGGTGCCGAGGATGAACCAGACCACCGCCCCCGCGAAAACCAGGCGGAAGCCGAGGAAGCCGCCCAGCGCGTTGAACCTGGTCAGCACCTGGCCGAAGATCGCAGGCGCCAGGGCGGTCGGGAGCGTGAACGCGATGTGCCAAAGGCCCATGTCACGGCCCGAAGACGTCTCACGGTCGGGCAGCACGTCGCACGCCAGCGCCCAGTCGACGGCTACATACATGCCGTACCCGATGCCGAAGATCGCGCCGAGAACGAAGATCAGCGCCACGTTCGTCAGCAGGCCGAACAGCAGTACAGAGGCCACGAGCCCCATCACGATGCCGGCGGCGTAGACGAATGGCTTGCGCCGGTGCAAGCGGTCGGACAGGTGACCGCCGACTACACCGGGGACGATTGCTCCTCCCAGCAGGGTCAAGCCCCACAGGCCGGCCAGCGTCGCCCAGTCGGTCCGGCCGAGAACATCCTTGAAATACAGGCCCAGCCACGGCTGAATCGTGGCGATCCCCATCATCACCAGCGCGCGCGTCGCGAAGGTCCAGAAGAAGTCGCGGTTGCGAAACGCCGCGAAGAAATTGATGATGGCGGGCTCACGCCTTGCGGTCACGAAGCTCACGACGGCTGACGCCCCGCCGATCACCGCGACCAGGTACGTGAAAGCGCCCATCGGCACGAGCAGGAAAGCGATCCAGGACGCCACCGCCAGGGCCGTCGCGATCGCGACGGTCATCGCGCGCGAGTTCGCCGGCATCGCGGGGTGCTTGGCCCCGGGTTGGGGCTCGCGGACGGCGACCAGGGTGATGACCGTGGTCACCGTCATGATGAGCACGATCGCCGAGTAGCCCAGAACGATGGCGGTCCGGCTCTGACCGTACAGCGCCGTCGCGCCGGTGACCGCGGCCAGCCCGAGCACCGACCCGAGGGCGTTCATCATCCCGAGCAGCCCCGACGCACGGCCGCGGTCCTGCTCCGGCACGACATCCGGAATGACCGCTGCGTAGGCCCCGCCGGCGAGGTTGAAGGTCAGCTGTACGACCATGTAGGCGAACGCCAACGTCAGCGGGGAGC
>JACXTT010008702.1_pt1 | contig 14024 bp, 10 predicted proteins | sample 9270951 | NCBI WGS metagenome assembly JACXTT01 (sample SAMN15532306, study PRJNA645909) | rock metagenome | isolation source: weathered quartz diorite | place: Puerto Rico | collected 2017-06-21 | reverse complement strand
TCGTCGAACTCATCATTTTATCCATTCCCGCCACGGTAACAGTTACTTTTGGCGCAACGTATCATTTTCCCCCTCCTTACACCCCACTCCGGGTAACAAAACTTTTGGCGCAATTCGTCAAGCCATTAAAAGATGTTTCGCCGCTTGACGTACCTAGTTACTCCAACCATATTTCACGGCCATTTTCATTAACTCGGTTCGTCGTGTGCCCTAAGACTATGGTCAAATCGAAAGCGCGGAAGATAGTTCCCAAAGCCGGCGCGAAGAAGAACGCCAAGACAGCCTTCCCAAACCCAAAAACAGCGGAGGAAAAAGCCAGCCTCAAGAACGAGCCGTTGCCTGTGTCTTCTTCCGCCGGTCGCGCATCCGGAGCCGCCCCGGCGCCCGGTTCCAACGGTCATCCTCGCGCAGTTCACACGACGCATCCTCCGGCTTTCAACGAGCAGTCGATCGGCACGATCAAAAGCCAGTCTGGCTTCGATTTGACGGAGAAGATCAAGGAGCTCGTCCGGTTGGCCCAGGAACAAGGTTATCTGACCTACAACGACATCAACGATGCGTTGCCGGATACGATGATCACGGCCGAGGAACTGGATGAGATCTACATCAAGCTTCGCAATCTCGAGCTGGAAATCGTGGACCAGGCGGAAGTCGACCGCGTCAAACAGCCGGAACCGGAAGAGGAAGAGGACAAGACCCGGCTGGACATTCTGGACGATCCGGTCCGGATGTACCTCAAGCAAATGGGCCAGGTGCCGTTGCTCACGCGGGAGCAGGAAGTGGAGATTTCCAAACGCATTGAAGACGCTGAAAACGAAGTCAAAAAAATCATCTACGGCTTCGGTTTCGCGGGCAAGGAACACATTGCCTTGGCCGAAAAGCTCATTTCCGAACCGCCCAAAGAACGGTTCGACCGCGTCATTCTCGACAAGAAAATCGAGAGCCGCGACAACCACCTTCGCGCCCTCCGCAAGCTCGTCAAAGACCTGCGTGTCATCGACCAGCAGGTGGACGATCAGTACGCCGAATGGCAACACTGCGGGCAGAAAGGCCGGAAGGACAAATGCTTCAAGGATTTCAGGAAGATTGACGACCGACTCCAACGCGCCTTTCCGAGGTTTTACTACAAACAAAAGGTCATCGAAGAGATGGCGCTGGTGGCGGACAACATTCACGATAAAATTCAGCTGAGCCTGCAGACCATTCAAGATTGGGAAACCCAGCGAAAAACCGCCCAGCAACAGGGGGTGATCGAATCGGAACGGAAGAAGATCAAGGCGTTGGACGAATTTGTCCGCATGCCGTACCAGGAATACCTCAAGGCCTACGAACAATTGCAGCGCTTCGCCCGAAAGGCGCTGCAGGCCAAGACCGAAATGGTGGAAGCCAATCTGCGCCTGGTCATTTCCATCGCCAAAAAATACACCAACCGCGGTCTGTCCTTCCTCGACCTGATCCAGGAGGGCAACATGGGCCTGATGAAGGCGGTCGAAAAGTTCGAATATCGCCGCGGCTACAAATTCTCCACTTACGCCACCTGGTGGATACGCCAGGCCATCACCCGTTCGATTGCGGACCAGGCCCGCACGATTCGCATCCCGGTGCACATGATCGAGACCATCAACAAGCTGATGCGGGTGCAGAAGCAACTGGTGCAGGACTTCGGGCGCGAAGCCACTCCGGAGGAAATCGCCGACGAAATGCAGATCCCCGTCGAGCGCGTCCGGGCCGTGCTCAAGATGGCGCAGCAACCAATCTCCTTGCAGTCCCCCGTCGGCGACAGCGAAGACACCAACTTCGGCGATTTTATCGAGGACAAGTCGGCGGAGAATCCCTCAGACATGACCAGCTACAGTCTCCTGAAGGACAAGCTCGCGGATGTGCTCTGCACCTTGACCGAACGCGAGCGGAAGGTGCTCGAACTGCGCTTCGGCCTGGGAGACGGCTATTCCCGGACGCTCGAAGAAGTGGGCAAGCAATTCAAAGTAACCCGCGAACGCATCCGCCAGATCGAAGCGAAGGCCCTTCGCAAGATGCGCCACCCGACGCGGATTCGCCAGTTGCAAGGGTTCCTCGAAACCGAGCCCCTGGAGTGAGGCGCGACCTCCAATTACTCAAAGTCGCGAGCTCGCAACGTTTCTCGGAATGGATGAGGACCCTAAGCCGAAAGAGGAATCCCTTTTCGAGTTCGTCACATTACTCACGGTGCTGGTCCTGATAGGAGGCGGCGAGTGGTTCGCTCTGAGATTCGTTCGACATGAACGTGAGGCAGGCAGCGTGACTCATCAATTGCACATAATTGACGAGGAGGCCAAAAAGGGCGGATGGACCAGGGACAGCAACGGAGACTGGAGTCTCCTGGAGGTCGCCGGAACCAATACGTCCAGGTCGCAATAATTTTAGCTCGAAAAGAAAGAGACGGCTTCGGATCAGGGATCGGGCACTGATAGAACTTCCTCATTTCCCCGGCGCAAAGCTTGCGTCCCTCAGCCCCTTGGCGTAGATGTCATCATTCCTTGCTGCGATAAAGCGTCCGGATCAGCGCCCGTCGGCCTACGGCTTATCGCCTTCGGTTTCTTTTTGTTCGTCGGTGGCGCCGTCGCAGCGGATCTGGAGCAAGCCCGCAAGATGTTTCTCAGCGGCGATTACACCAACTGCATTCGTGTCGCGGAAGGGGCGATTCACGACCAGGTCCGTGACGAAGAATGGCCGCTGTTGCTCATGCAGTCGCTCCTGGTGACGGGCCGTTATCCGGAAGCCAACAGCGCGCTCACCGAGGCCCTGACGCGATACCGATACAGCATCCGTTTGCGCGTGCTGGGCGTCGAAGTCCTCAACGCCAACGGCAATCCGGAGCGCGCAAGGGCGTTGCTGGAGGAGATCAATTTCGGCTCGCTCAACACGCGAGGATACGACGTGCCGGCGGTTGTCGCGCTGGGCAAAGCCGCTCTGCTGCTCGGCGCCGAGCCGGCCCAGGTGCTGGAGAACCTTTTCGACCAGGCCAAGCGAACCGACCCCAAGCATCGCGACGCCTACCTGGCCAGCGGTCAACTCGCTCTCGATAAAGGGGATTTTGCCCTGGCCGCCAAGATCTACGGTGACGCGCTGAAAAAATTCCCCGAAGACGCCGACACGCATTTTGGCCTGGCCCGCGCCTTTCAGCCGAGCGATCGCCCGGAGATGCTGAAGGAACTCGAGGCCGCCTTGAGTCACAACGCCAACCACGTACCCAGCCTGTTGCTGCTGGCTGACCACGCTATCGACGCGGAAGACGACGCGCTCGTCCGGAAGATGCTCGACCAGGTCCAGAGCGTGAATCCGTGGCATCCTGAGGCCTGGGCTTACCGCGCTGTGCTCGCGCATTTGCACAACGACACCAACGGCGAGAGCGAAGCGCGCGAAACAGGGCTCAAGTTCTGGAAAACAAACCCGTCAGTTGACCATTTGATCGGGAAAAAACTCTCTCAGAAGTATCGTTTTGCCGAAGGATCGGCCTTTCAACGGCAGGCTTTGAAGTTTGACGCGATGTATCTGCCGGCCCGAATCCAGCTCGCCCAGGACCTGCTCCGGCTGGGAGACGAGGAGGAAGGCTGGCAACTGGCTGAAGAAGTGCACCAGCGCGACGGCTACGACGTGACGGCCTATAACCTCGTCGGGTTGCGCGAGACCTTCGGCAAATTCCAAAGCTTAACCAACCCGGATTTCACCCTTCGCATGAGCCGGCACGAGGCCGCGGTTTACGGGGACCGCGCGCTCGAATTGCTGCAACGCGCCCACAAACGGTTGACCGAAAAATACGGGCTGACGCCCGCCCCGCCAACCATCGTCGAAATTTTTCCGGAGCAAAAGGACTTCGCCGTCCGCACGTTCGGCATGCCGGAAAACCCCGGCTTTCTCGGCGTCTGCTTCGGGCACGTGGTGACGGCGAACAGCCCGGCCTCGCAGACGGCGCACCCGGCGAACTGGCAGGCCGTGCTCTGGCACGAGTTCTGTCACGTCATCACGCTGCAACTGACGCGCAACAAGATGCCGCGCTGGCTCAGCGAAGGCATCTCGGTTTACGAGGAATTCCAGGAAAACGCGACCTGGGGCCAGGCAATGACGCCGCGTTATCGCGAAATGGTTTTGGGGGACGACCTGACGCCGGTCAGCAAGCTGAGCGCGGCGTTTCTGTCGCCCAAAAGTGATCTGCATTTGCAGTTTGCCTACTACGAATCGGCGCTGGTCGTCGAATATCTGGTTCAACGGTTCGGATTTGACAGTTTGAAACAGATCCTCCACGACCTCGGCGAAGGCGCCGACATCAACGCGGCCATCGCCGCACACACTGAGCCGATCGGAGAGTTCGAGAAGGATTTTGCCGCCTTCGCCCGCGAACGCGCCGAGCGCCTCGCGCCCGGACTGGACTGGAAAAAGTACAAGCCGATCGATCCGGAGCACGCGTCGGTGGCCGAGCTGGTTGAAAAAAATCCGACCAACTTCTGGGCGCTGACCGATTATGCCCGCAAGCTCGTGGGGGAAAAGAAATGGGAGCAGGCCAAGGCGCCGCTGAAGAAGCTCCTCGAGGCGTATCCGGCGTTTACGGGCGCCAACAACGCTTACTCTCTCCTCGCTGCCGCCCACCGCGGCTTGAACGAAACCAATGAGGAACGCGAAGTGTTGTCGAAGCTCGCCGCCCTCGATACTGACGCCACCGCCACGTTCCAGCGCTTGATGGAACTGGACGAGGCGGTCAAAGACTGGTCGGGCGTGGCGCAGAACGCGGAGCGATTCCTGGCCGTGAATCCCTTGCTGCCGCAGCCGTACCGTCATCTCGCCCGGGCGAATGAAGAATTGAGCCAGACCGAAGCGGCGATTCAATCGTATCACAAACTGCTGTTGCTCGACCCACCGGACCCGGCGGTAGTGAATTTTCGTCTTGCGCGACTCTTGCGCCAGCGCGGGGATCCCGCGGCCAAACGCCACGTGCTGCAGGCGCTCGAAGAAGCGCCGCGCTACCGTGACGCGCACCGGTTGCTCTTGGAGATCAATGGCGAAGGGTCGGGCCCCAGAGAAAAGGGCGGGCCGTCGGACCCTGAAAACAAGCCATGAAACGGCTCAGCCTGTTGCTCTTTCCGCTGCTCGCAGGAGCCTTGCTGGCCCAGCGGTGGCGAGGAGGATGGTCGGGGGGCGAACGCTGGCATCCGGAGTATGAGACTTGCCGCACCGCGCGCGAGGTGCCGTCCCACAGCACGGGGACGCCCAACTGGACCAACGAAGCCGGCTTTGAGAAAGATGTATTCGCCTTCGCCCGAATTCGCCGCGATGAAGACCATTCCACTTCTTACTCGGCCGGCACCTGGTGGACCGACTTTCCGGATAGCGACCTGAACTTGTCGTTTCGACTTCAGCAAGTGACTTCGTTGAAGGTGAACCCCGACGGCCGCGTGTTGAACCTCACCGACCCGGAATTGTTTGATTTTCCGTGGATTTACATGGTGGAGCCGGGAAGCTTGCTGTTGAAAGACGAAGAGGTCCCTATTTTGCGAAAATATCTCCTCAACGGCGGGGTGTTGATGGCGGATGATTTCTGGGGCGAAAGGCAGTGGAGCGCTTTCCGTCGCGAGATCAAGCGCATTCTGCCCGAACGCGAGTTTGAAGAACTGGCGATGAATCATCCGCTCTTTCACTGCGTATTCGACCTCAAAGTGCCGAAGAACAAGCTGCAAACGCCCAATATCGGCCAGGGGATCCGCAGCCAATGGGACCACATCACCTGGGAGTACCACGACGGCGAGGAATGCATCGACATGCACGTCCGGGCGATCTTCGACGACAAGGCGCGGATCATGGTGATCGCCACGCACAATTGTGACAACGGCGATGGCTGGGAGCGCGAGGGCGAAGATGACTATTTTTTCCACGAGTTTTCGGAGAAACGGGCCTACCCGCTCGGCATCAACATCATTTTTTATTTGATGACCCACTGAGGCTCTCCAATCGATGAAACAGTTCGCCTGCGCGGTCGTGGTTCTTGTGCTGGTGGCGGGGATGGCCCTCGCCCAACGCGGGTACCGGGGCGGCTACGGCGGAGGACGCGGCTATCGGCGAGCCTACTACGACGACTACCGCACGCCGCGAGAAATTCCCCAACACGGCAACGAGACGCCGACCTGGACCAATGCGCCGGGCTTCGAGAAGGATGTCTTCACGTTCGTCCGCATGAAACGCGTGCGCGCCCCTTACAGCTCTGGCGGGACGTGGGAAACAGACACGCCGGACAGCGATCTGAACCTGTCCTATCGCCTGCGACAAGTGACCTCACTCCAGGTTGACCCGAACGGCCTTTTCTTGAGGCTCACGGACGAGGAATTGGCGGATTATCCGTTCATTTACATGGTCGAGCCGGGCAGCTTGGAATTGACCGACGACGAGGCGCTCGCGCTGCGCCGCTACCTGCTCAACGGCGGTTTTCTCATGCTGGACGACTTCTGGGGCGAGCGGGAATGGGCGGGCATGGCCGAGCAGATCAAGAAAGCTTTTCCGGATCGGGACTTCGTGGAATTGCCTCTGGACCACCCACTCTACCGATGCGTTCTCCGCATCCAATCCAAGGGCCAGGTGCCCAACGTTTATCTGGGAACGCAAAGCGAATTCGACCCGGAACATCGCACCTGGGAACGGCCGGACCGCAAGGTGGTGCATCACCGTGCGCTGTTCGATGACAAGGGCCGGATGATGGTAATTGCCACGCACAACACCGACAATGGCGACGGCTGGGAATGGGAAGGCGACAACCACTATTACTTCGAGCATTTCTCGGAGAAAATCGCCTACCCGCTCGCCGTGAACATCCTTTTTTACGCCATGAGCCACTGAATCGGCAGGGCCAGCGGTCCCTGCAGCCGCCGCGGACGGTTGGGAAACAAACCGCCGCTTGCCGAATCCCGCAGAAGACGTCACTGTGCGGGTTGAGCAGACACTATGGAAACGACAACTGAATCCCTCACGGCGGAAAAACAAACCGTGGAACAAATCCTTTCGAGCCGCGGCCAGATCCAGTCCGAACTGGCCAAGGTCATCGTCGGCCAGAATGAGGTCATCGAACAGCTCCTCATCGCGCTGTTTGCCGGTGGCCATTGCCTGATCACGGGCGCGCCGGGCCTGGCCAAGACGCTCCTGGTCAAATCCATCGCGCAGATTTTTCATCTTAAGTTCCAGCGCGTCCAGTTCACGCCCGACCTCATGCCCGCGGACATCACGGGCACGGAAATCCTCCAGGACTCCGTCGAAGGGCGGCGCATGACCTTCGTGCCCGGCCCCGTCTTCGCCAACATGATTCTGGCCGACGAAATCAACCGCACGCCGCCGAAGACGCAGGCCGCGTTGCTCGAAGCGATGCAGGAGCACCAGGTGACGGCCGCCGGGGTGCGGCATGCCCTTCCGGAACCGTTCTTCGTGCTCGCCACGCAGAACCCGATTGAAATGGAGGGCACGTATCCGTTGCCCGAGGCGCAACTCGACCGCTTCATGTTCAACGTGGTGATCAGCTACCTGCCCGAAGACGAAGAGGTGGCCGTGGTTGCACAAACGACCGCGCGCAACGCCGAGCCGATCGCGCCGCTCTTTACCGGCGACGACGTGCTGCGTTTTCATGATATTGTCCGGAAAGTCCCTGTGGCGGAGGATTTGGTCCGCTACGGCGTGCGGCTGGCGGCGTCATCGCGCCCGCATCAGAACGGCGCGCCGGATTTCGTCAATGAATGGGTCAGTTGGGGCGCCGGCCTGCGCGCAGGTCAATTCCTTGTGTTGGGCGCCAAAGTCCGCGCGCTCTTGCACGGCCGCGCGCACGTCACGATGGAAGACATTCAAGCGCTCGCGCAACCCACTTTGCGCCATCGCATCCTGCTCAACTACCGGGCGGAAGCGGAAGGGGTCACAGTGGAACACGTCGTCGAACGATTGCTCCAGACCGTCAAGGGCGTCTTTGCAACCGTAAACAAATGATTCCGGCCCGTGAACGCTCCCCCGCCAAGACCCGCGACGGCTCGCTCCCGGAAGGTCCTGGCGCCGCTCAAGCAAGGCGCCGGCTCCTTGATCGACCCGCAGACGTTGATGTCGATCAAGAACCTCGAGCTGCGCGCGCGGGTGGTGGTGGAGGGATTCTGGCACGGGTTCCATCGCAGTCCTTATCACGGGTTCTCAGTCGAGTTCACCGAATATCGTCAATACTCGCCCGGCGACGATCCGCGCTATCTCGACTGGCGGCTGTTTGCCCGCACCGACCGCTACTTCATCAAGAAATTCGAGGACGAGACCAACCTGCGCTGTCACTTGCTGGTCGATAACAGCCGCTCGATGGGCTACGGCTCGCTCGGCTACACCAAGGCGCAATATGCCAACACACTCGCCGCCACCCTGGCCTATTTTCTTCACCAGCAGGGCGACGCCATCGGGTTGCTGACGTTTGACGAGCAAATCCGCGAATTCCTCCCCGCCCGCAATCGCATCGGGCACCTGCGCCACCTGATGCTCAAGCTCGAACAGCCAGCGGGCGGAAAAGCCACCGACCTGGACGCGCCGCTTCGACGCATCGTCGAAATCGTCAAAAAGCGCGGATTGATGATCTTGATTTCCGACCTGCTCGCGCCCATCGAAGCGCTGGAAAAAAACCTCATCGCGCTGACCGCTTCCGGCCATGAGGTCCTGCTGTTCCACGTCCTTGACCCGTCGGAGTTGGCCTTTCGTTTTGAAAGGGCCGTCATGTTTCACGACCTCGAATCCGACCGCAATCTGTTTATCGACCCGATCACCGCCCGGAAGGAATACTTGAAGAACCTCGAAGGCCACAACCAGGCCGTGCAATTGACCTGTCAGAACCTGGGAATCGGCTACCGCCGATTCGGCACGGACCGCGCCCTGGAACTGGCGTTGTTTGACTTTCTGCGCGAGCGGATGCGGCGCGGGAAACGATCGGTTAAAGGACGGCGCTATTCATAGTCCGGCGTTCCCTGTTTTCCACAAGTAGGGTCAGCAGAAACCATCCATGGACGAGCAACTATTTACGAGTTGCTTTTTGCACCGTGCGGACGAGTTCGAGGAACAGTTCCGGCGCCACTTCCTCATCGCATGTCACGGTGTGCTCCTGGCCGTCGTCGTGAACAATGCACATGGTGAACTGCAGCCGATCAGGCTGGCGTGTCGATGCAGCCAAAGTGCGGGGTAAGGCGAAAAACCCGGACGACGTCACCAACCCCTCGATCTGACTGGCCACAGCGCTTGGCAGGGCGGCCGTGTCAAGTGTCACGGGCGGCGGCAGGAGGCCGGCGAAACCGCCGCTGCGGGTCAACGTCAGGCGCATGGTGCGAGCCTTCGTGTCAAGGTGCGATGGTCTGTTCGCGTTAGGCCGTTTGGTTGAGCTATTTGATGACCCCGACCTGTCGCCAGGCGGAGGTCACGGCCTTTTGCTCTTTGCTGGCGCTGCCAAAGAGATTGGCCGCCGAGCGGATCGTGGCGTTGGCGGCCTGCTTGAAGTTGGTATTGGGGCCGATCATGTTGGTGAGCGTGTCGTACCAGATTTTGCCGGCACGCTCCCACGCGTTGCCGCCGAGTGCCGTGGCGACCAGATAGAAGGCGTGATTGGGAATGCCCGAGTTGATATGCACGCCGCCATTGTCCTGGCTGCCTTTGAAATAATCCTTCATGTGCGCCGGTTGCGGGTCTTTGCCAAGCCGCGGATCGTCATAAGCGGTGCCGGGCGCTTTCATCGAGCGAAGCGCAACACCGTTGACGCCCTTGGCGAACAAGCCGGCGCCGATCAGCCAATCGGCTTTGTCGGAGGTCTGCTTGAGTTTCCATTGTTTTGTGAGCGAGCCGAAGACGTCGGAGAAGGATTCATTGAGGGCGCCCGGTTGGTCGTGGTACACAAGAGCCGCCTCGAATTGCGTGACGCCGTGAGTCAATTCATGCCCGATGACGTCAAGCGATTTGGTGAATCGCTCGAAAATGACGCCGTCGCCATCACCATACACCATCTGCGCGCCGTTCCAGAACGCGTTGTCGTAATCGACGGAGTAGTGAACCGAGGAATCGAGCCGCATACCGTTGCCATCGACGGAATTTCGCCGGAAGACCTGATTGTAAAAGTCATAGGTCGTGCCCGAGAAGTCGTATGCCTCGTTGACCTGACGATCCTTGCTCTTGGGATCGCCTTCACCGCGGACCCGTTGGCCGGGCAGCCGAGTGCTGTGGTTCAGATCGTAGATGGTCCGGCGCTTGGTTCCGGTGGGTGTGGCCAGAGCCACAGCGCCCAAAAAGGCGAGCATGTCCCTCTGGCCACGCAAACGTTCGGACTGTTGGAGCGATTGGAGCATCCGCTCACGCAAGCGGTCCGGGCCGTGCAAAGCCAGATGACGCAGGATGTGCGGCGGAACCACGGTGCAGACCGGGCAGCCGATGCGAACTGGCCGCCGCGTTGCAGGCATATTATTTCGCATAGGATTTCTCCTGGTTTTTCGGCGTTACGAACCTGGTAATCTTCACGCATTGACGGGTAAGTCAAGCGGCCATCCCTGTACCTGCTGAAACGGACGCCGCGCGGGGCGGTAGCTTCATTCACCCTAACCCTCTCCCTCGGGGAGAGGGAACAGCGAGCCAGGCGCATTTGGAAAGCCAACCCGTGTGGCTCGTTCTCCAGGCGGAGAAGGTTCACCCTCTCCCCGAGGGAGAGGGCCGGGGAAACGGCGCGAACCACAGCCTGCGTGTTGGACCAACCCCGGAATTGTCAAACCTGCCGAGTGATCCTCACACCCAGCTTGAGAAGCTGCCACGCGGCTGCGTCCGATTTGCCTTCGGCATAGATGCGCAGAATCGGTTCAGTGCCGGAGCCGCGCAGCATCAGCCAAGAGCCGTTCGCGGCGATGAATTTCACGCCATCGAATGATTTCACTTCGGCAACCGGGGAGCGCAGAAGCGCCCGAGGCGGGTTGTTTCTGCAGAACTCCATTAGCGCCGCCCGCTTTTCGAACGGCAAAAAGGTGTCGATACGCCCGTAATGATGCGGTCCAAAGCGCCGTTCCAGGTCAGCGATCAGTTTTCGGACCGGCTTGCGCTCCGTGGCCAGCAGTTCCAGCAACATCAGCCCGGCGAGAATCCCGTCGCGCTCGGGGATGTGACACGGGAAACCAATTCCGCCGCTTTCTTCAAACCCAAGCAACACGTCCCCTTTTTGCATTTCCGTGGCAACATACTTGAAACCCACCGCTGTCTCGGTCAGTTCCAGGCCGTGTGCGGCGCACATTTTATCCACCATCGACGTCGTGGTCAGTGCTTTGACGACCCGCCCTTTGCCCTTGCGATTCGAGATGAAATGGCGCAGCAGCAGGCAAATGAGTTGATGCGTGGAGAGCGGGCGGCCCCGGCCGTCCATGCCTCCCACGCGGTCGGCATCGCCATCGGTCACCAGACAAATATCGTGCGGGTGTCTCCGCAAATACGCTGCGGTCGGGCCGTAGTTCCTCGGAATCGGTTCGGGATTGATGCCGCCGAAAAAAGGAACGTGTGCCGCGTTCAGTGTCGTCACCCGACAGGTCGTTCCGGCGAGCAGCGCGTCGAAACACCCGGCGCCAACGCCGAACAACGGATCATGGGCGAAGCGCAGCTTCGACTTGGCAATCAAGGGAAAATCCACGAGCCGTTTGAGCGCCGCGTAATGGGGAGGACGAATGTCCTTGATGAGGATCCGCTTTTGTTGGATCGCGTCGCCGAGCGAAACACCCCGGACCGGTTGCTGGTCGAGCATTGCCTCGACGCCCAGGCACACTGCCGGTTCGGCCGAGCCACCGTAGTGCGCCTTGAGTTTGTAGCCGTTGAATGCCGCTGGATTGTGGCTCGCGGTAATCATCACGCCCCCGATTGCCCGTTGCGCTTTGACCGCGAGCGACAGCGCAGGGGTCGGCGTCGGCTCCAAGCTCAGCGCCACCTGCAAACCGTTTCCGGCCAGAATTTCCGCAACGCGCCGCGCGAACTCGCCGGACAGAAACCGCCGATCAAAGCCGACGACAGCCCTGGCCTGAGTGCCGGTGACGGGGTTCGCATTCCAGTAGCCGGCGGTGGCCTGAGCCACGCGTTCGACATTTGCGAAAGTGAAGTCCTCAGCGATGATCGCCCGCCAACCGTCGGTTCCAAACTTGATCCGCTCCACATTCAGCCTCGCCGGCGCCCGGCTTCGCTCACGGACTTTTGCATTTTCTTCAAGGCCGCCTTCAAATCGCGGTGTCGGAACAGTCCCGTGCCACTGACAAATGTGTCCGCGCCTGCGTGAGCGCATTCGGCAGCCGTCTGGAAATTGATGCCGCCGTCGACTTCGATGCGGTAACTGAGCCGTTTCGCGCTGCGCCACGCGCGGGCCTGTTGAATCTTCGGCAGCGTTTCCGTGATGAACGGCTGGCCGCCGAAACCCGGATTAACCGTCATGATCAGCAGCAAATCAATCTGACCCAGATACGGTTCGACCTGCTCCATGGCGGTGGGGGGATTGAGCGCCAAGCCCACCTTCTTGCCCAGGGATTTGATTTTCCAAAGCAGCGGCGTCACGCGGTCATGCAACTCGACGTGCACCGTCATCTCGTCGGCACCTGCCTTGGCGAACGGTTCCAGCAGGATTTCCGGACGCGAACACATCAGGTGCACGTCCAGGAACATCCGGGTCAACGGCCGCAATACGCGGACCACTTCCGGCCCAAAGGAAATGTTCGGCACGAAGTGGCCGTCCATGATGTCCAGGTGCAGCCACCGGGCACCCGCCCGCTCCGCTCGCCGGGTTTCCGAGGCAAACTTGCCAAAATTCGCGGCCAGCAGCGACGGGGCAATGATCATGCCGCGAGGCTAGTGTGGTTTGGCGAGTGGAGTCAAACCCGCGATGCCGCAAGGAAGAACCACGGGCGGTCCAGGATCGACATCAGGCTGTCGCAGGGGCCGCGGCTCCGAGTCCAGGATCCAGCTTGGGAGGCAGGGGCTTGGGAACTTCCGGCAGCGGCGTGGCGGCTTGGGCGCCCGAGGGCGGTTCGATGTGTGGTGTCGGCGGAGGCGGAGTGAAGCGGCCGGTGCGCACGATTTCTTCGACCTGGCTGCCGTCGAGCGTCTCGTATTCGAGAAGGCAGTTGGCGATCACCTCGAGCTTGTCGCGGTTGCTATAGATGATGTCGCGGGCGATCTTGTATTCCTCGTCAATGATGCGTTTGACTTCGACATCGATCTCCTCCGCGGTGGTTTCGCTGTAGTCCTTGCTGCGAATCATTTCGCGCCCCAGGAACACGAACTCGTTGTTGTCGCCGTATTGCACCATGCCGAGTTTGTCGCTCATGCCCCAATGGCAAACCATCGCGCGGGCGAGGTGAGTGGCTTGTTGAATGTCGCCAGCGGCGCCGGTTGAAATGTCGCCAGAAATGATTTCCTCGGCGATGCGCCCGGCCATGGTGACGGCGATCATGTCGAGCATTTCCTTGCGGCGGCGGTTGAACACGTCGTCCTTGGGCAGCGACATAGTCGATCCCAACGATTGGCCCCGAGGAATGATGGTGACTTTGTGCAACGGATGCGTGTGTTCGAGCATGACGTTCACCAACGCGTGTCCGGCCTCGTGCCAGGCAGTGCATTTCTTCTCTTCGTCCGTCATGGCCAGGCTGCGGCGTTCGCGGCCCCAACGGACTTTGTCCCGGGCCTCTTCCAGCTCTTTCATGCCGATCGCCTTCTTGTTCATACGCGCGGCGAGCAACGCCGCTTCGTTCAAAAGATTGGCGAGTTCCGCGCCGGAGTAACCGGGCGTGCCGCGTGCAATCACACTCAAGTCCGCGGAAGGCTCGAGTTTGACGTTCTTCGCGTGGACTCTGAGGATGGCTTCCCGCCCGCGCACGTCGGGGAGGTTGACGGTGATCTGCCGATCGAACCGGCCCGGCCGCAACAACGCCGGGTCCAGCACGTCCGGCCGATTCGTTGCGGCAATGATAATGATGCCTTCCTGGGTGTCAAAGCCGTCCATTTCCACC
>JACXTT010008701.1_pt1 | contig 14024 bp, 12 predicted proteins | sample 9270951 | NCBI WGS metagenome assembly JACXTT01 (sample SAMN15532306, study PRJNA645909) | rock metagenome | isolation source: weathered quartz diorite | place: Puerto Rico | collected 2017-06-21 | reverse complement strand
AGCGATTCACCCAGCAGCAGCCAGCCGCCGATCAGCGTCATAAAGGGTTGCAGCAATTGTATCTGGCCGACCCGCGCAACACCGCCCGCGGCCAGGCCCGAATACCAGAACAGAAAACCGATGAACATGGAGAAGGCCGATACGTAGGCCAGCCCGATCCAGGCGCGGGCGGACGCATGCATCAGCGCCTCGGCCTGGTGCATGGAGGGCAGCCACGCCAGCGCGGCCACCAGCGGCAGCAGCACCGGTAGCGATATCACCAGCGCCCAGGCAATGGTCTGCGTGCCGCCCAGTTCACGCGAGAGCTTGCCGCCTGTCGCATAACCGAGGGCGCCGGTCACCATGGCGGCGAACAGCAGCCAATCGGCGCGGTGCAGGGTGCCCGCACCTTGCAGCAGCGCAAACGCCACGACGAGCACACTGCCCACCACCGCGCACAACCAGAATCCGGTCGATGGCCGCTCGCGCCCGAACCAGGCGGCAAAAACGGCAGTGGTCAGCGGCAGCAGGCCGGTGATGATGGCGCCGTGCGCGGCCGGCACATCGCGCATCGCCAGCGACGAAAACAACGGAAAACCCACCACCACGCCCGCCGCCGTCACCACGAGTTGCCACCACTGACTGCCGCGCGGGCGTTTGCTGGCGGAGAACGCGCCGGTCGCGGCCAGCAGGCCCAGCGCCAGCACGCTCGCCAGCACGGCCCGCGCCAGCGCAACGAAGGTGGCATCCAGTTCGGCGACGGCCATGCGCGTGAACGGCAGCGTCTGGCTGAAGATCGCCACGCCGATGAAGCCGAGCAGCATGCCGCCGGAATGCGGCGGATGCGAAGCGGAGGTGCTTGTCTGGGGAGAGGTCATGGTGATATTGGCGGCCATGGCCGGATCAGGGCGCCGCAGGGCGCACGCTGACGGCGATCCACACAGCGGTGAGCGCCAGCGCCAGTCCCATGGCACGGTTGAACCAGCGCACGCGGTTGCCTTGCATCAGCCACTGGCGCAGCGAAGCGCCCAGCACGCCGTACAGGCTGTTGCTGACGAAACCGAAGATGCCGAACGTGGCGCACACCAGCAGCACGCGCTGCGCGGGCGAGGGCGCGCCGGCCATGTAGGACGCCGCGGTGGCCAGCGCCATCATCCACGCCTTGATGTTGGCGTACTGCAGCACGGCCGACTGCCACACATTGAGCGGGCGCAGGACCTGTTTCTCCGCGAGCACCGTGCTGCGCGCGAGCTTGGCCGCCAGCCACAGCAGGTAGCCCACGCCGGCCATGTGCACGATGGTGGCCAGCGCCGGGTTGCTCAGGATCAGCGCGCCGACGCCGACCGCGCATAGCGCGAGGATGCTGGCAAAGCCGAAGGCCACGCCCACGCAATGGGGCAGCGTGGCGCGCAGCCCGAAATTGGCGCCCGTCACTGCGGCGATGGTGGTGTTGGGCCCCGGCGTGAACGAACCCACCGCCAGCAGCGTGATGAGCGCGAGGAATTGCGCGGCCGACAGGCCGGTCAAAAAATCTCCGGTCATGGCGCTCAGGCGAAATTGACGACCACGCGCCGGTTGGTGCGGCTCTTCTTCTCGATCTTGGTGACGACCACGGCGCCGATCTCGCCGGTGTTGGCCACATGCGTGCCGCCGCACGGCTGGCGGTCCACGCCCGGGATTTCGACGATGCGGATGCTGCTGGTGCCGGCCGGCGGCGCCGCGCCGATGGTGCGCACCAGCTCTGGCTGCGCAGCCAGTTCCTGCGGCGTGATCAGCGTGATGTGCACCGTGGTGTTGGCGCGGATCAGCGCGTTGAGCTGTTCGGTCAGCACGGCCTTGTCCAGCGTCGATTCGGGCAGGTCGAAGTCGATGCGGGCCGAATCGGGCGAGATGCCGCAGCCGGTCACCGGCACGGGGATCAGCGAACCCAGCAGGTGCAGGCACGTGTGCAGGCGCATCAGCCGGTGGCGGCGTTGCCAGTCGATGGCGACCGTGACGTGCTCGCCCGGCCGCGGCAGCGCCGCGCCGGTTGCGGGCACGTGCAGGATGCGGGCGCGATCGTCGGCATAGACGGTGTCGGTGATCTCGATGGTACGGCCATCCGCGAGGGTCAACGTGGCCGTGTCGCCGGCCTGGCCGCCGCTGCGCGCATAGCAGACGGTTTCGTCGAGCTCGATGCCGGTCTCGCTCGCCGACAGCACGGTCGCGCTGCAATGGTCGAGGTAAGGGGCGTCGTCGAAGCGTTTGCGGGTGGCGGTCATCGGTGGGGTCTCGGTGGTCTTGTTCTTGTTGAAGTCTGGGTCTAGCGCAGGGTGCGGATGCCCTGCGGGGTCTCGATTTCTGCGGTGAGCTGGGGCGGGCCGTCGGCCTGCTCCACCGCGATCAGGTGTTCCACACCCAGCCAGGCCAGGCCCTGGCGCAACAGTTCGGCGTGCGGATGTTGGCCGGTGAACCGGCGCAGCGCCAGGTCCTGCCGTGGCAGGCTCGCGCCCGGATGAGGTGCCACGTCCCACTGGATCAGGCTCGGCAGCAGGCCGTCGCCGGCGCGGGCCGCTTCGCCTTGCCAGGCCGGCAGGCTGCCGTCCTCGGGCACCGTGATGCGCCAGTGCAGGTCGCCGCGCTGCATCGGAATGACCGGTGCGATCTGGCCCGGGTACTGGGCCTGCCAACGCGTCAGGTCGGCGGGGCGCTCCACGCGCGCCGCCCAGTGCAGCAGGCAGGGGCCGGCCTGCAGGCGCTCGCGCACGGCGTCGCTATCCAGTCCGAACCAGCGCGGGCGTTGCGGCGCGGGGGCATCCGGGTCCACCGCGATCACTTCCAGGTATATCCCGCCGAACAGGCCGAGCACGCGGTTGTGCGTGCCCATGGCCGCATGGGCGCCGCCGCCATGCGGCGCAATGCCAAGCACGTCGGCGACGTATTCCGTGCCGGCGTCGAGCGTCGGGGCTGCGATGACGAGGTGATCGAGGGCGAGCTTCATCTTGGCTTGATGGTAGACAAGGTAGTCGGTACAGTACCGGTACAGTTATGCGGATCGTATTCAGTACAGTTGCAGGAGCACCACATGGACGGCAGCCACCAGCAGGATCCATCCGTCGCGCCAGACCGCAAGGATAGCGGAGGCGGCGCGCAGGACACATCGGCGCGCCCGTTGCGGCTGGTCGTGCCGCCGGGCGCAGCCGGCAGCACCGAGCGCATGCCGGACCCGGTGCCGTCGGCGCAGATGACGCTGGTCGAGCAACTGACCGAATGGGCCCGCATGCGTATCGACGAGCGCGTGTTCCGCGCGGGCATGCGCATGCCGTCGATCCGGCAACTGGCGCAGGAGAAGGGGATTTCGCGCTTCACCGTGGTGGAAGCGTACGAACGCCTGGTGGCGCTGGGCTACCTGGAGTCGCGCCGCGGCTCGGGCTTCTACGTGCGCGAACGCGCGGCACAGGCCTCGGCCGCACCGGTGGCGCCCGTCGCGGTGGCCGCGCGCAATATCGACGTGACCTGGCTGCTGCGCAGCATGTTCCATACCGCCGAAGCCGGCAAGGCGCCGGGGCTCGGCTTCCTGCCCAATGACTGGCTCGATGGCGAACTGATCGCCAGTGCGCTGCGCGGGCTCGGCCGCCAGCCCGGCAACCACTTCCTGGCCAGCGGCACGCCACAGGGTTTCCTGCCACTGCGCCAGCAGCTCCGCACGCGGCTGGCGGAACTCGAGATCGGCGCCACGGCGGAGCAGATCGTGCTGACCTCGGGCATCACGCAGGCGCTGGACCTGATTGCCCGGCTCTACCTGCGCCCCGGCGACACCGTGCTGGTCGGCGACCCGGCCTGGTTCGTGATGTTCGGCCGCTTTGCCGCGCAGGGCGCGCAGGTGATCGGCGTCCCCTACACGGCCGAAGGCCCGGACCTGGAGGCGCTGGAGCGCATCGTCCAGGCGCACCGGCCGCGGCTCTTTGTCATCAACTCGGTGCTGCACAACCCGACCGGCACCTCGCTATCCGCCGCCAAGGCGTTCCGGCTGCTGCAGATGGCCGAGCAGTACGATTTCCTGATCGTCGAAGACGACATCTATTGCGACCTGTGCCCGCCCGGCCATGCCGCGACGCGTCTGGCCAGCCTGGACCAGCTGCGCCGCGTGATCTACCTGGGCAGCTTTTCCAAGACGCTGGCGGCCAACCTGCGCGTGGGCTTCATCGCCGCGCATCCGGAACTGGCCGCGACGCTGACCGACAGCAAGCTGCTGGCCGGCCTGGCCACGCCGGAGATCAACGAGCGCGTGCTGTACAAGGTGCTGACCGAGGGCCACTACCGCAAGCACGTGGAACGTGTGCGCACCCGGCTGGACCGGGCCCGCGATGAAACCCGGCGCGAGCTGGAGCGCCGCGGCCTGCGCCTGTTCCCGGGGCAGCATGCGGGCATGTACCTGTGGGCCGATACCGGCCGCGATACCAATGCCATCGCCACGGCCGGGCACGACAAGGGCTACCTGTTCGCGCCCGGCAGCCTGTTCTCACCGTCGCAGATGCCGTCGGGCTGGATGCGCTTCAACGTCACCAGCAGCGCGGACCCGGAGGTGCTGGATTTCCTGTCGCGCCAGCTCGACCGGCTCTGATCGGGCGGCAGGGCCTTGAAATTTGCCGCCGCCGGCCCTATTTGCGTTGGCATTGGCCACGCGCGCCACATCTCATTCCCTGATTTTCCGGACTCGAAGAGGAGAACCATGACCGCACCGCACGAAACGATGAGCTTCCAGGCGGAAGTGAAGCAACTGCTGCACCTGATGATCCACTCGCTGTACAGCAACAAGGAAATCTTCCTGCGCGAGCTGGTTTCGAATGCTTCCGACGCCACTGACAAGCTGCGCTTCGAGGCGATTGCGAACCCTTCCCTGCTCGAGAACGATGCCGACCTGGCTATCCGCATCGAGGCCGACGCCGCCGCGCGCACGCTGACGATCACCGACAACGGCATCGGCATGAGCCGCGACGAGGCCATCCGCAACCTCGGCACCATCGCGCGCTCGGGCACCAAGGAATTCTTCCAGCAGCTCTCCGGCGACCAGCAGAAGGACGCCGCGCTGATCGGCCAGTTCGGCGTGGGCTTCTACTCGGCCTTCATCGTTGCCGACAAGGTCACCGTCGAAACCCGCCGCGCGGGCGTGGCCGCCGATGAAGCCGTGCGCTGGGAAAGCACCGGCGACGGCGAGTTCACGGTCGACGCCATCACGCGCGCCGAACGCGGCACCACCATCACGCTGCACCTGCGCGAAGGCGAGGACGATTTCGCGTCGGCCTGGCGCCTGAAGAGCATCATCCAGAAGTACTCGGACCATATCTCGCTGCCGATCCGCATGCCCAAGGAAGTGTGGGATGCCGAGGCCAGCGCCTACCAGCGCACCGACGAGTGGGAAAGCGTCAACCAGGCCAGCGCGCTGTGGACGCGTTCGAAGTCGGACATCTCCGACGAGCAGTACACCGCGTTCTACCAGCACATCGCCCACGACAACGAGGCGCCGCTGTCCTGGACCCACAACCGCGTCGAAGGCCGCAGCGAATACACGCAGCTGCTGTACATCCCCGCGCGCGCACCGTTCGACATGTGGGACCGCAACCACAAGCACGGCCTCAAGCTCTATGTGAAGCGCGTCTTCATCATGGACGACGCCGAGCAGCTGCTGCCGTCGTACCTGCGCTGGGTCAAGGGCGTGATCGATTCCGCCGACCTGCCGCTGAACGTCTCGCGCGAACTGTTGCAGGAAAGCCGCGACGTCAAGGCGATCCGCGAAGGCAGCACCAAGCGCGTGCTGTCGATGCTGGAAGCGCTGGCGGACAGCGAGGAAGATGCCGAGCGCAACAAGTACACGACCTTCTGGCAGCAGTTCGGCCAGGCGCTGAAGGAAGGCATGGGCGAAGACCAGGCCAACCAGGAGCGCATTGCCAAGCTGCTGCGCTTTGCCACGACGCACAAGGAAGGCGCCGAGCAGAGCGTATCGCTGGCCGAGTACGTGGGGCGCATGAAGGAAGGGCAGGACAAGATCTACTACGTGACGGCCGACACCTGGGCCGCTGCGAAGAACAGCCCGCATCTCGAAGTGTTCCGCAAGAAGGGCATCGAAGTCGTGTTGCTGACGGACCGCGTCGACGAGTGGATGCTGTCGTTCGTGCGCGAATTCGACGGCAAGGAGCTGGTGTCGGTGGCCCGCGGCGACCTGGACCTCGGCAACCTGGCTGACGAAGCCGAAAAGGCCGAGCAGGAAAAAGCGGAAGTCGAATGGAAGGACGTGGTCGCCCGCGCCAAGACCGTGCTCGACGGCAAGGCCAAGGACGTGCGCGTGACGCTGCGCCTGACCGCGTCGGCGTCATGCCTGGTGTCGGACGAAGGCGACATGAGCGGTTATCTGCAGCGCCTGCTGAAGCAGGCCGGCCAGAAGGCGCCGGATGCCCAGCCGATCCTGGAACTGAATCCTGAACACGCGCTCGTGAAGAAGCTGCGCGACCTGCCGGAGGGCGAGGCGTTCAGTGACCGTCTCCAGGTGCTGTTCGATCAGGCGCTGCTCGCCGAGGGCGGCATGCTCGATGATCCGGCGGCCTATGTGCAGCGTGTGAACAAGCTGCTGGCCTGAGGGCAGGTGTGAAGAGAAGGGCCGGGCGACCGGCCCTTTTTGCTTCCGGCCTGCATGAAGGTGATGGACATAAGCGATAACGAGTCATGACGCTGAAGCGCTGCTTTCCTCCGGTCGTCGATGCCGAGACGCGGGTATTGATTCTCGGCAGCCTGCCTGGCGAGGCGTCATTGACCCAGGGCCGGTATTACGCGCACAGGCAGAACCAGTTCTGGCGTTTGGTTGGCGAAATCCTCGGCGAAGACCTGGTGCGGATGGACTACCCGGTGCGCCTGCAGACACTGCTGGTGCACCACGTCGGCCTGTGGGACGTGGTGGCGGAAGCCCGACGTGAAGGCAGCCTGGACAGCAATATCCGCGACCACGCCGGAAATGATCTGCTCGGATTGATCGATGCGCTGCCGAACCTCGCCGTCATTGCGTTCAATGGCGGTACGGCGGAGCGGATCGGCCTGAAGGTACTGCGGGAACATGGCGAGCGCCATCGCATCGTCAGGCTGCCTTCTACCAGTCCGGCCCACACCATGCCCTACGCGCAGAAACTCGATGCCTGGCGGGAGTTGCGGGCATGGTTGATATCCGAGGGTCGGCGATAAGTTCGAGGGGAGCCGGATTAAAGCGGGAACAAGTTGATGAGATGCCGATGCAGCCATACTCGCAACATGTACGTTTCAATTGCGAAACGGTTTTAGCGAAATCACCGCCTCCAATGATGCACGAGACGCGGTCAACCGTTGTCGTGCGGCCGATGGCGCGAATCTTGCACCGATGATAGGTTGGCGACGCCGGTCTTCAGTCCCGGTTCAGGAGGCGTGACACCATGTACGTACCTTCAAGAACTCTGTTTTCGGTTTGGCTTGTCATGATGGCGGTGGTGCTGGGTTTGCACCGGACCAATGCGCAGGCGCAACCGTTTACGCGGCCTCCGTCAGGAGGAGAATTCATCAACTTGACCACGCACGATGCGTCCGGTGCGAGCCTCGAACTGCGCGGGATGCTGTGGAAGCCCGCCAAGCCGGCAAAGGGCGCTGTGGTACTGGTTCACGGCGGCGACGGCTGGATCGACGAGCGCGAAGGCTACTACGGACGTCTGCTCAGCGGAGTTGGATATGCCGTGCTGGCCGTCGACTCCTACGCGGCGCGCGGGGTCGTCGATACGGTAAGGGATCAATCTCGCGTGCCCTCGCTCGAACTGACGCGCGACGCCTTTGTGGCTAGGCGTTATCTCCTTGAGCACAATTTTCCTGCCCAACGCATTGCGCTCATGGGGACATCCAAAGGGGCGGCAGCCACGCTCTACGCGGCCGATCGTACTTTTCTGCCCACGGAGGCGGATCGGTTTGCGGTTGCCATCGCGTTCTATCCGGGCTGCTCAACGCGGCCCCGCGCGCCGAAGCCGGCCAGCGTTGTTTTCATGGCGCTTGGCGAAAGGGACAACTGGACAGGCGTGAAACCGTGCCAGGATCTTGCAGAGAACTACGCCAAGGCAGGTGGAAAGGTCACGGTCAAGGTATATCAGGACTCGTTTCAGGGATTCGACGTCGACCCGTTACATTACACTCGTCACGACTTGCCAATGGCGGAAAACTACAGCCAGTGCACGATTCTGGTGGAGGATGACGGGAAACCGAGCTACGCCGGCAAACGATTCGCCGCGCTGAATGACCCCGAGATGTTTGCGGAGCTGCGCAAAACTTGTGTTACCAAGGGGGCGACAGTAGCACCGAACCCCGAGCAGAGGAAAGTGGTGGCTAGCGACTTGATCGCGTTCCTTGATGGGACGATCGGCAAGTGAAGCGATCTGGGCGTACTTTTTTCCGCGCATGCTGCGGGGCACGTCGTCCTTGGTTGGCGCGTCCGGCATGGCTCGTTCACGCCGCCACGTTATCTTGGCAGCCCTTCCTGCATGCCGGTGACGTCTTCCATCACCTGGAGAACGCATCGTTCGAGCCGACGACATGGCGGATCAGCCGATCCATCTCCTTGATGATGTCCGCGAGCACCTGCGTGATCACCGCGAACTCCCTGCCGTACTCTCCCGCCCGTGCCGCCGAGATGCGCGCATTCATGGCGATGATGTTCGCCTGCATCGAAATACCGCTGAGGCGCTCGACGAGGTCGGTCTGGCGTTTGCGCACAGCGACCTCGCAACGATGCATTTCCTCCTGGTAGGCCTGCGTGACGGTCTGCAACAGTTCGAGAACTGGCGTGGCCTGTGCCACCAGCTCGTCGAGGGTCGATGCGCGACGGCTGGTGTCGGCCAGGGGTGTGTCTATCGCGGTTCTGGCCTGGGCGATGAATTCACGAATACGCGCGTCAGCGCGCGGACGACCAAAGTACAGTTGCTGCAAGGCGTCGGAAAATGCGCCGGGCAAACGCTCGTTGCCCGTCACGAGATCCGAATGCGCCGACTCGAACATTGACAGGCACTTGCGTGCGATATCGAGTGCCGCCGTGTCCCCCCGCGAAGCGAGCAGCATCTGGAGCACGATCCGTTGCGAAAGCATGCGCTGCCTTCCGGAAAGATTGATCAATCCGCCGATGGTTTCGGCGGACACTTCGGCCTCGGTGGAGTGAGTAGAGAAAGCGTTCATGCCATGCCTTGCAGGTAGTGTCGACGCAGACGCGCACTGCGCTGACCGGCAAAGAAAAGCGCCCCGAAGCGAGTTGCCGGCAAACCGGTTGTCCGGGTTGCGGTCATTTCGCTTCGGGGCGCCGTTGCCCGGAATGCTCCGTTTCGGAGCATGTCATCGCGACTTCCCAGTTTGTTTCCAGGCCGCCATTGGCCTGGTTGTCTCTGACGCAATATGTGTGCCATGGCTCGTGCAAGTTGCATCAGGCCGTGGGCGCAGGGAAATGGCACGGCGGGACTGGCCCGCGCACGGGTGCCGTGCCAGATGCGTCATCACGACGCATGCCGGGGCGTCCCGGCCGCCCCGACCCTGACTCAACTGATCACCCCAAATCCGGCTGCGTAGCCGCATAGCTTGGCCGCGCGCGCATGACTGCATGACCACGCCGGATATTCGGCCGCGCCTCCAGCATCGCCGCGCTTTCCGGGAATCGCGCCAGATATTCGACGATAGGCGCGAAGAACAGGTCAGCCATCGACAACGCATTCCCGACCAGGAAATCGCGCCCGCCGTATGCCTGCTCCAGGGCATCGAGCTGCCGCTCGATCTCGGGCAACGCTGCATCGATGGTGGTGCGATCGGGCTGGCCGTCCTTGCCCTTCGGGAACACGTAGTGCAGCACATAGCGGCGCACCATCGCGTCGTAGCCGTGGCAGTTGATCAGGCTGATCCACTGCTCGCAGCGCGCGCGGGCAGCGGGGCCGGTTTGCGGAATCAGGTTCGGACCGCCAAAGACTTCGTTGATGTAGCTCAGGATGGCGCGCGTTTCGTAGAAATCAATCGGGCCGTCGCTGAATGCCGGGATGCGGCCGAACGGGTTGTGGGCCAGCAGTTCGTCGTTGTGCGGCGCAACTGGCTTGAGCGTATAGCGCACGCCTTTCTCTTCGAGTGCCAGGCGCACGGTGCGAACGTAGGTGCTGCGCGCATCGCCGTAGACGGTCAGTGTGCCGGCGCTGCCTTCGGCATCCACATAGTCGCTGAGGTTGTTGAAGACCGATTGCCAGCCGCTGTCATGCGAATCGCGCGTGGCGGTGTCGGGGAAGCCGCTGTGGCGCATGTGCAGGTGCGTGCCGCCATCCTTGTCGGTCAGCGTGATCTCGATGAGCGTGCGCACGCCGGCGGGTAGTTCGCTGCCTTCCCATTGCCATGTGTAGGCCAGGAAGTTGGCGCGATCGATCGTTTGATACTCGCCACCGACGATGTGCTGCTCACCGTCCTTCGCGCCCATCACCAGCCGATAGCGGCCGCCCACGCGCGCATCGGCGCTGGCTTCCCGCACCTGCATGCCGCGCGGGCAATGCCAGACGGCCAGGGCGGCCTGGTCGGTAAATGCATCAAACACCCGCTCGCGCGGCGCGCGGATCTGACGGGTCATCTCCAGGTGAAACGTTGCTGCTTCGGTCATGACTTGATCCCCTTTTTTCGATGGGTGACAGCGGTTTCGCTTTGCGGTTGCTCGACAAAGGCCACCAGCCTGTCGAGGTTGCCTTCCCAATGCCGGCGATAGGTCTCCAGCCAGCCATGCGCATCGCGCATTGCGCCAGGGCGCAAATGGCAGATACGCCAGCGCGCGTTGATTTCCCGCTCGATCAGTCCTGCGTCGGCCAGCACACGCAGATGCCGGGAGATGGCCGGGCCGGAGATATCGAACGGGCGCGCCAGTTCGCTGACCGGGGCGTCGCCCTCGGACAACCGCGCAAGGATCGCGCGGCGCGTCGGGTCGGCCAGGGCCGCAAAGATGGTGGAGAGAGAGTCGCTGACATTTGGCATGAGGTCATTTAACGCATTGGTTAAATGAAGATCAAGCGTTGTTACATCTGACGATGCTGCTGCCGAGGGGGCGGGGATCCGGGCCGGCACTTCCTGTACGATGGCGGCACGCCCCACCGCCCCGGGCCGGCTGCGGCCCGGGCCTGTCATTCGCAGTATTGCCGGGGAAGTGCCATGCCGCATTCAGACTGGACCCATGAAGCGATCCACCGGATCGAGGCCGATTTCAACCGGTCATCCGACACCCACCTGATTCCGCTGGAATTGCCGGGCTACCCGGACATCCATTTCTACTTCAAGGACGAATCCAGCCACCCGACCGGCAGCCTCAAGCATCGGCTCGCGCGGTCGCTGTTCCTGTATGCACTGTGCAACGGGTGGCTGCATGCGGGCAGTACCGTGGTGGAGGCCTCCAGCGGCTCGACCGCAATCTCGGAGGCCTACTTCGCTCGCCTGCTGGGGCTGCCGTTCGTGGCGGTGATCCCGGCCGGCACCTCGCGCGCGAAGGTCGAGGCGATCGAGTTCTATGGCGGGCGCTGCCACCTTGTCGACAACCCGTCGGAGATCTACACGGAGTCGCATCGCATCGCGCGCGAATCGGGCGGGCATTTCATGGACCAGTTCACCTACGCCGAACGCGCGACGGACTGGCGAGCCAACAACAATATCGCCGAGTCGATCTTCAAGCAGATGGCGCAGGAATCGCATCCGGTGCCGGCGTGGATCGTGGCCAGCGGTGGCACGGGCGGCACCGTCGCCACGCTGGGGCGCTACGTGGCCTATCGGCGGCACAAGACACGCATCCTCTGTGCCGACCCGGAGAACTCGGTGTTCTTCGATTATTTCCAGAGCTGCCTGGACGGGCTACCCGATCCGGGCCTGACGCTTGACATGGGCTCGCGCATTGAAGGCATCGGACGGCCGCGCGTGGAGCGGTCTTTCATCCCGACCTGCGTCGACGCCATGCTCAAGGTGCCCGACGCGCTTTCGTTCGCGGCCATGCGCTACCTGGCGCAGCGTTTCGGGCGCCGCGTGGGCGGGTCGACCGGCACCAACTTCGTCGGCGTGCTGTACCTCGCGCAGCGCATGCGTGCTGCCGGGCAGACCGGCGCAATCGTGACCCTGCTGTGCGACAGCGGCGAACGGTACGCGACGACTTACTACGACGATGACTGGTACCAGGAGCAGCGCATCCATGTGGACGCAGCGGATGCGCTGATTGGGCATGCGGTGAAAGGTGAGCCGGTGCTGACACCGCAAGCTGCGGCCGGGCTGGTGGCCGCGGGTGCAGGGTTTCCCGGCGACGCCGGACAATGATCGCGCGGGGATTCTGTCCCAATCGCGGCTTTCCTGCGCTGGCTGCTGGCCCTGCCCGAACTCGCAAGACATGGTCCTTTCTCACGCAAATCGCGGCGGGCCGCGGCGCGGGGCTCTGTGCATCCGCCCTCCTGCAATAGCCCAGGCGGAGCATCCTAGAATCAATGCATGGCAGCCGGAGCAACCCGGCTGCGGCGAGGAGCTGTGCCATGAACCGCGATTTGCTGCTTGGCATGCATTTTCTGTGTGCGCTCGGCGTGACAGCCTTTGCATCGCTGTCCACGGCCCGGGTTCCGCAGGAGTTCGTGTACACGGTCAATGTCACGCTGCGCGACGGCAAGGCCGTGCAATGTGCGGTGAACCAGCCGCCGCAGCTGCCACAGGCACCGCCGCCGCCGCTCAGTACCGATGAGCGGGTCGAAGCCGAAGTGCTGGCCACCCAGCGGCTGCGGCTGTTGTCGGGGCCACGCGGCCCCTACCCGACAGCGGAGACTGCGCCGGCTGTCACGTGCTTCGCGCTTTCCCCGTGAGGGGAATGGGCCAGGGGCGTAATACGGCGCTCAGCCTGCCAGCGGCAGCGTGACCGTCAGCGTCACGCCCCTGCCGCCGATGCCGGGCGACAGGCTGACCTGCCCTTGCGTCGCCAGCACGATCTCCTTGACGATGGCCAGTCCCAGCCCGCTGCCTTGCTGGTGCGGCTGCGCATGGCGGTAGAAGCGGTCGAACACCTTGGGCCGCGCCTCGGGCGGAATGCCGGGACCATTGTCGCTGACCGACAGGGTGGCGAAGCCATTCGCTGCCGCGACGCCCACCGTGACTTGGCCCCCGTCCGGCGTATAGCGGATGGCATTGTCGACCAGGTTGGAGATCACCGCGGACAGCATCCATTCGTTCAGGCGTACCCGGACGCCTCGATCGGGCATCTCCGCGCCCAGGTCGAGGTGCTTGTGCTGTGCCAGCACCACCAGATCCTCCAGCACCGCGGTCACCGCCGGAACCAGGTCGGCCGAGGCCTGGCTGGCGCCCGCGCTGCCGCTGGTCTGTGCCTCCGCCTGAGCCAGCAGCAACAGCTTGTTGGCCAGGTCGGTCATGGCTTGCGTGCTGCCTTCCATCGACGACAGGATTTCGCGCAGCTTGCTGTCGTCACGCAGTTGCGCAGCGTACTGCAGCTGGGTGCCGAGCACTGCCAGCGGCGTGCGGATCTGGTGGGCAGCATCGGCAATGAAGCGCTGCTGCCGCGCGACGTACTCATTGAGCCGCTGGATACACTGGTTGATCGCTTCGACAATGGGGCGCAGCTCGGTCGGCAGGTCGCTGGCGCTGACCGGCTGCAGGTCCACGGGGTCGCGTCCCGCCACTTCATTGCTGACGCGTACCAGGGGGCGCAGCGCGGCGCCGAGGCCGCCCACCACCAGCAGCACGGCCAACAGCAGCAGAACGATCTCGCGCGTGAGCGCCGGCATGCGCAATGCGCGTACCAGCTCCCGGCTGCCTTTCAGCGTCTGGCCCACCGTCACAGTCACCTTGCGCGTTTGGCCGGCGTTGAACATCAGGCGCGAGACTTGCGCCACGCGTATCGGCAGGCCCTGGAAGGTGGAGGCATAGAACACCGGGCTCGCGGCGCCGGCCATCGGCAGCTCGAAGCCGGGGTTGCCGGCCAGCAACTGCCCGTTGTCATCCATGACGCTGTAGAAGACGTGGTCACCGAAAGG
>JACXTT010008700.1_pt1 | contig 14024 bp, 13 predicted proteins | sample 9270951 | NCBI WGS metagenome assembly JACXTT01 (sample SAMN15532306, study PRJNA645909) | rock metagenome | isolation source: weathered quartz diorite | place: Puerto Rico | collected 2017-06-21 | reverse complement strand
GGGGGCCAAGGGTTTCCCGGGGGCGCCCTGGCTGCTCGTGTGTTTGGGCCTCATTACGGGGCGGGCCAGCGGCTTTTAGACCGTCGATGCCAGCCAGCGCGGTGGGGTGCTGCGTTTCGGCAAGTATCACCAGACCACCGAGCCGGGACCGCAATGGCATCTGCCGTACCCGATCGAATCGGTGGAAGTCGTGAATTTATCGCAGGTGCGTACACTGGAGGTCGGCTATCGCACCAACGTCAAGAACAAGGTGCTGAAGGAATCGCTCATGCTTACCGACGATGAGAACATCGTCGACCTTCAGTTCGCCTTGCAATACGTGCTCAAGGATCCGAAGGACTACCTGTTCACCAACCGCAACCCCGACGAAACCGTCATGCAGGTAGCCGAGTCCGCGATGCGCGAGATCGTGGGCAAGAGCAAGATGGATTTCGTACTGTACGAGGGACGCGAGTCGATCCGCGCCCAGGCGCAGAAGCTGATGCAGGAAATTCTGGATCGCTATCAGACCGGCATCGCCATCAGCCAGGTGACGATGCAGCAGGCGCAGCCGCCCGAGCAGGTGCAAGCCGCTTTCGACGACGCGGTAAAGGCCACGCAGGACCGTGAGCGCCAGATCAACGAAGGCCAGGCCTATGCCAACGACGTCGTGCCGAAGGCGCGCGGTACCGCTTCGCGTCTGATGCAGGAATCCGAGGGTTACAAGCAACGCATCATCGCGACCGCCGAGGGCGAGGCGTCGCGCTTCCGCCAGATCGTGACTGAGTACAGCCGCGCGCCGGCAGTGACGCGCGAGCGCATGTACCTGGATACCATGCAGCAGATCTTGAGCAGCACCAGCAAGGTGATCGTGGATCAAAAATCGGGGAACAGCCTGCTGTACCTGCCGCTGGACAAGTTGTTGCAGCTGTCGGCTGCCGGCGCGCTCGCGCCACCGGACAGCGGAGAGCGTTCGGTGGCCCCCGAGATGCAGTCGCAGACCCCCCCGACGGTCGACTCGCGTCCGCGCGACGCGTTCCGCAGCCGTGACCGGGAGCCGCGCCCGTGAATCGCAGCGTGAGCGCGGTTCTCATCGTCCTGGTAGTGATCCTGGTGGTAGCGAGCCTTGCGCTGTTCACCGTGGACCAGCGCCAGAACGCGATCGTGTTCCGGCTCGGCGAGCCGGTGCAGGTCATTACCAAGCCAGGGCTGTACCTCAAAGTGCCTTTGCTGGACAACGTCCGCTTCTTCGACGTGCGCATTCTCACCATGGACCCGGACGAGCCGGAGCGCTTCATCACCTCGGAGAAGAAGAACCTCCTGGTGGACTCATTCGTCAAGTGGCGCATCGTGGACGTGGTGCAGTACTACATCAGTGTCGGCGGAGACGAGACCCGCGCCCGCATCCGGCTCGCGCAGACGGTCAACGACAATCTGCGCGCGGAGTTCGGCAAGCGCACCATCCACGAAGTGGTTTCCGGCGAGCGCGAAAACGTCATGGACCTCATGCGCGAAAAAGTAGACACGGACGCACGCAAGATCGGCGTGCAGGTCCTGGACGTGCGGCTCAAACGCGTGGATCTCCCGCTGGAGGTGAGCGAGGCGGTCTATCGGCGCATGGAGGCTGAGCGCAAGCGCGTGGCCAACGAGCTGCGCTCCCTCGGCTTCGCCGAGAGCGAAAAGATCCGCGCCGATGCGGACAGGCAGCGGGAGGTGATCGTTGCAGAGGCTTATCGCGACGCCCAGCGCATCAAAGGTCAGGGCGACGCGCGTGCCGCCGCGACCTACGCTCAGGCGTTTCAGCAGAACGCCGAGTTCTACTCCTTTTATCGCAGCCTCGAAGCTTACCGCCAGAGCCTCAAGACCAAGAGCGACGTCATGGTGCTGGACCCCAGTTCCGATTTCTTCAAATACCTGAAGGGCCCTACAGGCAAGCGATGAGGCGCGGCGGCGAAGCGCCGGCGTTAACCAATGTCCAGTCCTCTTTGGACCGCATTCGCTCTCGTGCTGGTGATCGAGGGGCTGCCGCTGCTGCTGGCGCCGACCCGCTGGCGTGCCGTCATGCGGCAGGTTTCCAGCCTGGCCGACGGGCAGCTGCGCTTCTTCGGCCTGATTCTGGTGCTGACGGGCTTGGTGTTCCTGCTGCTGCTGGGACGGAACTGAGCGCGCGGCGTTGATCATGCGACGCTGGGTCTTGCCCGAGTATATCGAGGACATCCTGCCGTCCCAGGCGTTGGGCATCGAGGGGCTGCGTCGGCGCATTCTCGATCTGTTCCGCGCCCACGGCTACGAGCTGGTGATCCCGCCCATGCTCGAGTACCTCGAGTCGCTGCTTACCGGGACCGGACATGATCTGGATCTGCGCACCTTCAAGCTGGTGGACCAGCTGTCCGGGAGAATGCTCGGGCTGCGGGCCGATATCACTCCGCAGGTCGCCCGCATCGACGCGCATCTGCTCAATCGCGAGGGGGTTACTCGACTCTGCTACGCGGGCAGCGTGGCCCACGCCCAGCCCTCAGGGCTGAACCGCACGCGCGAGCCGCTGCAGATCGGCGCCGAAATCTACGGCCATGCCGGCGTGGAAAGCGACGTCGAGATTCAGACGCTCATGGTCAGCGCGCTGCGCGTCGCCGGCGTGCAGGAGCCCTATCTGGATCTGGGCCACGTCGCGGTGTTCCGCAGCTTGATGCGACGCGGAGCGATCGGCTCCGACCTCGAGTCGGAGCTGTTCAAAGCGCTGCAGTCGAAGGATGTCCCGACCTTGCGCGAACTGGTTGCGCCCCTCGACCCCGTGCTGCGCGAGGCGTTGCTCTTGCTGCCCGAGCTATACGGCGACGCGGCGATTTTGCGCGAGGCGCGCCAGCGGTTGCCGGAATTCCCGGAGGTGCGGCGCGCGCTGAGCGACATGGAGGCGATCGCTACTCAGCTCTCGCGTGTGGTTCCGGTGCATTGCTTCGATCTTGCCGAGCTGCGCGGCTATCACTATCACAGCGGTGTTGTGTTCGCGGCTTACACCAAGGGGCATCCCAACGCGATTGCGCTCGGCGGACGCTACGATGAAGTAGGCCAGGCGTTCGGGCGCGCGCGCCCGGCCACCGGGTTCAGCCTCGACCTGCGCGAGCTGGCCGCTCTCGCGCCGCCGGGCACGGCAGCCTCGCCGATCCTCGCGCCGTATGCGCCTGAGGACGAGCTGTTGCAGCGGAAAGTTGAGACGCTGCGCGCGCGAGGCGAGATCGTGATCGTCGATCTGCCCGGCCACGCCGCTACCCGCGGAGAGCTGGGGTGCGATCGGCGCTTGGTGAAGCGGGGCGGAGAGTGGCGCGTCGAGACGCTGAGTTGATCGCGGTAATCGTCGGCGCATACAGCACGCAGGCAGATCAATGGCACGCAACGTCGTCGTGGTAGGCACCCAGTGGGGTGACGAGGGCAAGGGTAAGGTGGTCGACTGGCTGACGGACCATGCCCAGGGCGTGGTGCGCTTTCAGGGCGGCCACAACGCCGGGCACACGCTGGTCATCGACGGGCGGCGCACCGTGCTGCACCTGATCCCGTCGGGGGTGCTGCGGTTGGACGTCGCGTGTTTCATCGGCAACGGCGTGGTGGTATCGCCGCAAGCGTTGCTCAGCGAAGTGCATACGCTCGAGCAGGCTGGTATCGAGGTTCGTTCCAGGGTGACCATCAGCGAGGCTTGCCCGCTGATCCTGGCCCACCATGCCGCGCTGGACTTGGCGCGCGAGGCCGCCAAGGGGGCGGGCAAGATCGGCACGACCGGCCGCGGCATCGGCCCCGCCTACGAGGACAAAGTCGCGCGCCGCGCAATTCGCATGCAGGACTTGTTTCATCGCGAGCGGCTGGCGGCGAAGCTGGGAGAAGTGCTGGATTTCCACAACTTCGTCCTGCGCCAGTACTTCCACGCGGACACCGTGGATTTTCAGCGGACGCTCGACGAACTGCTGGCGTTGGCGGATCAGATCAAGCCGATGGTGGGCGATGTGCCGCGCCGGCTGTTCGAGGCGCAGAAGGCGGGCCACAATCTGCTGTTCGAGGGTGCGCAAGGCACGCTGCTGGATGTGGACCACGGCACTTACCCGTTCGTGACTTCGAGCAATTGCGTGGCCGGTGCCGCGGCGGCTGGAAGCGGTGTGGGGCCGCAGGCCCTCCACTACGTCCTGGGCATCACCAAGGCCTACACCACGCGCGTGGGCTCAGGACCGTTTCCTACCGAGCTGGACGATGATATCGGGCGCCAGATCGCGACGCGCGGCAAAGAGGTCGGTGCGACGACAGGTCGACCCAGGAGGTGTGGCTGGTTTGATGCTGCGGCGCTCAAGCGCTCGATACAGATCAACGGGATCTCCGGACTGTGCATAACCAAGCTCGACGTGCTGGACGGGATGGAGACGCTGCAGATCGGAGTAGGCTACCGCGTGGCCGGCGAGTATCTGGACATTCTGCCGGTCGGGGCCGAGGAGCTCGCCGAATGCGAGCCGGTCTACGAGGAGGTGCCGGGTTGGGCGCGGAGCACGCTAGGCGTGCGCAAGCTGGAGGACCTACCGTCTGCGGCGCTCGACTACCTCAAACGCATCGAGGCAGTCTGCGGAGTCCCCATCGACCTCATCTCGACCGGCGCGGAGCGCGACGACACAATCGTACGCCGGCATCCCTTCGAGGCCTGAAGCCTGCAACGCTTCGCAGCATCGCAGACGCGCGGACCGCGGCGCAACGCTCAGGGCGCTGGAGCTCATGGTGCCGAGAAGAGGACTCGAACCTCCACAGTCTTGCGACCGCCAGGACCTGAACCTGGTGCGTCTACCAATTCCGCCATCTCGGCATAGAGGGCGGTCATTCTATTGCAAAACCTAGCTATGTCAAAGCACCGATCATTGCGCTGCATTCGCTGCAGCACCCGGCTAGGCCCGCGGCCATGACGCCGCGAGCCGCGGCCGTTTCCGAACGCAAAAAGAAACCGCGCAAGCGCGCCGGCCTGCGCTCGTCCGATCCGTTCTTGGCGCGTGAGCAGCAACGTTACGAAGCGCCGTTGCCCAGTCGCGAATGGGTCCTATCGGTGCTTGAGAGCGAGGGCGTGCCGGTCGAGCCCTCTCGTCTGCGCGAAATCCTCGAGATCCGGGCGGAGGAAAACGAAGCATTCGAGCGCCGGTTAAACGCCATGGAGAGAGAAGGCCAGATCATGCGGAACCGGGCCGGGGCTCTCTGCGTCGTGGAGAAGCTGGGACTGATCCGCGGACGCGTCGTTGGCCACCCCGACGGCTTCGGCTTTCTCGTTCCCGAAGACGGTGGCGGGGACTTGTTCTTGAGCCCCTGGGAGATGACCCGAGTGTTTCACGGCGACCGCGTGATGGTGCGCGTGACCGGCTTGGACCGGCGCGGGCGGCGCGAGGGTGCGATCGTCGAAGTGCTGGAGCGTGCGCATACGCGCGTGGTGGGGCGACTGCACGAGGAGCACGGAGTGTGTTATCTCGTACCCGAAGATCGCCGCTTGAGCCAGGATATTCTGGTTCCGCGGGAAGCTTGCAACGGCGCACGCAGCGGGCAGGTGGTAGTCGCCGACATCATCGAGCAGCCGGACCGCCATGTGAAACCGGTCGGGCGCATCGTCGAGGTGCTGGGGAACTACGCCGATCCCGGGATGGAGGTGGAGATCGCGCTGCGCAAGCACGATCTGCCGCACGCTTTTCCGCCCGCGGCCGAGACGTTGGCCAGTTCATTGCCGACGGCAATGCGCAAGCAGGATTGGAAAGACCGCGTCGACCTGACGCGCCTGCCGCTGGTCACGATCGATGGCGAGACCGCGAAGGACTTCGACGACGCCGTCTGCTGCGTGCGCGAAGGCAAGGGGTTTCGGCTCTGGGTGGGCATCGCGGACGTGAGCCACTACGTGAAGCACGGCGACGCTCTCGATCTCGAAGCCAGAGTACGCGGCAATTCGGTGTATTTCCCGCGCCGCGTAATTCCAATGCTTCCGGAGGCGTTGTCCAATGGGTTGTGCTCGCTCAACCCTGAAGTGGAGCGCTTGTGCCTCGCGTGCGAGATCGTCGTCGGCACGCGCGGGGACATCAAAGACTACCGGTTCTATCCTGCGGTGATGCGCTCGCGTGCGCGCCTGACGTACAACGCGGTCGCGGACATCCTGAGCAATCCCGCCGGGGAGATGGCCCGGCAGCGAAGCGAGCTGGTGCCGCAACTGCAGGACCTGTCCGCGCTCTTCCACGCGCTGGCCAAAGCGCGTGTGCGCCGTGGCGCTATCGACTTCGAGTCCCTCGAGACGCGCATGGAATTCGATGAGCAGGGCAAGATCACCGCGATCTACCCCGTGGCGCGCAATGACGCGCACCGCTTGATCGAAGAGTGCATGCTGGCTGCAAACGTGTGTGCGTCGGACTTTCTGCAGCACCACGAGCACCCCGCACTGTACCGCATCCATGAGGGTCCAACCCCCGAGAAGTTGAAAGCGCTGCGCGAGTTCCTGCGCGAGTTCGGGCTGCAACTGAGTGGCGGCGACGATCCGCACGCCAAAGACTACGCCAAGCTGCTGAGCGAGATCCGCGGCCGTCCCGATTACCAGCTGCTGCAGACCGTGCTGCTGCGCTCGCTGCGACAGGCTGTGTACAGCCCTGAGAACGTCGGCCATTTTGGCCTCGCCTACGAGGCGTACACGCACTTCACATCGCCGATCCGACGCTATCCGGATTTGCTGGTGCACAGGGGCATCAAAGCTGCGCTTGCCGACACCATCTACGAGCCAGGCGACTGGGCGGAGCTAGGACAGCACTGCTCCGAGACCGAGCGGCGTGCGGACGAAGCCACCCGCGATGTGGAGGCCTGGCTCAAGGCCTACTACATGCGCGATCGCGTCGGCGAGCGGTTTGCCGGAACCATCAGTGGCGTGGCTGCATTCGGTGTGTTCGTCGCGCTGGACGAGGTGTACGTGGAAGGCATGGTGCACGTGTCAGAGCTCGGCAACGACTACTTCCAATACGACGCAGCGCGCCATCAGCTGGTAGGAGAACGCACGCGCCAGCGGTTTCGCCTGGGAGACCGCATTGAAGTCAAGCTGGTGCGGGCCGATCTCGAGACCACCCGGCTCGATTTCGTCTTAGGCGGTAGGCAGCGCTGATGACAGGCGAGAACCAGCTCATCTTCGGGTTCCACGCGGTGCACGCCCGGCTGCGGCACCATCCCGACAGCGTGCGAGAGATATTCGTCCACGCTGGACGGCATGACCCGCGGCTGCGCGATCTGGTCGCGGCGGCCCAGGAGCACGGAGCGCGCGTGATCCTGGTGGACGCCCAGCGTCTCCAAGGACTGGTCGGACACGGAAAGCATCAGGGCGTGATCGCTCGGGTCGAGCCGATTCGGATGGCCCACGACCTGGAGGATGTCATCGCTGCGGCGGGGGCACAGGCGCTGCTGCTGGTGCTGGATGGGGTTACCGATCCTCACAACCTCGGTGCCTGCCTCCGCGTCGCAGATGCGCTGGGTGCACAGGCGGTGGTCTCTCCCAAGGACCGCTCGGCCGGCCTGACACCCACCGTCGCCAAGGTCGCGAGCGGAGCCGCCGAGACCATTCCCTTCATTCCGGTGACCAATCTTGCGCGTGCGTTGGGCGAGATGAAGGAACAGGGCCTCCAGGTCATCGGGGCCGACCCTTCCGGCGCCGAGAGCTTGCCCGCGGCTGACTTGACTGGCCCGTTGGCGTGGGTGCTGGGCGCCGAGGGGGAAGGGATGCGCCGTCTCACCCGCGAACGCTGCGACCGTCTGGTATGCATCCCGATGCTCGGACGCGTCGAGAGCCTGAACGTTTCGGTAGCCGCGGCCTTGTGCCTGTACGAGACCCGGCGGCAGCGTGCAGGGGGTGCCGGCAAAGCGCTTGAGCGACGCGACATGTGACTGATATAATTCTCGATTCGCCCGACACAGCGGCACTTCGCCGGGACGGCGGAAATCCACACATCCGCGCACGTTAAGGTGCCTGCGCCGAGCGAATTCGGCCGGGTCTGACGCGCAGATGGAGGCTCAACCTTAACTGGAGAACAGATTCGTGGCAGTGACCATGCGTGAAATGCTGGAGGCGGGGGTCCATTTCGGGCACCAGACCCGCTATTGGAATCCGAAGATGGCACCGTACATCTTCGGCCATCGCAACAAAATCCACATCGTCAACCTCGAGAGAACGCTCGAGATGTACAACGAGGCGGTGCGCTACGTGAAGAAGCTTGCCGCCAACAAGGGCACCATCTTGTTCGTGGGCACCAAGCGCCAGGCGCGCGAGATCATCCGTGAGGAGGCCACCCGCGTCGGCACCCCCTTCGTCGACTACCGATGGCTGGGCGGGATGCTGACCAACTACAAGACGGTCAAGCAGTCGATCAAGCGCCTGAAAGACATGGACCAGATGGTGCAGGACGGTACGGTGGAGCGCTTGTCGAAGAAGGAGCAGCTGCACTTCCAGCGCGAGCTTTCCAAGCTGGAGCGCAGTCTGGGAGGGATCAAGGACATGAACGGTCTGCCCGATGCCATGTTCGTGGTGGACGTCGGCTATCAGAAAGGTGCCGTGCAGGAGGCCAACAAGCTGGGCATTCCAGTGGTGGCCATTGTCGACAGCAACAACTCGCCCGACGGCGTGGCCTACGTCATCCCGGGCAATGACGATTCCAATCGTGCGATCCGACTGTATGTGCGCGGGATGGCCGACGCGGTGCTGGAAGGCCGCTCCCAGATCATCCAGGAGATCGTGACCGACGAGTTCGTCGAGGTCGAGGGTGCTGAGGACAACACGGCACGGTGATGCAGCTTGAGTCGAGTGCAAAGGGGGCTCGAGGCCCCCTTTTTTTGATCATCAGGGCGGCGCGCCCGGCGCGCCCGCAATCAGTCAGGAGCTGAGATGGCCGAAATCACCGCGGGCATGGTGAAAGAACTACGAGAAAAGACCGACGCGCCGATGATGGAATGTAAGAAAGCGCTGAATGAGGCGGACGGCGACCTCGGCAAAGCCGAAGAGATTCTGCGCGTTCGCTTGGGCAATAAGGCAGGCAAGGCCGCCAGCCGGGTCACCGCTGAAGGGGTGGTGGTTACGTTCATTGCCTCGGGGGCAAAGCTAGGCGCGATCGTCGAGGTCAACTGTGAGACTGATTTCGTGGCGAAGAACGACGACCTTCTCGGCTTCGCGCGCGGGTTGGCAGAGCTGGTAGCGGTTCGCAACCCCGCCGATGTGGCGGCTCTTTCGGCGCTTACGCTAAACGGTGCGAGCGTGGAACAAACCCGGGCTGCACTGGTGGGGCGCATGGGGGAGAACTTGTCCATCCGCCGCTTCGCTCGCGCCGAGGCCAAGGGCAGGCTTACGAGCTATGTGCATGGGGGCTCGAGGATCGGTGTGCTGATCGACGTGGTGGGCGGCGACGAAGCACTGGCCAAAGACCTCGCGATGCATATCGCGTTCAGCAAGCCCTTGGCGTTATCGAGCGACCAGGTGCCCGCCGAGCTGATACGCAAGGAACGCGACATCGCCGCCCAGAAGGCTGCCGAGTCGGGGAAGCCGGCGAACATCGTCGATAAGATGGTGGAAGGCAGCGTGCAGAAGTTCCTCAAGGAAGTGGCGTTGCTCGGCCAACCTTTCGTGAAGGACGACAAGCGTAGCATCGAACAACTGCTCAAAGCGGCAGGGGCGCAGATCGCCCGCTTCGTGTTCTACGTGGTGGGCGAAGGAATAGAAAAGAAAGCTACTGACTTCGCCGCCGAGGTAGCGGCTCAAGCCGGGGCAGCGAAGCAGCAGGACAAGGACAGGCAACCCTCCTGACCGAGTCGACAAGCAAGCAAACGGCCGCCACGCGCCACCACCCGGTACGAGGATGGAACCCAAACCTGCCTACAAGCGCGTACTGCTCAAGCTCTCGGGAGAAGCGCTCATGGGCGAGGACGCCTACGGGATCAACCGCGCGACGCTGGAGCGCATCGTCGGCGAGGTGGCGGAAGTCGTGGGCATGGGCGTGGAGCTCGGCATCGTGATCGGGGGTGGTAACATCTTCCGCGGCGTGGCTTTGGGGGCGGCCGGGATGGACCGCGCCACCGCCGACTATATGGGGATGCTGGCCACGGTGATGAACGCGCTTGCGTTGCAGGATGCGATGCGCCGGATCGGATTGGCGAGCCGCGTGCAATCGGCGCTCAACATCGAACAGGTCGCCGAGCCCTATATTCGCGGCAAGGCCATGCGCTATCTGGAAGAGGGCAAGGTCGTCATCTTCGGTGCCGGCACCGGCAACCCGTTTTTCACCACCGACACGGCGGCCGCGTTGCGCGGTATGGAGATGAACGTGGACATCGTGCTGAAGGCGACAAAGGTGGACGGGGTGTACACCGACGACCCCAATACCAAGCCGGACGCGATGCGCTACAAGCGGCTCACCTTCGACGAGGCGATCGTCAAGAACCTGAAGGTCATGGACGCGACCGCGCTGACTCTATGCCGGGACCAAAAGCTGCCAGTGAGTGTGTTCAGCATCGTCAAGCCCGGCGCGCTCAAGCGCGTGGTCCTGGGCGAGGACGAAGGCACGCTGGTTTACAACTGATGGCGAAGGAGTGCGAGCATGATTGCAGACGTCAAGAAAGCGGCTGACCAGAAGATGCAGAAGACATTGGAGGCGCTGAAAGTCGATCTCGGCAAAGTGCGCACCGGGCGGGCGCACACCGGGTTGCTCGACCACATCATGGTGGACTACTACGGCACTCCCACGGCGCTCAAGCAAGTGGCCAACTTGACGCTGCCCGACGCACGCACTATCGCCGTGACGCCCTATGAGAAGAAGATGGCGCCTGTGATCGAGAAAGCCATCCGGGACTCGGACCTGGGGCTGAACCCATCGACCACGGGAGACATGGTGCGCGTGCCGATGCCGGCGCTCACCGAGCAGCGGCGCAAGGAGCTGATCAAAGTGGTCAAGCACGAGGCGGAGGGCGCGAAGGTTGCGGTGCGCAACGTCCGCCGCGACGCCAACACCCATCTCAAGGAACTGGTGAAGGACAAGAAGGTCTCGGAGGACGACGAGCGCCGCGCCCAGGACGAGGTCCAGAAGCTCACCGACCGCTACATTGCCGAGATCGACAAGGTGCTGCACGCGAAGGAAGCCGACTTGATGGCCGTGTGATCGACCGCTGTGGCCCCCTTCGTCAGCTCGACCATCGATATCCCCGCGGCGCGAGAAGTGCCGCGCCATATTGCCATCATCATGGACGGCAATGGCCGCTGGGCGCGGCGCCGGCATTTGCCGCGAGTCGCCGGCCACCGGCGCGGCGTCGAGACCGTGCGCAACATGGTCCGATGCTGTATCCAAGCCGGCGTCGAGTACCTGACCTTGTTTGCGTTCAGCAGCGAGAACTGGCGCCGGCCGCCGGAGGAGGTATCTTTTCTCATGCAGCTGTTCATCCGCGCCTTGGACAGCGAGGTGAGCAAGCTGCACGAAAACGGCATCCGCCTGCGCGTCGTTGGTGATCTGTCCAGTTTCGAGCCGCGCCTGGTTGCGCTGATTCGCCAAGCCGAGGAGTTGACTGCGGCCAATCAGCGACTGACGCTCACGATCGCGGCCAACTATGGGGGGCGCTGGGACATCATGCAGGCCGTGAATCGCATGCTGAAGGACCATCCCGGCCGCGCTGGTGGCTTCAACGAGGCGCATCTGGTCCCCTATCTCGCTCTCAGCTTTGCGCCGGAGCCCGATTTGTTCATCCGCACCGGGGGCGAGCAGCGCGTGAGCAATTTTTGTCTGTGGCAACTGGCCTATACCGAGCTGTATTTCACCGACTCGCTGTGGCCTGACTTTGATGCCGAGGCATTCCATAAGGCATTGGCCTCGTATCAGCAGCGGGAGCGGCGCTTCGGCCGTACCAGCGAGCAGCTAGGGCAGCAGAAACAGGCCCCGGCTTCGTCGCAGCCGCAGCCGGTCGAGCCTCGCTAGGCTCGTAGCCGCTGCATGCTTTTCCAGCGCGTCGTTACGGTGGCGGTGTTGCTGCCGCTGTTCCTGACGGCGCTGTTTCTGCTGCCCAACCTGTACTGGAGCCTGCTGCTCGTCGGCATCGTGGTGCTGGCAGGCTGCGAATGGGCCAAACTCGCGGGCTACTCCTCTGCCGGGAACGCGCTCTTTTGTGCGTTGCTGGCAGCGAGCTGCGGAGCCATCCTCTGGTGGGAGCAGGGGTCGGGCGACGCACGCCTGTTCATTTACACTGCCGCCGGAAAATCGTTCTATTTCGCAGCGGCCATATTTTGGGTCGGCCTCGTTCCCGTATGGCTGCGGCGGCGCTGGCGGGTGCGCATGGGGTTGCTGCTCGCAGCCGTCGGCTGGATCGTGCTGGTCCCATTCTGGCATGCACTGGTCTACCTCCAGCCCACACCGGGTCGCCTGCTGGTGGCCTTGTGCGTGATTTGGGTGGCTGACACCGCCGCCTATTTCGTGGGGCGACGGTTCGGGCGTAGCAAGCTAGCTCCGACCATCAGTCCAGGGAAGACCTGGGCGGGAGTATGGGGCGCGCTGGCCGCCGCCGCGATCTACTGGATCGCCATATGGTCGCTCGTACCCGAACACAGCGCGCACCTATTGTCCGGGCTGGCGTGGGTGATGCTGACCACGCTGCTCGGAATCGAGAGCGACCTGTTCGAGTCGTGGATGAAACGCGTGGCGGGGGTGAAGGACAGCGGTTCACTCCTGCCCGGGCATGGGGGGGTGCTGGATCGCGTGGACAGCCTCACAGCCACAGTTCCGCTCGCCGCCCTATACTTCGCTTATCCGCCTGCCGGTATCTGATGAGAGTTGACGCGGTGATATCGACCTCAAACCACACATCCGACGTGCCACTCCAGCGCCTGGCCATCCTCGGCGCAACCGGCTCGGTCGGTGTCAGCACGCTGGACGTCGTGGCGCGCCATCCGGAGCGCTTCGAAGTAGTGGCGCTCACCGCCAACGCACAGGCCGAACGATTGCTGGCGCAGTGCCGCAGCTTCGCCCCCCGCTATGCTGTGTTGGGAGACGCGGGCGCGGCGCAAACACTCGAGCAGCAATTGCGGGCCGAAGGCCTGTCGACTCAAGTGCTCACGGGGCCGGAGGCTCTGGTGCAGGCTGCCACACTGAGCGACGTGGATACGGTTATGGCGGCTATCGTCGGCGCAGCGGGTCTTCCCGCCACGTTGGCGGCCGCGCGCTCAGGCCGACGGGTTCTCCTGGCCAATAAGGAAGCGCTGGTAATGGCCGGACGCTTGTTCCGCGACGCGCTGCGCGGTACCGCCGGGCAGCTGCTGCCAATCGACAGCGAGCATAACGCAGTGCTGCAGTGTCTGCCGGCTGGGTTCGAAGGGGATCTGGAGAGCGCCGGTGTGCGGCGCATCCTGCTTACCGCCTCTGGCGGTCCGTTTCTACGCGCACCACTGGAGAGCCTCGCGCGGGTGACCCCGGAGCAGGCTTGCGCGCACCCGAACTGGGTGATGGGCCGGAAGATCTCAGTGGACTCCGCTACGATGATGAACAAGGGCCTCGAAGTGATCGAGGCGTGTTTCCTGTTCAATGCGCAGCCGGCGCAGATCGAGGTCGTGATCCATCCACAGAGCGTGGTCCACTCGATGGTTGAGTACGTGGATGGATCGGTCCTCGCGCACCTCGGCAACCCCGACATGCGCACGCCCATCGCGCATGCGCTCGGCTTTCCTCAACGCATAGAGTCGGGCGCGCAACGGTTGAACTTTTTGGAGGTTGGGACGCTCAACTTCGAGGCGCCGGACCTCGCGCGCTTCCCGTGCTTGCGCTTAGCTTACGCGGCGCTGGAAGCGGGCGAAAGCGGACCGGTCACGCTCAACGCTGCCAACGAGGTGGCGGTCGATCGGTTCCTGCGGCGAGAACTGAGTTTCGACCGCATCCCGGCCGTAATCGAGGCAGTCTTGACACGCGCGCCGGTGGGCGCGCTGGGCGATCTTCCGCACGTGCTGGAGGTGGACCGAGAAGCTCGGGCTCTCGCGCGCGAATGCCTCGCCAGCCACGGCGTGGGGC
>JACXTT010008699.1_pt1 | contig 14025 bp, 11 predicted proteins | sample 9270951 | NCBI WGS metagenome assembly JACXTT01 (sample SAMN15532306, study PRJNA645909) | rock metagenome | isolation source: weathered quartz diorite | place: Puerto Rico | collected 2017-06-21 | reverse complement strand
GTTTCAACATACCCAAGACTCGCCCTGAACAGCCAGTGGAAGAAACGGTGTCCAACTAAGTTGGCAGGACCTTACGTCGGGCGAAAGAAGCCAACCCAACCGAGGGTCAGAGGGACGAGCATCCCAAAAAAAACCAGGCCACCGTCTCGTAAACGGGTGGAGTACTCGGGGTGCGGAAGAGAGCGTCTCGAACTGGGCAGGAAGACCGCGACAGCGATGAGGACGGCAAAAGCGCCAATATCGAAGATGCGCTCAACTGCCCAGACTGCCAGCTGGGAAGAAACCGGTAGATTGTGCCGCCGGGCGATCAGATAAGGGCGGATGAATTCTCCGGGACGTCCCAGCAGAGCCAATCCGGTGAATCCGATCAGAGTGGGCGGCACCAGCTCCAGCCACGATGCCTCCGGGCGGACCGGGCGCAGAAAAATCTTCCAGCGGATCGCGCGGAAGACGTAGGCGACATAAATAAGACTAACGGCATGAGCGATGTGCCAGGGCCTCATCTGCTCGGTCTCACCCCAGAAGGTAGTCCAGTCGAAGGTTCGCCAGTGACGGAACTGCAGATATACCAGGCAGGCTAAAACAACCAGAATTCCGCCGGTGATCAGTATGCGTTTTCTATCCATGTCTCAGGGGAGGACCCGACCAGCTGGTGTGGCGCTGAGCGCGGCGCCCGTGCAAAGTGACTAAACCAAGGTAACTGACGCGAAGGCGGGGGTCAACGCGCCAAAAGGTTCCACAGTAGAAGTAAAGGACGTCTGGGGCCAGCCAATTGCTCAACGCGCAGGTTGGGAAGCCACCTTGGGCAGAGCGGCCTGCTTCACCGTCGCGGAGTGCTGGCTGGTCTCCTTGTTCCCGCTGCGTCTGGCCGTGGCTGCCGCCGCCTTGCGCTCGGCCAGCTTCTTGCGATTGAAGTCGCGAACGATTTTTGCCACGTAGGCGCGCGTCTCGTAGTACGGGGGCACGCCGCGATATTGCTCCACACGCTCCGGTCCGGCGTTGTAGGCGGCCAGAGCTTTGACCAGATCGAAGTTGTAGCGTTCCAGCAGTTCGGTCAGGTAGCGCGTGCCGCCCTCCACGTTGGCGCCCGGGTCGAAGGGATTGGAGACTCCCAGCTTCGAGGCGGTTTGGGGCATCAGTTGCATCAGACCCCGCGCCCCTTTGGGGGACACAGCGCGAGGATTAAATCCGCTTTCCGCGTGGATCACGCTATTGATGAGATCTGGATCGATGTGATGCCGGTCGCTGATGGCGTTGATCACCTCGTTCAGATTCTGTGGCTTCGGCTTCACAGGCGAAGCGACGGCAAAGGGTGCGACGGGCGCAACGGGCGGCGCCAGGTCCGTCTCAAAGCGTTCGATCTGCTCGGTCGCAATATCCACATAGCTGGAATTGCCGGCGCCGAGGTAAAGACGAGTCACAGCTCCCAGGTTCTCGCGCCGCTCATGTCGAACTGAAAAGCCGTTGTGCAAGATAGCAAGATCGGCGGCAAAAACCGGGATCACGAAGACCAACAATGCCAGTGCAAACCCGAGTTTGTTCAAATTGCGCATTGCCTGCTGCTGACCGCTGCTAAGATCCCGCTCCCAATACCTGCTCTATCGCCGCCGCTACGCCATTCTGGTCGTTCGACAGCGTGACCGACCAGCCGTTGCGGTGCAGCTCCTCCGAGGCATTTCCCATGATAAACGGCACTCCCGCGAAGGCAAGCATTTCTATATCGTTGTAGTTGTCACCAATGGCCATGACCCCTTCGCGGGGAACGCCTCGGAAACTGGCCCAGCGCTCCAATGCGTGACCCTTGGAACATCCCCGGTTGAGCACGTCAACAATGGAAAGGTCCCGGGCGGGATACTCCGTGCGCAGCACTGTGATGTCTAAGCCGTTTTTTGCCAGGGCGGACAACGCCTGGTGCATACGCCGGATCGGCCCGCAGAACATGGCTTGCACGGGATCATCGGTCAGCGAGTCCTCGATCGGAATCACGAAATCGATGTACTGCAGATTTTTTTCCAGCCAGCGCTGGATGCTCGCGTTCAATTCGTTCATCTGTTCCAGCACGATCGCGCCTTTTCCTTCAGTATCGAAGGTCAGGACCGTGTTGCCGCGAAATTCCCGCATACTGGTGCAGAGTTTTCGGCAGCTTTCAGCCGGAAGCAGGTCGCGATGAAAGGTTTCGCCGGTCAACGATCGCGTGACCGCGCCATTCGAGCTGATAACCCACAAATCGAAACCAAGTTGCCGCACAATCGGCAGAGCAAAAGTGTGGCGCCGTCCGGTAACCACCACCACCTCAATTCCTTCCCCATGGGCGCGGCGCAAAGCTGCCATATCAATGGGTGAGATTTGAAATTCGGGGTTCAGCAGGGTGCCGTCAACATCGATGGCTAACAAGCGGATAGGAGGCTTCACTACAAAGATTCTAGCATCCGGGAATGAGCCGAAGCCGGTCGCCACCGTCCAGATGGGGACAGCCGCCCCGGCTGTTCAGGCCGAGCAAACCCCCGCGGTTCGTAGCCCGAACATCTTGCGGCCATTTTCATACCGCCGCCGTGCCACGTACTATACTGCTGCACTACCGCATGGGATCGTTACTACTTTTCGCTTTTTCGTGGTGGGGCATTCTGTTGCAGGCGTTCGCAATCTTTCATTTTATCCGGCGTCGCCCCGACACCTTCTGGCTCTGGATCATCATCGTCGGCGGCTGGCTCGGAGCCCTGGTCTACATCGCGGTCGAAGCCGTTCCTGACGCCGGTCTGCTGCGCCAGTCCTTCAAGGTCTTCCCCCGCCGCAAGCGTATCCGCGAACTGGAATCGGCCATTCTGGACAATCCTTCCGCTGGGAACTATGAAGAACTTGCCGACTTGTATCTTGAGGAAGGCCAGTTCGCACGGGCAAGGCAAGCTTATGACAAAGCGATTTCGTCCCGCACCGACTCGCCAGACCCGTTCTACCGCCGCGGTATCGCCGCCGTCCAGATGGGTGATTTCGCGGCCGCACTGCCGGACCTGGAACGTGTGGCGGTAGAAGATCCCACCTACGACTTTCACCGTGCGGCCGGATTGCTGGCCCACGCTTACGCCAACACCGGCCAGCCGGCTCGGGCTGACGCGCTGTTCCAGCAAGTGACCAAAATTTCTACTTCCTCCGAAACCTATTACAACTACGCCTGCTTTCTCGCCTCCCAGCAACGCAACACCGAAGCGCGCCAGTGGGCGCAGCAAATTCTGGCGAAGAAGCCCAACATGCCGGGATATCTACGTCGCCGTGAGCGCCCCTGGTTCCGCAAGGCAAACGGCTTGCTGATGCGCCTCCGCCTGAATGAAAACCACAAAGGACAAGGAGGACGCAGATAGAATTGCTTCTGAGCGCTGAAAGCTAAGAGCTAAGAGCTAAGAGCTAAGAGCTAAGAGCTAAGAGCTAGCCCCTGCCGATGCTAAACTTCAGGCGTGTCCCCCATCGCCTATCTAGAGTGCACCAAATGTGGTGCACATCTCACAGCCGACCGCCAGCAGACCGTATGTCCAAAGGATGGCGGCGTGCTCTATGTGCGCTATGACCTGGCAAACTTAAAGCACAACTTTAAGCCTGACTCCTTGCCGAACCGTCCCGCAACCATGTGGCGCTACGCCGAGGTCCTGCCCGATGCGGCTCCGGTGTCGCTGGGTGAGGGCTTTACTCCGCTGTTGCCCAGCCGGGAATTTCCTGGCGTCTACATCAAAGATGAAGGCCTGAATCCCACAGGTTCCTTCAAAGCACGTGGAATGTCGGCGGCCGTCACCATGGCGAGGGCTTACGGCCTAAAAAAATTGGCAGCGCCTTCCGCCGGAAATGCTGCTAGCGCCCTGGCTGCCTACGCAGCGGCGGCCGGCGTGGAAGCACATATTTTCATGCCCCGGGACGTGCCCTTCGCGAATCGCGTGGAGTGTTCGACCTATGGCGCTCAGGTGACGCTGGTTGACGGTCTGATCAGCGACTGTGCCCGCATGGTTGCCGAGCGCAAAGACAAAGCAGGATGGTTTGACGTTTCCACCCTTAAGGAGCCGTTCCGCGTTGAAGGCAAGAAGACCATGGGGTACGAGGTAGCAGAACAGCTCAATTGGAAGATGCCGCAGGGCATCGTCTATCCCACGGGCGGCGGTGTTGGCCTCATCGGCATGTGGAAGGCATTTGAGGAAATGGAGACACTGGGCTGGGTAGGGCCCGAACGTCCAAAGATGGTTTCAGTGCAATCCGCCGGTTGCGCCCCGATTGTTAAAGCGTGGGATGAAGGCAAATCCAGCTCCGAATTCTGGGTCGGGGCTTCCACCTGGGCTGCAGGTCTCCGCGTTCCCAAAGCTTATGGGGACTACCTCATACTCGATATCCTGAAGAGAAGCGGCGGCGCGGCTGTATCTGCGACGGACTCAGAAATAATGGATGCACTGAAACACTGGGCTCGGGTCGAAGGAATCTTTGCGGCCCCAGAAGGAGCAGCGTCGCTGGTCGCTTATCGAAAATTGCTTGCCCACGGATTCTTTACCCCCCAAGACCAAGTCGTGCTGTTCAATACCGGATCGGGTCTCAAGTATCTGGATGTTATTGATGGACAAAGGAAGGGCGAGAAGCCCCCAGCCTCGCGCCAGATAGGCGGAATCATTGGGCCTTACTGAGTGGTACTGCCGTCGCCGTGGCTGTCCGGTGCGCCATCGTGCCAGACGCCAGGAGGGGCGAGTCATCCTGAGCGCAGCTTCAGGTTCGCGTCGCGAACCAGAGGCGTAGTCGAAGGCCCCAACCATGTAGGAAATTGCTGAGGCCTGAAGCTAAGGGGCAGAAAGCACGAGAAGAAGGGATTTCATGCATCATGCTGGGCAAGTGACGGTCTTTTCTTTGGCCTTGCACCTGACGCTGGCTATGACATCACAGTCATCGATGGCACAGTCTCGGGGTACGCGGCGGCGTATCCATCGCTTGAGATTTGGGAGTACAGTGACTCCGGCGCCCCTACGCTCATCTACCAGTACGATTCTGAAGCTGCGGGTACTGGGCCTGGCAGTCTTCTCTTGCCGCTGATACCCATTCGGTGAGGACTAGGTTTGTCGCTATGGGAATAATAATAAGGAGGGCCTTGGCCGGAGTAGCTTTCGCATTGTTCACCTTCGTGTCAGCGATCCTCGTGGTCCTTGTCCTCACGGGTGAAGTGGGGCGTCCAATCCTGTGGGAGATTAAAGGAGGGTACCGAGGATGGATCATCGTGGGGTATGAAAACCCCACGTGTGCGCGACTCGACAGACGAGGCATCTATTTGGTGATATCGGTACCATATTCAGGTCGTGCTTGTACTTCTTCCCCCATGCCTAAGGGTTGGAGATATGAGCGATACGTGTACGTTGGCGAACACCAACAGCAAAGGGCGCTTCGCTCAGTTGGATGGAACCGCGATCCGGAAATCTGGCCGATCTCAACCGACCCTAAGAAGAAGCTGGAATATCTATTTGTCGGCAGCAAAAAGGAACTTGACGAGGGCTGGAGAAGTCGACCCGACTAGAACGCGTGTGGTGTGGTTCGCCAAAACTAGATCGCCCAGAACATATTGACTTTACAACAGCCTGGAAGGGACAATCGGGCAACATGCTCGCAATCCTGCTGGGTTTGTTTCGGCTCGTTTGGCTTTTCGGAAGAGGCCATCGCGCAGGTGCCTCGTGGGCTTATTTCAAGTACTTTCGAGGCCGCACCTACACTATTTTCCGGCATGGGATAACCTCGTGAAAAATACTCTCGATCCGTAGGTGACATCAAGCCCATAGGGGCCCTTCGACTCCCTGAGTGCTTCGCGATGCGAAGCACTCCCTCCGCTCAGGGTGACAAGAGGAGGAGTGTGGCACGGCCACCGCGCCTTCTTCGTGCTACATTTTCCTCAGCGAACCTATGGAACAGCGTCTCATCCTCATTAACTTGCTGATCAAGGTGGGCGTAGCCGCCTCCGTTTCCAGCGCATTGGTCCGCTCGGTGGAGTTCAAGTCGTTGCTGTTCCGCGATGAACACAACTGGAAGCAGAAAATTTACTTAGTCCTGTGGATCGGCATTCCCCTGGCCCTGGGCGTATGGATCCGCTTCAGCGCCAAAAGCTTTGTTGCCGGCGATTTGTCCTTCGAGACCACGGTACTGCTGGGCGTGATTGGCGGGCGGTTCACGGGTGTGCTGGGCGGCGTTCTGCTGGCCTTTCCCGCGTTCTGGCACGGCGAATGGGCGACGTTGCCATTCAATGTGCTGTGCGGGTTTGTAGCGGGACAACTACGCAATTTCGCTCCGAATCGCGAAGACATCTGGTCGTTTTCCCCGGGTGTTGATCTCAGCATTTACCGCTGGATCCGGCGCAACCTGCCCAAGCCCCACCCGTTCGAATGGCAGACAATGTTTTTTGTCACCATTGTGGCGCTGCGCTTCATGTATACGGAGTTGGCCCGCTTTCTGCCGCATGCCACTTTTAGCTTGGAAAGTCCGACTTGGTGGGTGGAAGCTCTGATCTACGCCGCCTCGGTCATCGTGATCGGCACTGCGCTCAAGATCTGGAACAGCGTCCGCATCCAGATCAAGCTGGAAGAGCAGGAACGCCTGCTGCTGCACTCCCGCATGGAGGCGCTACAGAACCAGATCAACCCCCATTTCCTTTTTAATACTCTCAACTCGGTTTCCTCGCTGGTTCGCTTCGATCCCGACACCGCTCGCCAACTGATCATCAAGCTGGCCAACATTCTGCGCCGCCTGCTCAACAGCAGCGATGCCTTTGTGCCGCTTCGTGAAGAAGTGGAATTCATCGACAACTATCTCGACATTGAAGTAGTCCGCTTCGGCCGTGACAAGCTGCGCGTGGTCAAGGAACTCGAAACCCCTTCCCTCGATACTATGGTGCCCAGCATGTTGCTGCAGCCGCTGGTGGAGAACTCCATCAAGCACGGCTTATCGTCGAAGATCGACGGCGGCAGCATCTACCTGCGCAGCCGGCTGACCGACTCGCATCTCATCATCGAAGTCGAGGACGATGGCGTGGGGATGGGCTCGGCCAATCTGCTGGAACGGCCGACTGGCTTGGGTGGAACCGGTATCGGAATGGCCAACGTGGCCGAACGGTTGAAGGTTCTCTACGGCGATACGGCCCGCATGACCATTGACAGCCGCGAAGGCAAGGGAACTCTGGTCAGATTGCGCTTGCCCGTTCTGCAGGGGACAGGCGCCATTCCGGAAGCTTTCTACGAAGCGCGTTCCAGCACACGGCGATAAAACTCCTCATATTGCGGAATGATCCGGCTGGCGCAGAAACGCGATTGCGCAACAGCCCGGCTGGCTTTGGCCATTTCCTGCAATGCCGTGTCGTTGTTCAGCAGCTCGATGGCGTAACGCGCCATGGTGTCGACATCGCTGACATCGGCCAGGTACCCGCTTTTTCCATGCTCAATCAATTCCGGGATGCCGCCCACTCGCGTGGCGATAGGCACGACTTCACACGCCATGCCTTCGAGTGCTGCCAGGCCGAACGATTCCAATTCGCTCGGCAACAACAGTATGTCGGCAAGCGCCAGCTTCTCCTGCACCTGCTCCTGCTTGCCCAGAAAGATCACGTCGTTGTGAATGTCTTTCTGCACTGCCAGCCATTCAGCCCGCGAGCGGTCAGGGCCATCACCGATCATCAGCAACTTGGACGGAACCTGCTTACGCACCCGGTCAAAGACCTCAATGCAATCGGTCACGCGCTTGACCGGACGAAAATTGGACAAATGCACCAGCAAGCGCTCGCCGCCGGGAGCGTATTCCTTTCTTAACTCCGAAGTATTCTCACCCCGGCAGTAGACGTCGCAATTCACGAAGTTGTATATCACCTGAATGTTGTTGCGAATATCGAACTCCCGCAACGTGCGCTCCCGCAGATATTGCGAGATGGCGGTGACTCCGTCGCTCTGCTCAATCGAGAAGCGGGTAATGGGAAGATAGGAGCGGTCGAGCCCCACCAGCGTGATGTCGGTTCCGTGCAGCGTGGTCACGAACGGAAGCTTACGCCCGCGCGGCTTGGCCGCCATCATCTGGCGGGCCAGCAACGCGCTCACCGAATGCGGAATCGCGTAATGCACGTGCAGCAAGTCGAGATCGTAAAGCTCGGCCACCTCCGCCATGCGCGAGGCCAGCGCCAGATCATACGGAGGATAGTCGAAGAGCGGGTAACGGGAGACTTCTACTTCGTGATAATGAATGTTGGGATGGGGACCCGTGAGCCGGATGGGCTGTGCATAAGAGATGAAATGAACTTCGTGATCGCGTTCTGCGAGTTCCAGCCCCAGTTCGGTTGCGACCACGCCACTGCCCCCGTAGGTCGGATAACAGGTGATGCCTATTTTCATGCCCGTCCCTTCCGGATCGCGTGCCAGCCCTTCACATTCGATGGCCGGCCCGCAGCCGGGATTCAGATTTTCAATGAAGTATTAGCGAGGAGAGAAAAGAACCATACTAGAGCACACCCCTAGGCCCCTTGGAAGGCTCCAAGTCGGCCATGGTGTCAACGTGCTTCTGAAGTCGATTCTGAGTTGCTACATCGAGGCCGGTAAACTCGATGCCCATGCCCACTCCACCATCACAGGTCCTGACAATCGCCGGCGTGACAATTTTTTCGGAACCCAGCCAGAACGTAATAGTCAGAATCTTTCCTATCGGGAGAGGCAGCAATGTCTCAACATAACATCCACGCCCATTTACATCAGCCGCTTTTGTTTTCATAGGCGTGCCGCCGATCTCATCTCGGATCTCAAGTGGGAGGGGAACTCGCCGTCGCGGGAACTTTCTCTTGTCTCCGGTGGGTGCGCTTCGGGGAGCGGGTGCAACTGTTTGCGGCGTCTCCATTTCTTTTTGCCAGGGACATGGCTGCCCGTCCACCATTTCCATTCCCACTTCGATTTTCTGAACCGGCCCGGCATCGACCACCCACATAACTCTGCAACGGGTTTTTTGGTCGCCGAATTGTACCCCGACGACTTCTCCCGGTTTTAGTTGCTTTTCCAGCCCGGCTATCTTCGCGCCGTGCTGGCTGATGTTTCGGGCCTGGGCCTTTTGGGAGAAAGGGCGGCCTTCGGCGTCCATCCCAAACACTCGGACCTGAAGGTTCACGTCGACTCGAGGCTCTGGTTCCTTCGGCATGCGATCGTAGATGCGCCCTGCGGCTCTAGCATTAAATCATAAATTCGGGGGTTTCAGCCTGATGTTAAGGGAGGGCAGGGGCTTTTGACTCATCTTGGGCGGGTTGCGGTCTCTTGTCCCAAGGTCGCTAAGTCGCGATAGGAGATAACCTCCACCTGGTTTGCCGCCAGTAAGTCGCGGCTAGATTGTGAAGTAAGAATGTGCAGCTCCTGCTCGCGGGAGTCCCGAAGCCGGGTGGGAATGCTTTGCAGATCGGCGTCGTTGTAACCTGGGTGACAAACCAGTTCCCAGATCCCATCCGGGAGATACTCCACGATCAGGCGAAGCAATCGATCGTCGAGCGCGCCGGTGGCCACGATGGCCAGAGTTCCGTCAGGCGTAGCCATACCGGCCTGCCGCACCGCCTCGCGAAATTGGTTTGCCAGAGTTCGCAAGAGTCCAACTTCGGTCCAGCGCCGCCACAAACTCGGACGCGCGGCCAGTTGCGAACCGCGGATTCGCTCAAACGGATTCCGTATCGCTCTCACTCCGCAAGCCCGGGCAGCACGCAGGAGTGGCCTGAATACTTGCGGGAACATGTGTGTGTGCTTGTGCGAATCCAGGTGAGTAACCGCGATCCCGGACGATTGCAGCTTGTCGATTTGAGCCGCCGCCTCCGCTTCGATCTCCTCCGGAGCCAGACGGCCGAGCAGCGCAAGCGCGGCAAACTTGCTGATGCCTTGGCGGAAGCGCAGAGTCCCGGCGGCGTGGGCGCGAGGATCGAGCAGAGTGTGGGTCGCAGTTTGCCCGACTAGGGGAGCGCCATCCACCAGCACGACGTGGCAACCCACACCTAGTCGAGGCCGGGCTCGGGCCAGCGAGACCGCCTCATCGAATGCCTGCCCGTTGGCCATCAAGGTGGCCGAGGTTACGATCCCGCCTTCGTGGGCCTCCACGATGGCGCGATTCACTCCGGAAGTCAGGCCAAAATCGTCGGCGTTGATAATCAGGCGGCGCACCGCGCCAGTCTAGCAGGGACAGGAGCCCCCGCGAGCGCGGCCAAGGTAAAAGAGTCCGGGCACGTCGTTACACCTTGTAGGTTCAGCCGATCAAGCCGCCATGTGTCCGTAATCGTGTGGTAAATTCACTTTCGATGCGGACATCGGATCTGGCATAAGTTCCTCTTTCTCGTTGTCCGGCTGGAGCGCGCCAGGCTCAAGAGCGAATGAGCTGAGATTGGCTGTGCGCTAACTTGTGCACTGGCCACCCTCCCCGGGTGGCACGAATAGGGTTGAAGCTGTTATGTTGGTTCAGGTCAGCGAGCGGGCGGTTAGCTCAGCTGGTTAGAGCGCCTGCCTTACAAGCAGGAGGTCGCAGGTTCGAGTCCTGCACTGCCCACCATACAAAACAGAAGGACTTACAACGCGACGGCTCGGGCGTCATCCTACAAGGCAGGCGGTCACCATGCAATGGCCTAAACAGATGATTTTTGGGCCAAGCCAGCACCCATCTTCCGCACGAGGCTAACACTGTAGAAAGAAGGCGCAGAGAGTCACTCCGCTGCAATCAGGGACAATTCCTCGGCGTTAACATCGGCCACTTCGACTGACTCCGTCGTGTGCTCAACGATGCCGATTTCTCGGTCGCTCAAGCCGTAAAGTTCATAAACCAGTTCGTCAATCCGTTTCTCAATTGCATCTATCCGTCGTTGCGATTGGGTCTTCTGTCGGTACGTCTTCGCCGCGTCCAATGAGTCGTATAACCCGACAATCTGCCGCACAGATTTTACGATGCTCTCCGCGAGTTCACGCCCTTTCTCATCGTCAGCATCAATCCGTTTGATGGGCAGTTTGCCGACATACTGCTTCGTACAGGTAATCCATCCGCCTCGAAAGATATTACTCATCCGTCGAAGAAGCCAGAACAGAAGTTTGGAGTTGAGAACGCCCATCACATACTCAGGCGAATACCCTGAGTCCTTCTTGATTGAGATGCTGAATCCGCCACTCGCCATCAGACAATAGTCGCTTCGTTTCTTACTCGGGAGTTGGCAGAACGAGCCTTTACGAGCGAGAAGCGGAACTAACAAATCCGCTTGGTCGTGCGTTCGCAAAATGTCGTTTTCTAATTCAACAGGCTCCTTTTGGCGGGTCATCAACCCTCGTCGCGTCTTCATGACCATGAATACGTTGTCATCGCCGCTGGATGATCCGCGTGATATTTGAGTGATGTCGAGCAGCGGAACCGAGCGTTGATGCAACTTGTCGGCTATCTGCGTCTCTTCGTCACTGCCGAACATCCACGGCTTCTCCGTCAAAGTCTTTGCGTCAATCGCTTCAGACTTCAGCGTCTCGGTCGCAATTGAGACGGGAGGAAGTGCAATCAAGTAAGAGACTGTCGTGTTCGGTCGGCTCGACAGGAAGAGAAGACAGGTGTAGGTCGTTGGCCCTTCAAAGACCTGCTCGTGTTTGAAATCGACAATTGCGGTAACAGCCCTCCGTTCGGCCAGCAGTTTTCGCAGCGGCTCTCCGTAGTCAGTGACAAAGAACTTGCTCGGGAGAATGTAGCCCATCAGTCCATTCTTGTTCAGTAGCGAGAATCCTTTTTCGACAAAGACAGAGTAGATGTCGTAATTCCCGACAGCAACGCGGTAGTGCTGACTGTAATATTCGACCTCATTCGGATGAATCTTCTTCAAGACTTGGATTCGCACGTAAGGCGGATTGCCAACAACCGCATCGAACCCGCCGTCCTTGACAGCGGAGAACTCAGCCGTCCAGTCAAAGACGTTGACCTTGAACATTTCTTTCTCTGTGACCTGAAGCGTCATCTGCTCATTGAAATCGGGGGCGATGAGCGAGTTCCCGCACTTGATGTTGTCACTGAGGTCAGGCAGGAACGTCTCTTTCGGAAAGAGAACGTGTTGTCGTCCGAGCGTTGTCCGCGTTTCGCCTTCGAGAATCTTGAGATAGAGCGACAGCATTGTGACTTCGACTGCTTGATAATCTAGGTCAACTCCAAAGACATTGTTGAGCATGATTTGACGTTTCAGATGTGTCGTCAGTTGCAGCGTGTTCTGGTCGTCTAAATAGCAAAGGTCTTCCTTCTGCTGTTTCGGATTCGCCTGCAACCATCGGAGATGATGTTCGCAAAGAATCTCGAAGACCCGCATCAGGAAACTCCCCGACCCGCACGCTGGGTCTGCAAATCTCAGCCTCGCGACTTGTGTCACGCTCTTGCTGTCAATCAAACGACCAACTGTGTTATCGACGATGTAATTGACGACGAATCGGGGCGTGTAATAGACACCTTCTGAATGACGAAGTTCTGGTTTGAGTTCCGCAGTGACTTTGCCCTTGTCAAGATGGACGACTGTGCCGATGAATCTCTCATAGACAGAGCCGAGGATTTCTACCGGAAGAGTGCTGAAGAGGTAGGGAGAATCATCGCTCGACAGGTCTTTGATGAGGTCAGCGAAATACGAATCGGAGACGTTCATCTGCTCGGACTGATGCCCCTTGCGAAACAACGCACCGTTGAAACTGTGGTCAAGTGAATTGAAGTGAGCGACGACACGCGAATAGAGAGACGGTTTGCCGTGGGGCATTCCCTGCCACTCGTTCAGCAGAATGTCCAGACTTCGGCCTGTGTCAATGTCCCTGTCTTCGCAGATGCGGACAAAGAGAACGCGGTCAAGAATAACCTGAATGCACTCGTTCAATAACTCGTCAGTCCACTTCTCGTCAGGATTGTGACGAACGAGGTCTTTCGCCAGTTCGACCCGCTGCTGTTCGATGTACGCGAGGAAGTCTGCGTCAACTGTACGCCGCCGTTCAGGGACGATGAGCCATCCTTGACGCTCACGCCCTCTAATCGGTCGCTTCGGAAGACTGGCGACGAAGCGGTCGAGCGAAGTGGCTGCGACGTTCTGGCGTGCGAACAAATCCCAGAGTTCTTGTGCTTTCTCGACATATTCCGTGTAATGCCATTCCTTGCAAACGTCCCACGGTGCCTCGGGGTCTGGCTTCCCGCCGACGACATACATTTTCAACGTCTCGAAGTTCGTCAGCGTGGCGACAATGAGTTTGAGATTGAATGCGTACCGCTGTGCTTGATAAGCGTCCTTTTGTGACAGGTCATCCTTCGCCTTCTTCGCCTCGCAGATGAATCGGTCAATGCCATCAGTGCGGAAGAGATAGTCCGCACGTTTCTTCTTACCTTCAACATCGACGCGGCTCTCAATCTGGACTTCCCGCAACGGCTGCGTTGCTCCTTGAGCGTTCTCGACATCCCAGCCGAGACCACGCCAGAACGGAATGAGATAGTCGTTGCGAAGGGACATCTCGTCATACGCTTCAGATTTGAAATGGGTGAGATTCTTGCGGAAGAACGCGGTGAGCCGTTCGAGTTCGGCTCTGAAGGATTCGACAGTCATTGACTTCTTTTCCTCGACCCTCGACTGTAGAGCGGGCTGGACAGAGCGTCAATCACAAGACTGATTCCCGCAGCGTGAATAAGTCACTGTACTGAGAAAGCGATAGCGAACAAAACACGAATATGCTAGACTCCGCTGGTCGACGAAGGGCGAAAGCGTGTTCTTCTAATCGCCGCTGCGATCCTAGCGGCTCGGAAACTGGCTCAGTACGAGGGTGGGAGACGTGTGCCTGCGACGGTTTCTGCGATAGCCGACGCAGTCCGATGGGCTGAGGAGATTTTGAAGGAGATTGACCAAAAGTGGCCCTCGGGGGGTTGGGGAGATTCAAAAACTGGCCAATGGCGGCGCGCAGTGTGGACTGCTGGCGGCCAATACGCCGCATGTCGTGTTTGATCAAGTCAGCCGGCAGTCACCGATCCCCGTGGTCAGCATCGTAGAGGCTACTTGCG
>JACXTT010008698.1_pt1 | contig 14025 bp, 10 predicted proteins | sample 9270951 | NCBI WGS metagenome assembly JACXTT01 (sample SAMN15532306, study PRJNA645909) | rock metagenome | isolation source: weathered quartz diorite | place: Puerto Rico | collected 2017-06-21 | reverse complement strand
TAGCAGTTCGTCTGGTGAGATGTTGTGGAGGAAGGCTTCGAACGAAGGAGGAATCGCCGCTCGGGGCGCTTCCGTGTTTTCGTCATCCGGAATCATGCGATTCAGCCTGCCTTTGTCGTCCCCGTCCTCCGTGCCCGGGCCAGCGCCCCTTCGACCGGCTCCACCAGTTCGTTGCGCACCTCGAGGCCGGGGAAATGGGCGTGCAAACTATTGTAGAAAACCTGGCGCACCTCGGCGGACTGACGAAAGACACTCCCCGTCATGGCCACTGGGGCATGGGGAGACTGCGGCATTAGGCGGCGGATCACCTTGGCCGTTAGGCCAGCTAGTTGCGATCCAGCGTCGGCCAGGAGAGCCCGTGCCCGCGGATCACCGTCCTCCGCGGCCTTCAGCACGACCGGGAACAACCGCGGGAAGTCCGGCGGCGGTTGCGAGTTCGCTGTTTGTACCAGTTCGTCGAAGGTCTGTAGATGCCAGGCTTCGAGCACCATTGCTCCAAGGACCGTGTCCTGCCCGGCGTCGCGAGCGCGCACAATTGCCGAGACTGCGCGCTTTCCGATCCAGTGTCCCGAGCCCTCGTCCGAAATGGCAAATCCCCAGCCTCCGGCGCGCGCCGTGCGCCCGGCCTCATCCCGGCCATACACAATGGAGCCAGTTCCGGCGATGGCGATGACGCCGGAGCCCGGACCAAAGGCAGCTTCGAGCGCAATGACCATGTCGCCGACGACTTCGATCAATGCAGGGGTTAGTTCCCCCAGGATGCTTTGGATTTTGCCGGCGACCTCGGGCCGCGCCGCTCCGGCCGCGCCGATGCAGATGCTTCGGATCTGGTTAGGAGTGATCTTCGCGGCCCCACAGACTTCCCGCACCGAGACGTGCAACGCATCTCGCGCTTGCGCTTCCCCAACTCGGATCACATTGCTGGCGCCCGCGACCGCCGTCGCCAGGGTTGTCGTCTCGTCACCGAGCGCACAGAGCGTCTTGGTGCCACCACCGTCAATCCCCAGATAGAACGCCACGCGCTAGTTCTACCACACCGATGTTCAGCGCGTACCCATTGTCCGCGAGGGTTCACTTCTGCAATCTGACCTCTGACCTCTGCAATCCGCCTGTACAATGCTGCGAGCCAGAGACGCGGCACGCCGCGTCTCTACACTGACGGAATTGAGGGAAGGAATTGCATTTGCGACTGAGCCCGCTCGACCTCGTCATCATTGCCGTCTATCTGGCAGGGATCACGCTGTTCGGGCTGCGATTTCGCAAGCGGCAGCGGTCCATGCGCGACTACTTCCTCGCCGACCGCAACATTCCCTGGTGGGCGATTGCGCTTTCGATCGTGGCGGCGGAAACCAGCACCCTGACCATCATCAGCATTCCCGGGCTTGCCTACGACTCGAACCTGACCTTTCTGCAAGTGGTAATGGGGTACGTCGTCGGACGCATCATTATTAGTTTTGTTCTGCTGCCGCACTATTTTCGTGGCGACCTCTACACTGCTTACCAACTCATCGAGCGGCGCTTTGGTCCGCACCTGCGCACGGTCACGTCGGCGCTCTTTCTGCTGACGCGGGCGGCGGCGGAAGGAGTGCGCGTCTATGCCGTATCTATCGTGGTATCGATTGCGCTCGGCACCGGCGAGATTAGCTCCATCGCGATCATTACCCTGCTGACGTTGATCTACACGTTCGAGGGAGGGCTGGCGGCGGTCATCTGGACGGATGTGGTGCAGACCTTTATTTATGTCGGCGGAACGCTGGTGGGGCTGGTCACTATTCTGCATCTGGTGCCGGGGGGATGGAGTTACGTGCACGACGTCGCCAGCAGTCTCCACAAATTCCAGGTCTTCGATACGTCCTTCATTCCGCGATTTCCCTACCTGGATCTGATGAAACCTTACACGCTCTGGGCGGCGATCTTCGGCGGAGCCTTTTTCACCTTGGCCAGCCACGGCACCGATCAGCTCATCGTGCAGCGACTGCTTGCAGCACGCAACCAACGGCAGTCGGCGCTGGCGCTGGTTTCCAGCGGTCTCGCGATTTTCTTGTTGATTGCACTCTTTCTCATGGTGGGAGTGATGTTGTTCGCTTACTACCAGGTGCCTTCCGCAACCTTCGGAAAAGCCGACCGAATCTATCCGACGTTTATCGTCACGCACATGCCGCGCAGGATCGCGGGTTTGCTGATCGCGGCAATTCTCGCGGCCGCCATGTCGAACTTGAGCGCAGCGCTCAATTCGCTTTCGTCGAGCTCCGTGATGGATTTGTATCTCCGCTTCCGGCCTGACTTGGACGAGAGCAGGCGGCTCCGGCTCGCGCGTCTTGCGACGGTGGCGTGGGCGGTTGTACTGTTTGCGCTGGCGGTGATTGCCTTACATCGCGTCGGACGCGTAATCGAAGTCGGCCTGCAGATCGCGTCGATTGCCTACGGCGCGATGCTGGGAGTGTTTTTGCTGGGAGTGCTGACGAAGCGCGCTCGTCAAAACGGCGCGATCGTCGGCATGATTTGCGGATTTGGAATTGAGTTGTATTTGTGGCTTGGTACGCAGGTTCCCTGGACATGGTGGGTTGCGATCGGCGCGACGGCGACGTTCATGGTTGGATACGCGGCTAGCTTGCGAGGAAAAGTCAAGTCAAGAGCTTGAACCGCAGAGTGCGCGGAGTACGCAGAGGAATCCAAGAGACGTGACTCGCATTTCTCCGCGATCGCAGCGGCTCTGCGGTTAGAATCTTTCGTCAGCACTCACAATGCCCTCAACCCGTCCGGAACTAGCCCGCGACCTCCGCCTCTCCCACGCCGGCGCGGTTGTCGTTGGCACCATCATTGGCAGCGGCATCTTTCTCGTTCCCGCCGAGATGATGCAAGCCGTCGGCTCCGCCCGCCTCGTTTATCTGGCCTGGATGGTGGGCGGCGTTCTTTCTTTCTTCGGCGCTCTCACTTATGCGGAACTAGGTGCCATGAAGCCGCAGGCTGGCGGAGAGTATGTCTACGTCCGCGACGCCTACGGACCCCTCGCCGGATTTCTCTACGCCTGGACCTGGTTCCTGATTGCCAAGCCCGGTTCGATTGCGACGATCACCACCGGCCTTGTCCGCATTCTCGGTACATTCCCCGTCTTTTCGTTCTTCTCCTACCCGTTTCTGACGCAGCCTGTCACGATCACCTACGGGCAGCTGGTCGCAATCGGAGCTGCCGTCCTGATTTCGTGGCTGAACTATATCGGCGTGCGCAAAGCCGGAGAGTTTCAGTTCATCTTCACACTGCTCAAAGTCGCGACGATTCTCGGCATCGTGGCCGTCGGTTTCTCCTACCGCGGAGGATCGTGGTCGAATTTTGCTACGCAATTCATCGGAGCGAAAGGAGGCGTGTCCGGCTTTTTTCTTGCGCTGGTGGCTGCGCTCTGGGCCTATGACGGATGGAACGATCTGAACATGGTGGCGGGTGAGATTCGCAATCCACAGCGCAATGTTCCGCTGGCTCTTATTTGGGGCGTGGCTACGGTTGGGTTGCTCTACATCCTGGTCAACGCAGCGGTGCAATATGTTCTTCCGGCGGCGGCCGTGGCAGCCTCGCAACGGCCCGCCTCGGATGCTGTCGCTCTCGTGTTGGGTGGCCTCGGCGCCAGCCTGGTGTCCGCGGCCATGGCGGTTTCCATGCTGGTCACACTGAACGGCACCATCCTCAGCGGGGCCCGCGTGCCCTTTGCCATGGCCCGCGATGGATATTTCTTCAAGTCACTCGCCGACGTGCATCCTCGCTTCCACACACCGTCGGTTGCAATCCTCGTTCAATGCGCGCTGGCCATTTTTCTCTTGTTGCTCGGAGGCAGTTTTCGCCAGTTCTTTTCGCTCACCATCTTTGCCGAGTGGCTCTTTTACATGATCGCGAGCAGCACGGTCTTTATTTTTCGCTATCGCGAGCCGCAAGCCGATCGGCCTTATCGGGTTTGGGGTTATCCCGTGGTTCCGGCGATATTCGTGGCTGTCTCGGCGTTGCTTCTCTACTTTACCTTCAAGGACAATCTGCCGAATTCTGCCTATGGCACCCTTGCCATTCTGGCCGGAATTCCGGTCTTCCACTTCTTTGCCCGACGCAAGCATGTAACTGAAAAGTAATCAGAAAACCGGTTGCGCCTTCCTTTGGTTACCAAAGGACAGGCGCATGCGACACGTTTACCCACGCCTAATCATCCCCTAATGTGAAGACTCCAGCCCCAAGCACGCTCCCCGGCTTGGGTCCCCTTTTGGAGTTAAGGCATGCCTACGTACAATCGCGGGTTTCAGCTCGGCCTTTTGCCCGAGAAGAAGTGGGATTGGCGGACCTTCGCAGCCAGCTATGGTCTGCTCATTTGCTTCATCTTGTGCTTTTTACTTTTCGGGTTGCTCATGCCAGAAGAGCTCAAGACCACGCTGAATTTTCACGTTACGGAATTGATTCCGCGACCTGCGTTGAGGCCTGAGCCTCCGCCGCCACCCAAGCCTTTGCCGGTGCATGCGAAGCTGCTGAAACCGGTACCCGTCTTCGAAGCTCCGAAGCTGGTCGTTCCCAAAGAGATTCGCGCGCCAAAACCGCACCAGCAAGAGGTTGAAGTTCCCAAAGTGGCACTGAACAACTTCGCGCCGGCCGTCCTCAAGCCGATTCCCGGTGGAGCGCGTCCAGTGCTGATTCACACCGGCGACTTTGCCGGCAGTTCGGTAACACCGACGGTCAACGCTCCCATTCAAAAGGTGCAGACAGGCGGATTTGGAGACCCCAACGGACTTAAGCCCAATGAAAACAGCAAGGCCAACGCCAAGCTGGTAGCCGCCGCCGCAGGCTCGTTCGACATGCCAGTCGGACCAGGCAACGGTAACGGCTCGGGCGGAGCCAAAGGGATCAAGGGAACTGTCGCGAGTGCCGATTTTGGAACCGGGATTGCAACTCCTGGGAAAGGTGATGGCCGCAGCAGTGGCCGGGGAGTACAGGCCTCTGGCTTTGGTGCGCAAGAGGTCGCGCAACTTAAACCTGGCACGCAACGGACCTTGGACAGTGGTCCGCCCACGACTTCGGTTGAAATCACTTTCAAGCCCAACCCTGCTTACACCGAGGAGGCTCGCAATCTGAAGCTCGAAGGTGAGGTGCTGCTCGAGGTCTTGTTCAGCGCCAGTGGACAGTTGCACGTCAATCGTGTGGTCCGTGGTCTGGGCCACGGGCTCGATGAAACCGCCATCGCAGCCGCCAACAAGATGCGTTTCAAACCGGCGATGCGGAACGGACAGCCTATGGACTCCACGGCGATCGTGCACGTGGTGTTTCAGTTAGCTTACTGAAATTTTGGAGATGAGAGTCATGCGCACTTTGAATCGGATGATCCTGGCCCTGCTAGTCCTGACGATCATAGCGGCGGCACAACAATCGGCACCCGCGCCTCAAACACAGCAGCCCGCTTCGGCGACATCGCAATCGGCACCTGCCCCAGACGCGCAGCAGCCGGCGACCGCGAGCCAACCCATTCCGGCGCAACCCACGCCGCCCCCAGCGCTGGCCGCGCCTGTCACCATGGATCAGGTGGTCGACCGCGTCATTGAGCGTGAGAAGGGCCTCATCAAGATGATGGCCCCGCGCACACCCGTGGTCGAAACCTATGTGCAGAACCTCACGCAGGATACGCAGCTCGGACCCGTTCCCAGCGATGACCGCTATTTCTTGGGCCGCATGGACCTGAGCGATTCCATCGACCGCAACGACTATCTGAAAGAAAAAGACGAAGGCATGGAGAAGCGCTTGCTTGGCGGCTTCACCAAGATGTTCAAATTCCAGTACACGCCGCTCGGCTTCTCCTGGATGATCTACGCCGACCGCAACGACTTTGATCGCCAGCACTATGATTTCCGCTACATCCGCCGCGAGTTCATGGGCGACGTCCGCACTCTGGTCTTTGACATCACGCCCAAGAAAGACGCGGGCCGTGGCCGCTTCCTGGGCCGCATCTGGGTTGAGGATCAGGACTTCAACATCGTCCGCCTCAACGGCACTTACACTCACCCTTCCCGCAACACGTATTACTTCCACATGGATAGCTGGCGCTTGAATTTGATCCCCGGCTATTGGGTACCGACTTATATCTACAGTGAAGAAGGAGACTTCACCGCCGGCGCGAAGAACAAGATCGCGTTCAAGGCCCAGACTCGCTTGTGGGGATACAACCTGAAGACCGGCACCGCCAACGATGAGCTGACCAATATTCGCGTGGACAGCGTAAAAGACGACACGCCTGCCACCCAGGATGCCTCTCCGCTGGCCGCTCAGCGCGAATGGCAGCAACAGGCCGAAGACAACGTTCTCGAACGGCTGGAGCGCTCCGGATTGCTCGCGCCCGACGGCGAACTCGACAAAGTTCTTCAGACCGTCGTCAACAACCTGCAGATCACCAACAACATCGAACTGCCGCGCCCAATTCGCACGCGCGTGCTGATCACTTCCCCGCTCGAAACCTTCAGCGTGGGCAATACCATTGTCATCAGCCGCGGCATGATCGACGTGCTGCCGGACGAAGCCAGCTTGGCCGCCGTGCTCTCGCATGAACTGGCCCACATCGTCCTGGGACACAACCTGGGCAGCCAGTACGCTTTCAATGACCGCATGCTGTTTTCCGACGAAGGAACCTATCAGAACCTCGGCTTCAAGCACATTCCCGAAGAGGAAGCAGCCGCCGACAAGAAAGCCATCGAGATGTTGAAGAACTCGCCCTACGCGCAGAAGCTCGACGCCGCCGGCCTGTTCATCAAGGTATTGCAGACCCGTGCTCCGCAACTAGCCGCGCTGTTGCAAGCACACCTCGGCAACAACATCGCGGAGAACGGCACGGTGACTCGCATGTCGCAGCTGGCCACCTCGGCTCCAGCGCTCGACTGGAACAAGCTCGACCAGATCGCCGCCCTGCCGCTCGGTGGACGCGTGAAGCTCAATGCCTGGGACGACAAAGTCGAGATGGTGAAAGCGCAGCCGGTCGCCATCACCTCGGCCCGCGACAAAATGCCCTTCGAAGTGACGCCCTTCTTCCCGCGTTTAACGCGTTTCGGTGCGAACGCGCCCAACGCCGGTCCGGCGCCCGCGACCACCGCGAGCTCCGCCAACACAACTTCAGCCCCGACGAACTAAGTCGGCTAACGAGGTGAACGAAGCACAGGCCGGGACCGGAAGCAATTCCGGGTCCCGGCCTTTGTGTCTTTTGGAAGCTTGTGTGGGATAAGTGCTCTCGTCTCCGCTCTCGGTCCTCGTCTGTCTGTGAACGCAACCCACTCCATCGTAGCGCTCCGCTTCAAATTGCGATGTGCATGTACCCCCTGGTTTTCACGGCACTTACTGGTGGAGGAGTGAATTATCGCCAGATGATTTTCAGTGCATCGACAAAACCTTCCTGTTGGCCGAAAGCTGGTCGCGACTTCGAACCCGTGGTTGGGGCGTGCCCACGGATGTAATAGCGGGTTGAAGAATTCAAAAACAAGGAGAGGTTATGCGACAGCTCATGATCGTGGCAATTTCGATTGCTGCGTTAGTGGTGCCTGCATTGGCTCAGCAGGAGACTCCAACTGTGGAAGTCTTCGGCGGCTACCAGTTCAGTCACTTCACCCCCTCAATCAATGCCAACGGCTGGAATACGGCTGTTACCGGAAATGTCAATCGCTGGTTCGGCGTTACCGGAGACGTCAGCGGGAGTTACAAGAATGGCGGACACATGTACACCTACATGGTCGGCCCCACCTTGTCGGCCCGCACGGAGCGTGTAACTCCGTTTGTTCATGCTTTGTTTGGGGGAGCTAGTGCGGGCGGAGGAGGAGAGTCAGCGAACGCTTTTGCAATGGCGTTCGGCGGCGGCCTGGATGTCAACGCCGGCAACCATCTCGCATGGCGGATGGTGCAAGCGGACTGGCTCCTGTTCCGTTCCGGGGGAGAAACGGACAAGAAGAATGTCCGCGTCTCGACCGGTCTGGTGTTTCGCTTCTGACGAAGGGCCCCACGTCTGCGGATTTGCAGGCGTGGGGTTCGCTCGAGGCCACCAGCCTCGTTCTGCCGCCCAAGGACTTGCCTCAAGATTGAGAGGTAAGGCTAACTGATGACTTCTATTGAACTTAACAATTGAGGACGGAATGACCAGCCGTGTATGGACGACCTTGACCAGGTTAAGGTACGCTGGCCGCGTTTTGGATTGAACGAGCTCGACCGGAACGCCGCACGCTAGAGGAAGGAGGAGTGAATGTCCAGGAAACAGGCTCTCGACTCATTCGGACTCGCCGTCGCTCTCTTCATGTTGACAGCCGCGATTCCATTCGCTTACGCGCAAGCTACCGAAATACCACCGAACTCTGCATCCAAGCCGGCAGTGCCGATCCCTGACGTTCTTGGCACCTTCCACAAGTTATCCGTGCGCTCCGGCACCGTATATATGAAGAACGAGCAAATGGAGGACGCTCTTCGCCGACAGCCTGAAATCGCTGCGGGTGGGCTGGAAGTCGTGAACGACACTTCCAGTGCAGATCTGGTCTTGCAGGTCAATCGTCCTTTGATGACTTTTGACTGGGCGTACAAGCTCATCGACGCGAATACCGAAGCGGTCGTCCTTTCCGGGAAGGTGTCGGGATTCGATGGCGGTGTCGCGAGTTCCCGGATTGCGTTGGAACTTGTTCAGCGCATAAGAGTGTTGCGGCCATTGCCGGCTACAGAAGCTTCCACCTCTGCTTCGGTTTCAGATCAATCACCCAGCTCCGCTCCCGTGAACGCGACTCCCGCGGACGTGCTGCGGCAGTGCAAGAGCGTGTTCGTTCGATCCACAACCGTCTACCTGCGCGAGGAACTGTTGAGGTCTGCTTTTCAGGAAAGGCCCGAGTTTGCCGCATGGGGGTTGAAGCTCTCTCGCACTTCGGACAGCGCCGACGTCATCATTGAAATCACCCGTCCAGTATTCACGTTCGATTGGACGTACAAAGTCACCGAACGCCGCGCGGGCACCGAGCTGTTGTCCGGGAAGGTCGTTGCCTGGGATGGCCAGAGTGCCGCTCCCAAGCTCGCCGCAAACATTGTGGATCTGATCCGCGTGTCGCGGCCAACTCCGGATCTTTCCACAGCTAGTCCATCACACGGGCGCGAAACAACGAGAGGCCAGCAGTCTTGGTCCGTGCGGGACGTTTCCATCGGCTTCGAAACGGTTCAGATCATCCACCTCCCCGAAAACGAAACGAGAGTGAGCTTGAACATTACACAGGACGAGATCACCATTTCTTCCGGGCTACTTACTGCGGTTAAGATCCCGATGACGTCCATTGTCGCTATCAGTTATGACACAGAAACAACCAACACCGGTCCTGCAGACGCTTATTGGAAATTCTGGGACGACTCCATTCGGTGGGCGGACCCTGAGCCCGAAGCCGCGACTTTCCAAGTCCTCGCCATGGCTCCGATCATGTATGCCGGGAGTGTCATTCCCGAACTGGAGAAGAAGAGGCATAACAACGTCAGCATTCTCCATCTTGCAAGCGAGGGCAAGGTAGAACGTGTGCGGTTTGAGGTTCCGAAGGATCACCGCCAGCTGCTTGCCGCCTTGCAAACCGCCACAGGGATCGAATGGACAGATCTGTCGAAGGCTGCAGAAGAACTGAAGAAAGGCCCGGAATCACGCCTCATCCACCAGGGAAGATTGGTCACCGATCGCCAACTCCAACTCGGCCCGGCGAAATTGCCCGCTGGCACCTACAGCATTCTGCTACTCCCGAAGAATGATTCGCACGGAAAGATTTTTGTCTTCGCTGGTGAGGTAACCACGGAACCGCTGACAGGAGCAGATGTTGAAATCTATGGGATTTCCCGGGGGGTCCCCGGGATTGTTTCAGCCACCTATCTGTTGCGGCCGGACACGAATGTGATCGATGAAATTCATTTCGGTGGCCGTGTCGTGCGACTTGTAGCGGCGCAGTAAGAGGTTTTCAATTTTCTGAACTGCACATTGGGTGAATGCCATGGACCTGACCATTTCTCACTACCGCATTGGGACAAAGCTGGGCGGCGGAGGCATGGGAGTTGTCTACGAGGCCGAGGATAGCAAGCTGGGCCGACGCGTAGCCCTGAAATTTCTTGCCGACGAACTGGCCACTGACCAGAGTGCTGTTTCGCGGCTACGCCGGGAAGCACGCGCGGCATCGGCTCTCAATCACCCCAATATCTGCACTATCTACGAGATCGACGAATCCGAAGGCCGAACCTTCATTGCGATGGAATTGATGGAGGGAGAGACACTCAAGCAGCTCATCTCGGGCAAGCCGCTGAGCATGGAACTGGTCCTCAAGCTGGGAGTCCAAATCGCGGACGGACTCGACGCCGCTCACTCCCGTGGCATTCTTCACCGTGACATCAAGCCCGCCAATATTTTCATTACTGTGCGAGGTCAAGCCAAAATTATGGACTTTGGACTGGCGAAACTTGTATGGGAAGAGAAACCCAAAAAAGTCGTGGGGGTATCAGCGTTTCCGACAGCAGGAATCACGGACGCACACCTGACCAGTCCGGGCGCCACTGTAGGGACACTGGCCTACATGTCCACTGAACAAGTGCGGGGATTGGAACTTGATGGCCGCACCGACCTCTTTTCACTTGGGGCGGTCTTGTATGAAATGGCAACTGGCACCCTTCCGTTTCGGGGAGACACGTCAGGTCTTGTGTTGGACAGCATCCTGAATCGAACTCCCACGCCGGTGGTACGTCTGAACCCAGAAGCTCCTCCAGATTTGGAAAGGATCATCAACAAGTCTCTGGAGAAAGACCGTGAATTGCGCTACCAACACGCGTCCGAACTGGGGGCTGACTTAAAGCGCCTGAAGAGAGACCTTGATTCGGCGCAGCTGATGTTGACAACACCCTCTCACGAGCGTCCGGCCATTCAGTCAACCTCTTCTGCTTCCCAGTCCGCACTCATCTCCGGCCCGCGGTCTCCTTCGTTTCCTGTCCTTTGCAGACTGCTGATGCTGATTCAGGCGATGTACCTCGCCTTCTATATCGTTGCCCTCGCAAAGTTGGAATCAGTTGAGAGATTTAGTGAGTTTTTGTTTCCGCACTCGGGCCGCGCGATACCCGCGATCGTCCTGGTCAGTGCGACGATAGGAATCGCTATTCGCCTATATCTGCTCTCGGCCCTCGCTTTCAGGCATCCGGAACTGGGAGCAAAGTTCCGCAAGCTGTTTTTCTTCCTGTTGCCCCTGGACCAGCTTTGGGCGTTGGCGCCGTTCATGCTTGTCAACCAAATCGGCCTGGGCCTGGTGTTTGCCGCCATGGCTGGGTTGCTGTATCTACCGTTTTCACAACGCACTCTCATTCAAATGGCCTACCCATCTTCGTTGTCGAAAAGCGGCTCCGAAAAGAAAGCAGGGATCTCATGAAACTGCATTTGATCTTACTGTCGCTTCTGGCGGCCTCTACTTCGTTCGAAGGATACGCCGAAACCGATCACGAGCAGGACCGAGTAATGCCCGCGATCGAACATCTGCGCAATCTCGAATACAACGCCGCCAAGGAACAATTGCGAGCCTGCGTTGATGCTCAACCATCGGACCTCCGCGCCTGGAATTATCTTGCGATCGCAACTCTGTACAACGAGATGTATGAGCGGGGTGTACTGGAGTCCGGCGTCTATGGCGAAGGTGGTGAAGTCTTTAAGGCCAGCAAGGTAGCAGTTACTCCCGCTTTCCAGCAGGAACTTTTCTCTATCCTGGACAAGTCGCAACAACTGGCCGAAGAGCGGCTCAAGAGCGATCCAAACGACAAAGACGCCATGTATTGGGCCGGTGTTGGCCATGGAACTCGCGCGACCTATCACTTTGCTCTTCGGAAAGAATATTTATCGGCCTTGCATGAGGCGACCGCTGCCTACAAGCACCACAGTGATCTGTTAAAGCTGGACGCGGACTACCTGGATTCCTACCTGGTGGTTGGGGTCAACAACTATGTGGTGGGAAGTCTTCCCTGGTATGTCAAGGTTTTCGCAAGTCTGACGGGCCGGCATGGGGATCGCGCGGAAGGCATACGGCAAATTAAACGTGTGACTGAGCAAGGCAACTACGCGCGCGAAGACTCGAAGCTGATGCTGGCGGTGATTTATCAGCGCGAAAAGATGTATGTCCCCGCCCTCGCCCTCTACCAGGAGATGGCGCGTTCCTATCCCCGCAACTACCTTCTCCAGTACGAAGTCTCGAATCTCCTGGGTCTGACGAACGACTGGAAGTCGGCGGCGGAAAGCTACGATTCCATTCTTGGCAAACATCGAGCGGGGGACTCCGGCTACGAAAACATTCCCACCGCCAAGGTTCTCTACAAGTCCGGACAAGCTTACGCACGTCTTCAGCAAGACGAATCCGCGCTCCACCGATACTTGGAGGCAGCGGCACTGCCGGGGACCGATCACTACGTTTATCTCTCGGCGTTCGCCGCAGCGAATTTGTATATGCGGCTAAAGCGTCCAGACGCGGCCTGCGCTCACTATCGTCGCGTGGCTGACGGGATGCTCGACGCAGAGGAAGGCAAAGCCTCACGCCGCGCACTCAGGAAGCTGCAAGATGGCAAGTCGTGTTCTACAGGCTCTTGACACTCAAACTGCGTGAACGTCCGCCAGGGAGGGTATGGCCATGAGAAATTCGCTGATGGATAATCTGCTCTTCCTATGCGTCCTCGCATACGCAGGCCAGTCCCTTGCGCAGGAAACCCCTTCACCCTCTCCGCCCCCATCGATCGCCAGCACCTCCGGCCACGAAACTGAGCTGCTTCGCAGGCTACAACTCGTCCGGGCGAGAACCGTGTTCCTCGCGGTTCGACTGGAGCCGGAAGCTCAGGAGGGTCCTAAACCTCCCGAGCGTCGTGAAAAGCTGGCGCGCGAGTCGCTCGACTGGGCGGTGTACTTAGAAACGAGATTGAAGGTAGTCAAGAGTCGCAAGGATGCCGATCTCACCTTTCTTCTCGTAGAAGGAAATGGCTTCCGGGATAGCCATTTGGTCTCAAGGGAAAAACTCCTCGTCTTTCCCCCCGGCCCTGCCGATGGAGACCTGCCGCCTCTTTGGGAAAGCGATTGGCATGAGGGTGAAATCGACTCTCATAGTCCCGCCGATAGCGCCGTGGCGGAATTCCGGGGCGCCCTCGAAAACATCACGCCTGAAATGTGGATCGGCGCACAAAGCGTAAGCCAGCAGCCCCAGGACGACGAAGGGTCCGGTCCCCCAATTCTCACTGCGGAAGAAGCCAGGGACGCGCTGATCTCGGCAAAAACGGTTGCGGTCTTCAGTTTTGGCCCGCTGAAGAGGAAGGGTATTCTCTTTGAGTCCTTTCTCGTCGGAAATGCTCCTCCATGGGAGTTGGCCGACGCTACCCGTGCGCGGAAGGATGTCGAGGATACCCTTCGCAAGTGGAAGCGCTATTCGCTCGCGGAAGACCCCAGGGACGCGGACCTTTTGCTCGTGATCACGGTGTGGAATGAGATGGCCGAGAAGGTCGACAGGATCCAACACCAAAAATTAATATCTGGCCTCAAGATCTACCGCGGCCGAACCCTGTTCGGAAAGCCCCAGCGGCATCTGTGGAGCGGCGTCGAGAAAGCGTACACCGGACGTTCCACCAAGCACGTCGTCGAGCACTTTCGAAAAGACATCGCAGACCTGATCAAACAATCGCCTGAACAGGCTGGTCCTTCGCACTGATGTTGAGCAAGTCGCTAGGCTGTGGCGGCCGACCCCGATACCTATGAGCGCCGCTTCTGATCTTGACGCAAGCCACAGTCGCTAGCGTCTCGAATGGGAGGGCACAACTTCAGTTGCGCCGCAAGTTCCCCGAAGGAAAGCCGGCTTCAGACGCCCAGGTCAGACGCGGCAATTCCTTTTCAAGGGACGGAGAATGAGTCTCTCCCCTCCAGCTCCCCCGCCCTCTCCAGTTCCGTCATCCTGAGCGGAGCGAGCATGCCGCGAAGCGTATCCATCACTATCTAGGGGCGGGGGAAAATGGGGTCAAACGCGGCGGGGG
>JACXTT010008697.1_pt1 | contig 14027 bp, 10 predicted proteins | sample 9270951 | NCBI WGS metagenome assembly JACXTT01 (sample SAMN15532306, study PRJNA645909) | rock metagenome | isolation source: weathered quartz diorite | place: Puerto Rico | collected 2017-06-21 | reverse complement strand
GGGGAGGCACGCGCAGCGGGAGCGGCCGGGTTCTCGACCAGCTTCTCGTTCGCGCACCGCGGCGTCGACGGCAAGCCCGTGCCCAGCCGGTTCGCCGACCGCGACGAAGTCGACGCGCTGTTCCGCGCCGCGGGCGACGCGGGCACGGGCGTGATACTGATCACTCCGGGCGAGCAGTGCACCTACGCCGACGTGTACGAGTGGCAGCCACAGGTGCGGCGCCCGTTCACCTATCCGCTGTTCGCGAGCCCGGGCGGCAAGCACCGGGAGCCGGTCGGGCTGCACGAACAGGGTTTGGCCAACGGGGCGAACGTGTGGCCCCAGGTGACGCCCCGGCCGCTCACGATGCAGTTCACGCTGGCCGACCCCTACAGCCTCAACACCGGATCCGTGTTCGGAGAGCTGCTCAAAGTGGGCCGAGCGGTTCGGCTGGCCGCGTACCGAGATCCCGCGTGGCGCGCGCTCGCGGCTGCCGACCTCGAGAGCTCGCCGATGAAGCCGCGCTGGGAGACGTTCGAGATATCGGAGTCGGCGCGCTTCCCCGACCTCGAGGGTCGGCGCGTCACAGACCTCGCGCAAGAGCGCGGGTGCAGCCCGCTCGACGTGATGTGCGAGCTCGCCGTCGAAGAGGAGCTCGCGACGCGGTTCCGCGCGTACATCGCCAATGACGACGTCGACGAGGTCGGCCGCTTGCTCAACCACGACCACGTGGCGCTCGGACTCTCCGACGCGGGCGCCCACGTCGACCAGTTGTGCGACGCGCCGCTCCCGACCGACCTGCTCGGCACGTGGGTGCGCGACCGGGCGCTGATGCCGCTCGAACGCGCGGTGCGGAAGCTCACCGGAGAGCCGGCCGACATGTTCGGCTTCGTCCGGCGGGGCTACCTGCGCGAGGGCTACTGGGCCGACGTGTGCGTGTTCGATCCCGACACGGTCGCACCCGGCCCGACCCGCCGCGTGCGCGACTTCCCGGCCGACGCCGAGCGGCTCACCGCCGAGGAACCCGTGGGCGTGCGGCACATGCTGGTCAACGGCACTCCCATCCGCGTCGACGGCGCGCAGCTCGATCTGGGCGAGGTGCGGCCGGGTACCCGGCCTGAGACCATGTAGCGCAGTGCTGTCCGAGGAATTGTTCCTGCCGGATCCGTCGCCGCGTGAGGTGAAGTACACGGTCGTATCCGTCGACGACCACGTCGTGGAGCCCGCGCACACCTTCGAGGGCCGGCTCCCGAGCACCGTGCAGGACCGCGCGCCGCGCATCGTCGAGACGCGCCGCGGTCACCAGGTGTGGGAATTCGAGGACCGTCGCTACACGCAGGTCGGCATGAACGCGGTCGCGGGCCGGCGTCCGGAGACCGTGAAGATGGAGCCGTTCCGCTTCGAGCAGATGCGGCCCGGTTGCTACGACGTCGACGCCCGGGTGAGCGACATGGACATCAACGGGGTGTGGGCCTCGCTGAACTTCCCGTCGCAGATCACGGGATTCTGCGGCAGCGTGTTCTTCAACGCCACCGACGGCGATCTCGGCGCGTCGTGCGTGCGCGCGTGGAACGACTGGATCCACGAGGAGTGGTACTCACGTCATCCGCAGCGGATCATCCCGCTCGGTATCGCGTACCTCGCCGACTCGGCGCTCGCGGCCGCCGAGATCCGCCGCAACGCGGCCCGGGGCTTCACCTCGGTGACCTTCCCCGAGCGCCCACACGCGGTCGGCCTGCCCTCGCTGTGGGAACGCGAGCACTGGGACCCGATCATCGCTGCCTGCGCGGAGACCGACACCGTGATCTCGCTGCACGTCGGGAGCTCCGGCGTTCCACCCTTCCCGCCCGGCGCGCCCGCGCAGCAGCTCGCGGCCACGCTGTTCAGCCAGCTCGCGCTGGGCGCGTGTGTGGAGTGGCTGTGGTCCGAGTACCCGCGTCGGCACCCGAACCTCAAGATCGCGATGAGCGAGGGCGGCATCGGGTGGGTCGCGATGCTCCTCGACCGGCTCGACTACATCGTCGACACGTCGAGCTACGGCGAGCTGTGGGACGAGCGCCCGAGCGAGGTGCTGACGCGCAACTTCTGGTTCTGCACGCTCGACGATCCCTCGACGATCGAGACCCGCCACCGCATCGGTGTCGAGAACATCATGATCGAGGTCGACTACCCGCACGGCGACAGCACCTGGCCCGACACGCAGCATGTGATCGAGCGGACGCTCGGCTCGCTGCCGGTGGCGGAGATCCGCGCGATCTGCTGCGAGAACGCGGCGCGCGTATACCGGCACCCGCTACCGGATGCCGTCTTCCCCGCGCTCGCGTGACCGGGTCGTCTCCGACACGCGTCCCAGCAGCTTCGTCAGCACGGCGTACAGCGTGTTGCCGTACGGCCACTGCGTCACGACCTTGCCGTTCGCCGTCGTGAAGTAGTTCTTGCTCATGGTCCACGACGTCCCCGCCATCTTCGACTGGAGCCACCGGTACCAGCGCCGCTCGTAACCCGCCTTCACCTCCACCGCCGTGATCCGCCGCCGTCGCATGCGCTTCAGCGCCCGCACCGCGTAGTCGGCTTGGGCTTCGAGCATCGAGACGATGTCGCCACCGTTGGTGCCCGGCCCGTAGAGCATGAACAAGTTGGGGAAGCCGCTCACGGTGATGCCGAGGAAGGCGCGCGGCTCGCCCGCCCAGTGCTCCTGGAGCGTCACGCCGCCCCGTCCTGTGACGTGCACCCGCGCGAGGTAGTTCGTGGGCTGGAAGCCGGTCGCCAGAACGAGCACGTCGACCGGGTGCTCGGTACCGGCGGTGTCGACGATGCCGGTCGCCGTGACCGACGCGACGGCGCGCGGGACCAGCGTGACGTTGACCTTCTTCAGGGCGGAATAGAAGGTGCTCGCGAAGATCGGCCGTTTACCCGGATAGGGATACGTCGGGGTGACGGCCTCGCGCAGGTCGGGTCGGTCGGCGAACTTGCGGTCGATGTAGCTGCGGCAGAACGCCTCGCGCTCGCGGTTGGGCTTGGTGCCCGGCCGCCAGATCCGCCCGCGCCACAGCCCCTTCTCGAGCGAGTACTTCAGGCGCCACCGCTCGCGCCGGCGGGGCCACCACGGCGCGAGCGCGGCGCGCTCGTCGTCGTTCAGGTCGCGCTCACCTTTGGGCAGCACCCAGCCGGGCTCGCGCTGGAAGACGTACAGGTGCTCCACGATCGGCTGGATCGCGGGCACGATCTGGGTCGACGACGACCCGGTGCCGACCACGGCGACGACCTTGCCGGTGAGGTCGTGCTCGTGCTGCCAGCGCGCGGTGTGGAACTTCGGACCCGCGAAGGCGTCGAGTCCGGGCCACTCGGGATAGCGCGGAACGTTGAGGAAGCCGACGCCGCTGACGAGCACGTGGCACTCCTCGACGCGGCCGTCGTCGAGGGTGAGCGTCCACACGTGGCGTTCGTCGTCCCACGTCGCCGTCTCGACCGCCACGCCGAGTTGGAGATGCGGGCGGAGCCCGAACTCGTCGACCGTCTCCTCGAGATACTTCTGCAGCTCGGCCTGCCTCGCGTGCGTACGTGTCCAGTCGTGCGGCTTGAACGAGAAGCAGTACAGGTACGAGCCGACGTCCACCTCGGCGCCCGGATAGGTGTTGTCCCACCACGTTCCGCCGATTCCGAGCGACGACTCGTAGATCGTGAACGAGTCGATACCGGCGCGCTTCAGCTTCACGCCGGCCGCGATACCGCCGAAGCCCGCGCCGATCACCACCACCGTCGGGGTGCCGGCCGGGCCGAAGGGCTCGCGCTTCACGCGGCGCTTTCCAGGCGCGGCTGCAGCCACTCCTCGACCGCACGCGCCCAGCGCCGTTCGGGCGTCGTGCCGATGAACAGCTGCACGCCGTGCGGCGCGCCCGCGATGACCGTGAGGTCGGTGGGCACGCCCGCCTGCCCGAGACGCACCGCGTAGTCGAGGTTCTCGTCCCGGAAGCCGTCGGCGCCGCCCGTGATGACCATCGTGGGCGGGAGCCCGGCGAGGTCGTCGGCACGCGCCGCGGCCGCGTAGGCCGGGACGTTGTCGGTGCCGTAACGGGCGCCGAGGTACGACCGCCACCCGAAGGTGTTCGCCGCGCGCGACCACACGAGCAGGTTGTCGAGCCGGCTCGACGGGGTGATCTGGCGGTCGTCGATCATCGGGCACTGCAGGAGCTGGAACGCGAGCTCGACCTCCCCGCGATCACGCGCGAGGAGGCCGAGGGCGGCGGCGAGCCCGCCCCCTGCGCTGACGCCGTTGATCCCGATCCGGCTCGGGTCGATGCCGAGCTCGGCGGCGTGGGCGAACGTCCACACGAGCCCCGCGTAGCAGTCGTCGAGCGGCCCGGGATACGGCGTCTCGGGCGCGAGCCGGTACTCGACCGACACGCCGACGCAGCCGAACTTGTTGCAATATCGGTCGAGCGGCACGTCGTCCATCGCGTACGTGCCGAGCACGTAGCCGCCGCCGTGGATGGAGTAGAGGCACGCGGCCGGGGACGTGAGCGACACCGGCCGGTGCACGCGCACGACGACGCGGGGGTCGGTGCTCACGACATGGTCGGTGCGCTCGACCGTGGTCGACAACTCGATGCCCGCTTGGGAGAGCATCAGGAGCGTCCCGGACCGCAGGTCGGCGAGGCCGTTGCCGCTGAATTCGAGATTCGGGATCAGATCGGTGAGCTGAAGCAGCTCGTCGTGCACGACCGGGTCGTTGGCGATCATCCGGGCTCCTGGCTCGCGGTGGCGCCGCCATCCTCGCGGATCGCGCGCTCGACGAGCCCGATGACCCAGGTGACGCCGGCGATGGCGTCGTCGGGCTCGAGCCCCCAGTCGGCCACCAGCCGTTCGTACGACCCGACGCTCCACAGCACATCGAGCATGGCGGCCGCGATCGTGCGGTCGCGGGTAGACAACCTGCGGCCTCCCTGGCGTACCGCGGAGAGGAGCGCGTCCCGCATGCGGTCGTGGGCGGCCATCAGCGTCGGGTCGCGCGTCGTCCGCGGGTCGAGCGGAAACGACGACACGAAGCCGAGCACGCGTGCGGTGAACGCCGGGAGGTCGTCGAGCCGGAGCTCCTCGAGCGGGGCGACCCCTGCCTCCTGCTCGAGCCGCTCCATCACCGCGGCGCGCAGCTCGGCCTCGCCCGCGAAGTGCCGGTACACGGTGCGCTCGTTGACGCCCGCGCGCTGCGCCGCCCCGCGAATCGTGAGCTCGTTCCAGTTCCACACCGCGTGCTCGTGGAGGATCTCCGCGCCGGCGACGATGATCCGCTCACGCGTCTCGGCCGCCCGCTCCCGCCGCACCGGGCTGTCGTAGCGGCGGGTTTGGGTTGCCTTCACGGAACCAGCACGGGCAGGGTCTCGTAGCCGCGCACGGTCGACGTGGGCGCGATCTTGGCCCGGTCGAGGTCGACGTCCCACTCGGGGAACCGGTTGAGCAGCTCGTCGAGCGCGATCCGGCCCTGGAGCCGTGCGAGCGCGGCGCCCAGGCAGAAGTGGATTCCGTAGCCGAACGCGAGGTGCGGACCGATCTCGCGGTGGATGTCGAATCGATCGGCATCGGGCCAGCGACGCTCGTCGCGATTGGCCGCACTGACGACGAACAGCATGCACGCGCCCGCGGGCAGCGCCTGCCCGTGCACCTCGACCGGCTCGGGGACGTAGCGGCCGATCTGCACACCCGGCGATTCGTAGCGGAGGAGCTCCTCGATCGCGTTGTTGATCAGCGACCGGTCGGCGAGGACCTCGCGCCGCTGGTCGGGGTGCTCGGCCAGTACCTTGCCGGTCCACCCGATGAGGCGGGTCGTGGTCTCGTTGCCCGCGCCCGCGACGACGGTCGTGTAGAGCAGCGCCTCGTCGCGCGTGAGCGTGCGCGTCGCGCCGTACTCGTCCTCGAACTCGGTGTGGAGCAGCTCGGTCATGAGGTCGTCGGACGGGTGGTCGATGCGCCAGTCGATGTACTCCTCGAAAGCCTCGGCGCCGAACGTCGGGTTGGCGCTGACGTCCATCGCCTCGCCCGCGGTCGTGCGCAGACGGGCATCGGACCGTTCCTTCAGGGTCGCCTGGTCCTCTTCGGGGATGCCGAAGAGCATCCCGATCACTCGCGTCGGCATCTGCGCGCCGAAATCGGCGATGAGGTCGAACTCGTCCCTACCGACCAGCGGATCGAGGCACGTCGCGGTGAATTCGCGGATCTTCGGCTCGAGTGCGGAGACGCGGCGGGGCGTGAACACGCGCGACAGCAGGCTGCGGTGCACGGTGTGCGCGGGCGGGTCCTCGAAGATGAGCGACCCGGGCGGCAGCTCGATGTCGGCCTTGATCAGCTCGAGGATGCCGCCCTTGCCGGAGATGTACTTCTTGGCGTCGACGAGACCCTTCTCGCAGTCTTCGTACCGGCTGACCGCGAAGAAGTCGTACTGCTCGTTGTAGTAGAGCGGCGCCTCGTCCCGGAGCCGCTTGTACAGCGGATACGGGTCGTCGAGGTTGATCGCGGTGTACGGGTCGTACGAGAGATTGCTCACGAAACTCGGCCTTCCCTGCTCGACGTCAGTGTTTCGACGATGCGTTGTGGCGACAGCGGCAGACGGGTGAAGGTGACACCGAACGGCGCGAGCGCGTCGGCCACGGCGTTGACGACCGCGGGCGGCGCGCCGATCGCGCCGCCTTCCCCGACGCCCTTGAACCCGCCCGGCCCGGGGCTGGGCGTCTCGATGTGCCCGTACTCGATCGAGGGCACCTCGGCCGCCGACGGCATCAGGTAGTCCATCAGCGACGTCGTGAGCGGGTTGCCGGCGTCGTCGTACACGAAGTGCTCGAACAGCGCGCCGCCGATGCCCTGCACCACTCCGCCCGCGATCTGCCCTTCGACGACGTCGGGGTTGATCATCGGGCCGCAGTCTTCGCTCACGATGTACCGGAGCAGCGTGACGCGTCCCGTCTCCGGGTCGACCTCGCACGTGCAGAGGTGGGTGGCGTTCACCCAGATCGACGGGTTGCCGGCGGCGTAGCGCGCGCTCGCCTCGAGGCCCGCGGGCACGCCGGGCGGCAGCGCCTGGGGCTGGTAGTAGGCGAGCGCCGCGATCTCCGCGAACGAGATGCCGATCGTCGGAGTGCCGCGCACGCTCGCGCGGCTGTCGGCGAGCTCGATGTCGTCGGTGGCCGCCTCGAGCCGGTGCGCCGCGATCGCGCGGATGCGGTCCGTCAGGATCGTCGCGGTCTCGCGCACCGCTCCCGCCGTCATCGACGCACTGCGGCTGCCACCCGTGCCCGCGCCGAAACCGGTGACCGCGGTGTCGCCCTGGATGGTGTTGACGTCGTCGATGCTCGCTCCGAGCGCGTCGGCTGCGAGCTGAACGACCGTCGTCTCGAGGCTGTTTCCCGTCGACCCGCCCGCGATGTAGACGTTGATCGCGCCCGACGGCTCGATGCGGATCGTCGCGGCTTCGGTACCCCAGCTGCCGAAACCCGGCGTCGATGCTTCCACGTAGGTCGACATACCGACACCGAGGTAGCGGCCTTCGGCGCGCGCCGCGGCCTGCTCGGCGCGGAACGCGTCGTAGTCGAGGATGTCGAGCGCCTGCTCCAGCGTCTCGAGCGGCGAGACGTTGTCGTATGTCAGGCCGTTGGGGTTGCGGTACGGCAGGTCGGCCTGCGCCAACAGGTTGCGACGACGGAGCTCCGCCGGATCGATCTCCATCTGCCGTGCCGCGATGTCGAGCAGCATCTCGCGCGCCAGCGTTTCGAACTGCCAGGGACCGCGGTACGCGCAGCGGCCGACGGTGTTGGTGTAGATCGTCTTGGCGGTGAAGCCCGCCTTGGGTATCCGGTACGGGCCGGGGAAGAACGCGCCGACCGCGGCCGCCGTGCTCACCGGCCAGGGGGTGGGGTACGCGCCGCAGTCCTGCACGAAGTCGATGTACGCGCCTTGGAGGATTCCGTCGCCGTCGAACGCCATGCGCACGTCGGCGTGCTCCTGGCGCGACTTCCCCGCGGCGAGCAGGTTCTCGCGCCGGTCCTCGACCCACTTCAGCGGCGCGCCCACTTTCGGCGCCGCGAGCATGATGCACATCTCGTCACGCTGCACCATCACCTTCTGGCCGAACCCGCCGCCGGTGTCGCGCATGATCACGCGGACGTTCTGTTCGGGCACGCCGAGCAGCCGCGAGCAGAACAGCCGAACCTCGTGCGGTCCCTGCGTCGCGGCGAAGATCGTGATCTCGCCGGTCGCACGGTCGCAGTCGACGATCAGCCCGCGCCCCTCGAGTGGTGATGCCACGTACGCCTGCTGGTAGAGCGTCTCGCGCACTGCGTGCGCGGCGGTTGCGAAGACCTCGTCGAGCGCGGAAGCGGGTCGGCCCGCGAGCTCGCCGACGAGGTTCGAGCCGTGGTTCGCGTGCACGAGCTCGCCTTGCTCCTCGGCGGTGGTGTAGTCGACGACGGGCGACAGCGCCTCGTAGTCGACGTCGACCAGCTCGGCCGCATCCTCGGCCTGGGCGCGCGTCTCGGCGACGACGAGCGCGACCGGGTCGCCGACGAAGCGCACCTCGTCGTCGGCCAGGGGCGGGCGAGGCGTCTCCGGGCTCTCCTTGCCCATCGCGGTGTGCCACTGCTCCCTCGCGTCGCCATTGAGGTCGGCGGCGGTGAAGACGAAGCGCACGCCGGGCGCCTTCTCCGCCGCGCCGGTGTCGATGCCGCGCACCGCGGCGCGTGCGAACGGGCTGCGGACGAAGCACGCGTGCACCATGCCCGGACGCACCACGTCGTCGACGTACGCGCCGCGGCCCGTGAGCAGCCGAAGGTCTTCGACGCGGTTGATCCGCGCCCCGACGTACCGGCCGGCGTGCGCCTGGCTCACACGATCACGACGGAGCGGCCGCCGTCGACCGGGATGATCGCGCCGGTCACGAACGACGCCCGCTCCGAACACAGGAACGTGGCGACTTCGGCGATCTCGTGCGGCTGCCCGAGTCGCTTCATCGGGGTACCGTCGGCCGCACCGGGATAGCTGTCGAGCCCGGCGCCCATGCCCTCGGTCTTGATGTAGCCGGGGCACACACAGTTGACGCGGATGCCCTTGCGCGCATACTCGATCGCCGCCGATTTCGTCACGGAGATGACGCCGGCCTTCGCGGCGGAGTAGATGCCGGTCGCCGGCGAGGCGTTCAGTCCCCCGATCGACGACCAGTTCACGATCGCACCGCCGTGGCCGCACTCGAGCATCGTGCGGATGCCGTGCTTGGTGCCGAGGACGACGCCGCGCAGGTCGATGTCCATCACTCGGTCGTAGTGCTCCATCGTCACGTCGGCGATCAACGCCGCGTCGCCGATGCCGGCGACGTTGCACACCGCGTCGAGCCGACCGAACTCGTCGACCGCGGCGCGCATCGCGGCCTCGACATCCTGCTCGTTGGTGACGTCGCAGTGCACGGGCAACACCGCCGTGCCGAGCTCGGCCGCGACGTCCTTCTCGGCGCCGCTGATGTCGGCTGCGACGACGCGCGCACCCTCGCGCACGAACGTGTGCACCGACGCCTTGGCCATGCCCGACCCGGCGCCCGTGACAACGGCCACCTTGCCGTCCAGCAGTCCCGTCATCGCCGCCTCCTCAAAATCGTGTCAGTGAGTATGACACGAATCCCGGGTCAGTGCACCCCCCGGAAGAACGCCCGGACGTCGTCCGCGAACAGGTCCGGTTGCTCCATGGCGGCGAAGTGCCCGCCCCGCGGCATCTCGGCCCAGTGCGTCAGGTTGTACGCCCGCTCGACCCACGAGCGCGGGTAGCGGAGGATCTCCTTGGGAAACCGCGCCACGCCCGTCGGCACCTCCACGCGCTCCGGTCGCTCGCCGGCCATTGCCGATAGCCGCGCCTCGCGGTAGAGGCGTGCCGACGACGCGATCGTGCGCGTCACCCAATAGAGCATCACGTTGCTGAGCAGCTGGTCGCGGGTGAACGCGTTCTCGGGGTGACCATCGCAGTCGCTCCACGAGCAGAACTTCTCGACGATCCACGCCAACAGTCCGGCGGGAGAGTCGTTGAGCCCGACGCCGAGCGTCTGCGGCTTGGTTCCCTGCTCGATCGCGTACGCGCCCTCTTCGCGCCGGAATGCGTCGAGCGCGGCGAGGTCGGCCTGTTCCTGCGCGGTCAGCGGCGGCGCGTCCGCGGGACGGCTTGCGATTGGCATGTTGAGGTGCAGCGCCGAGCAGTGGCCCGCGTCGAGCGCGCCGATGCGCGTCGCGATCTGTGCGCCCCAGTCGCCGCCCTGCGCGCCGTAGCGCGCATACCCGAGCCGCGCCATGAGCTCCGCGAACGCCCGCGCCATGCGCGTCGGGTCCCATCCGCGCGTGTGGGGCGGTTCCGAGAACCCGTACCCCGGCAGCGACGGCACGACGAGGTCGAACTCGTCCCGCAGCTTCGGGATCACGTCGAGGAACTCGACGATCGACCCCGGCCACCCGTGCAGGAGCAACAGCGGGAACGCGTCAGCGTGTGGCGCCCGCACGTGGATGAGGTGGATCAGGTGCCCGTCGATGCGGGTGCGGAACTGGGGAAGTGTGTTGAGCTGCGCTTCCTGCGCGCGCCAGTCGTATTCCTCGCGCCAGTACTCGACGAGCTCGCGCAGGTAGCCGAGCGGCATCCCGTACTCCCAGCCGGTGCCGGCGATCTCGTCGGGGAACCGCGTGCGCGCGAGACGGTCCCGCAGGTCGGCGAGCGCCACCTCGTCGATCTGGATCTCGAACGGCTCGATCGCGTTGGCCATCGGTACACCAGCCCGTCGGGGTCATCTCGCCGACCGAGAACCTAGAGCGCCCGTGCGCGCCGCCGCCCTCGCGACAAGCCTGGCGCCTCGGTCGCGATCGCCCGCCGATGGCCTACCCGTATCCCTCCGCCAACGTCCCGGTGACACCACCGACCGTGTCGCTGCCGATGGCGACGCAGGTCGCGACACCCGGGCACGACACACCGGCGAGGACGCTGACGGTGGCCTCGGCCGGACTGGGGACGGTCATGAGGCGCCAGGCCTTGCCGTCCCAGTGGTCGGCCAGTGTCCAGGTGGTCGAACCGGACGAGTAGTCGCCGACCGCGATGCAGGCGGCGCGGCCACGGCACGACACATCGTTCAGAACGCCGAACGACGAATGAGCGGGCTGCGGGGTCGTCATGAGATGCCAGGCCTTCCCGTCCCACCGTTCCGCGAGCGGGGCGTCACCCGCCGCCGTCGATCGATAGCCGACTGCGACGCACGTCGTGCTACTCGGACACGAAATGCCGCTCAGGACGCTGAAGTCCGCGTGCGCGGGGTTGCGGCTGGTCATGACGGCCCAGCGCCGACCGTTCCAGCGCTCCACCAGGGTCTTCACGGCCACGTCGGACGAGTAGTAGCCGACCGCATAGCAACTCTTGCGGTTCTGACAGGACACCGCGTCGAGCACCACGTCGCTCGCGTCGGCGGGGCGCGCGCTTCTGACCAGCGCCCACTTCGTCCCGTCGAACCGCTCGGTCAGCGCCCGCGCCCCGAAATCTTCGTCGTGATAGCCGACCGCGAAACAACTCTGGAGGTCAGGGCACGACACGTCGCTCAACACCGCCGCGGTCGCGGTGCTCGGCCTCGGGGAAGCTTCTATGTCCCAGCTGGTCCCGTTCCAGTGTTCCACCAAGGTGTTGAGCGCCGACGTCGTCGAGCGGTTCCCGACCGCGAAGCAACTCGCCGCACCAGGGCACGACACGTCGGTCAAGACCGTGCCGGTCGCGTTGACAGGCGTGGGAACCGACATCAGCGACCAGCTGCCGTTCCACCACGCGGCGGTCGCCTGGAGGTCGGTGCCGCCAGGGTCGGATGAGAAGTTGCCGACCGCGAAGCAGCTCGTGGTGAGCGGACACGCCACGCCGCTGAGCTCGGCCGTCGTCGAACCCGAGGGATTGGGGCTGTCGACGATCGACCATGCCCGGCTCGTCGCGCCGGCACTGTCGGTCCACGACCGGCTCACGGGCAGCGCAGACGACAGACCGATCGCGAGCACGATCGCCAGGGCGCGCCGCGTGTCCCGTCGCGATCGGCGCCGGCCGAGAAAGGATGCTCCGTCCACGTCTCGTGCTCAGGTGGGGTCGTTCGGGTTCCGGGGGTGCGCCTTCATCCATCGCAACGAGGTCTCGGGAACGTGCGAGATCTGAAGTTGCACCCGCGTCGGCGCCGCGCGGGCTGCGGCACTTGGGCTGCTGAGGCAGCTTGGCATTGCGAACACGAAGCTGTTGCAGTAGTCGTACGCGCTCGCGTCGCCCTGCGTCAGAGGGGCAAGTCCCCAGTTGTGCTCGACGAAGGCGAGCATCGAGTTGTACGACGCCTGGCCGTCGTCGACGAAGGAGGCCTTGGCGAGCGGGCTCACGATCACCATCGGCACGCGAACGCCGAGTCCGCTCGGCGGCGTTACGTGGTCGTAGAAGCACCCGCAGTCGTCGTAGGTGATGAAGATCACGGTCGACTGCCACTGTGCGGCCGGTCCCGTCATCAGGTCATTCACGAGCGCTCCGATGTAGTTGTCTCCCTCGAGCATCGAGACGTTGTTGTGCTGGCTGAGGCTGAAGTTCGGCAGGATCACCGAGTAAGCAGGCAGCGTTCCGGCTGCGGCATCGGTCGCGAAATTCCCCCGGTCGACCCAGCTCGGGTCGGGCTGGTCGCCGTTGTTCGGGTCGAAGAGGCAACTCGCGAACGTCGGGCAGATCGACCATGGGTAACCGGTCTCCGACGGCGCCGTGTCGGCGTACAGCTTCCAGCTGAGCCCCGCAGCAGCCAGCCGGTCGAGGATGGTCGGGACGTACTGCGCAGGCGACGATCGATACGGCCCGACGCCGTCAGGACGCGGTATGCACGACGGAACCATCACATACGACGACGACGGGTCCGCGGGATCCTTCCAGCGCGTGTCCTTGTTGCTGTCGCAACCCCATCCCGGCGCGGCCACACCGGCGACGCTCGAGATCGGATTGTCGCCGGCGAAGCCGTCGAGCTGTCCGGCGATCAATTCCATGTGGCCGCCCCACGACGGAACAGGGTCTTCGCTGAAGGTGCGGTCGGAGATCACGTAGCTCTCGGCCAGCTTTCGCAGGTTCGGAACCTCGCCCGCTCGGTACTGGATGTAGCAGCGGTACCTCGGCGCCAGGCATCCCGGGATGCGATCGAAGCCATTCATTCTCCCACCGTTGATCGCAGTCGTCTGGCTGGCGGTGGCGTGCGATACCGCCGGAACGATGTCGGGTGCGATGCGCAGCGGGATTCGCGCGCCGGTATGGAGCACACCCGTCGTCGAACCGTGGCAACGCAGCCGATCCGCAACGCAGAACCAACCGAGCAGATCATCGAACGAGTGATTCTCCTGGAAGATCACGACGACGTGTTCGATCGGCGTGACCGCGTCAGTTGGCGTCGCCGCCTCGGCCGAATCGACGACGCGCAGCGGCCGGCCGGACGACGCACTGGCGAGCATCGCCGCGATCGCGGCGGAGCACAGCACGATGCCGAGCACGTCGGCACGACGACGAAGCATGCCCACGGCTCCCCGCTCGGCATCGTCTTCCGGAAACTGGGGCTTTCAGCATAATTCCCACGCCCGCGGGTTCGGCGCATGGAGCGTCATCGCAGCGAGCAACGCACGCACACCGGGGTGTGATGTCGAGACCCCGGCCTGCACGGTGCAGGGTCACCGACCACCACGTCTCGAGACGCGAACGACGACGAATTGACTCACAGCGAGCTACGCGACCGCCAGCACCGGGACGTTCGAGTAGCCCGCGACGTTCGACATGTGGACGCGGCGCAAGCCGTCGAGGTCGACCTCGAAGCGAGGCCAACGGCGGGCGAACTCCTCCAACGCGACTCGACTCTCCATCCGCGCGAGCGCGGCACCGAGGCAGCTGTGCACGCCGTGGCCGAAGCCGATCGAGATTCCGGGAGCCCGCGAGATGTCGAATCCGTCGGGGTTCTCGAACGCGCGCTCGTCGCGCGTCGCGGCACCGGTGAGCAGCAGCACCGGATGGCC
>JACXTT010008696.1_pt1 | contig 14027 bp, 12 predicted proteins | sample 9270951 | NCBI WGS metagenome assembly JACXTT01 (sample SAMN15532306, study PRJNA645909) | rock metagenome | isolation source: weathered quartz diorite | place: Puerto Rico | collected 2017-06-21 | reverse complement strand
TACGGCTAAGCACTTTCCCGGTCACGGCGACACTTCAACCGATTCGCATCTCGAATTGCCGGTTATCGACGTTGACCGGGCGCGGCTGAATAGGATCGAACTGCCGCCGTTTCAAGCGGCGGTCGAGGAAGGCGTGGGCGGCGTGATGAGCGCGCACATCGCCCTGCCGCGAATCGAAACCGGCAATCTTCCAGCTACCCTTTCTTCAATGATGCTCACCGGCGTGCTCAGAAGCGAACTAAGGTTCGGTGGCGTAATTTTCACCGATGCGATGAACATGCGCGGCATCGCGGCTCACTATCCCGGGGGTGAAGCAGCAGTCCGGGCGGTCAAGGCCGGGGCGGACATCGTGTTGTACCCGCCGAGCGTCGAACAGGCTTTTGTCGCGCTCAAACGGGCGGTCCAATCGGGTGAGATCAAAGAATCGCGCATCGACGAGTCGGTCAGACGAATCCTGACTGCCAAGGCGAAGCTCGGTTTGGATCGCGGACGCACGGTCGATATCGGCAGGCTTGATGCCGTACTCGGCAGCAGCGAACATCAACGTACCGCGCAGGAAATCATCGAAGGCGCGATCACCTTGGTACGCGACAAGCGAGGCTCCTTGCCGATGAAGCTGACGACCGAGCAGAAAGTGTTATTCATCACGATGGTTGATAACAGTGAGGGATGGCGAGACGGAGTGCCCGGCCGCGCTTTCTTCGCCGCACTCGTAAAACGCCATCCGAATTCTATAAACGTCTATGTGACCGATAAGACTTCTCCGGCGGAATTTGATTTGATAGGCAAGCTGGCGACATTCTCGGATGCGGTAATCGTCAACGGGTTCATTCGAGTCTCGTCATTCAAAGGGTCGATTGATATGAGCGTAGGCGAAATCAATTTGCTAAAGCAACTGTCTGCGGTGGAGAAGCCATTTGTTTTTGTGCTCTATGGTAGCCCCTATCTGTTATCGTTCGTACCCGAACTTCCGACTTACATTTTAGCCTACGAGTATTATCCCGCGGCCGAAGAGGCGGCTTTGAAGTCGGTGTTGGGCGAGATTGAGTTCAAGGGCAAGCTCCCGGTCGAACTGCCGGGCTTCTATCCCATCGGACACTCCGCAGCAAAGAGGTAGGAGCAAAGTGAAAAGGGCAATGCCCTTGGCTCTTGGCTCTTTGCTCTTGCAGTTTTTTTGATGCTTGCTCTTTGTTCCTCGCCTAGTGCAGCATTAACCAGGGAACGTATGGAAAGCTCATCAATGTACGGCGACGAAGAAACTGAAGACATAAGGGTATTTACGCTGGGCGAAGCTCGCAGTCTGGTACCCAGGCTCCGCAAGCTACTGGCACGCGTTATGAAAGAGCGCGAGACGCTGCTGGACATGCGCGTCGAAATAGACCTTGCTAGAGAAAAAGCCGCAGAAGGCGGCGGCGGCAGCCCGCTCGGCCCTACTTACCTTACGCACTTGATCGCGTTCAGCGAAGCGGTTCAGGAGATCGAGTACGTCGGCGTACAGGTGAAGGATTTGCGCACCGGCCTCGTAGACTTCCCCTACGACCGCGACGGCCGCATAGTCTATCTATGTTGGAAGCCCGACGAGGATGAGATAGCCTGGTGGCACGAGACTGACGCGGGCTTCGCAGGACGGCAACCGCTGACAGATGAGTTTGATTAGGGCGAGCGTTCGTGACCAGTCGGCTAAAACACCACGGATCACAGGCGTTCCGCCGGAACCGAAGCGGTCCTATGAGCTTTTCACCTGGGATCGATAGGCGGAACCAAAGGGGACGTGGGGAGAGGGGCTGATCCGGTCTATGCCGACGCGCGGGGCTCTTCCTTGCGTGCGGGTTCATCGCGATACTTGCGATCGTCGTCACGATACTTCCGATCCTCGATCTCGCGTGGATCATCACCCCGCATTCCCGTCTTGAAGTGACGGATGCCTTCGCCAAGCCCCTTGGCGACCTCCGGTATCCGACGCGCGCCAAACAAAATAATAATTATCAGCGCTATTATCAGCAGCTCGGGCATTCCAAGTGGACCCATGTTGTACTCCTTAACGAGTGGACTCTGATGAAGCGATTCTAGACCTCGCCTGACACAGTGTCAAACACGCTTTCCAACACGCGACCGCTTGTTATCGGGTTGGGTTAGATGCCGCACCAACTCCGGCGTGATTCAAGCACCGCGAATCGGCTTTCATACTGGCGTAGGATGGTCGAATGTTTCGCCGGCACTAGCGCTCGGGGGTTGGTCGCTAAAACTCGCTATTGTCAGGACTGATTGAAGAAATGTCGGTTAGTACTGCCCGCTCGCATTCGTGCCTTCGCTCCGACGCTAAAGCCGAGAACGCCTTGCACTCGGCCGACTTCTCGGAGGAGGCTGCTGCTGCCCTTTTTGACCGGAACTGCACTCTCATGCTCTTTGAGATCGGGGGGTTTCTGATTTCGAGGACCGGTGCGAGCCTCTGCTCGAACATACGCTCCTGAATGCTCTTCAGCAGGTCTTTGCGGGTCTCTCTCTCTAGTTTCAAGGCGTTAAGCGCTTGAACCGCTCGGGACTTCATTTCAGAGGTAGCGATCACTATCGATGCAATTTGCTTCGCTGGAAAAGACGTGCGCGGCTCTGCTTTTGAGGAGGCTCGTCGGGAGGAACTAGCCTTCCGGACACAGGCCTCCGGGATCTCGTTCAGGAGCTCTTTCGAGACCTCTGGCTCGCGCGAACAAGCAAACCCGTAATGCGAACAAACAGAGTTGTCGATTTGAGTCGGAGGGTCTGCTTCTGAGTCTCTGACGACAGACGGATCGCCGCTTGTGGAAGGATGGTAGCTAGCGCCAAAAACTTCGGCCATCTGCTGCCAAACGTCCATCGCCGCCGAAAGCCTTGGGCTGAAGCTGATTTGCACACCCGCGACTCTTAGCGAAACGGGGAGGATGGCGAGGCCTAAGACCAGGAAAAAGGCTGTGCCAATCGGGGCATGCGTTGATCTGTTGAGTCGTTGCATCGCTATCTCCGATTCCAATCAGCTCGCTCCAGCCTGAGTGCTCCCTTCCGAAACGGCGAAATTGACTAAAGGTTCAACTTTTTCTACTTCCTATGGCCTCTTCGTTCACCGCGTAAGTGGCACAAGAACCGAGAAGGTTGCAAATAGTTCTTGGAGGGGCAGGTCTTGAGCTCGAATGCAGTATTATTGGCAGATTGAGGGGTCGCGAGAACCTGGTAGAGCTAGAAGAGGGTCGCCTGGTCCGAGTGGGCGCCCGCTCTCCTGAAATCGAAGCCGAGGTGCTCAAAGGCAAGCCGAGTTGCGGTCCGTCCTCGGGGTGTGCGGTTCAGAAATCCTATTTGTAACAGGTAGGGCTCGTAGATTTCCTCGATCGCGTCTTTTTCTTCGCTGATTGCCGCCGACAGCGTCCCGAGGCCAACCGGCCCGCCGTCAAACTTCTCAATGATCGTCAGCAAGAGCTTACGATCAACCTCATCGAGTCCGTAGGTGTCCACGTCCATTCGATCGAGGGCCTGGCCCGCGACTTGCTCCGTTACGTCCCCGTCGTGAAGCACCTCGGCAATGTCACGCACTCGCCGCAACAAGCGGTTCGCGATTCGAGGTGTGCCTCGCGATCGCTTGGCTATTTCGTGAGCGCCGCTCGTTTCCACGTTCACCCCGAGAATGTCGGCAGAACGGTTCACTATTACTTCCAAATCCGTGATCGGATAGAAGTCCAGGTGCAGCGGTATCCCGAATCGCCCACGAAGTGGCGCGCTGATCAGCCCGGCTCTCGTAGTTGCTCCAACTAGAGTGAACTTCGGCAGCTCCAGCTTTATCGATCGTGCCGAGGGTCCCTGTCCGATGATGATATCCAACTGATAATCTTCCATCGCCGGGTACAACACTTCTTCGATGGTCGGGTTGAGCCGGTGGATCTCGTCGATGAACAACACATCGCCTTCAGCGAGATTGGTGAGGAGGGCGGCCAAGTCACCGGCCTTCTCGATGACAGGACCGGCGGTGGACTTGATATCGCTGCCCATCTCATTCGCAATTATATGCGCAAGTGTAGTCTTACCGAGTCCAGGCGGACCGTAGAGCAAGACGTGATCAAGAGCTTGACCTCGCTTGCGGGCGGCCTGAATAAAGATCGACAGATTCTCTTTGACCTTGTGCTGCCCGATGTACTCGCGCAGCCATTTCGGTCTGAGACTCAGCTCAAACTGCTTCTCATCTTCCCCGTCAGCACCCGCGGAAATGATTCTATTCTCCGCCATCGGACCAAACTCCTGCCCCCGAGGTTTGTGTTCTAATTCGGATGTTCCTCTACGCGGTTTCTGGGTGCAGGGCGTTTCTCGGCGGGCCGAACATCCAAACACTTACCCCACGGCGCGGAAAATTGAAATTACCACACCATTCACCCAGCAACGATTTCTGATCGCGCAGTTTACCACAAGTCGTGGCGCTGCTGAATAGTGTTACAAATTTTGGTACTAGCCGCTATAATTTCCGTCAACCATCAATGATAAAGCCGCCTGAAGAGGGAAGAATCTGGGAGTGGCGCGCATTCGGGCGAATCAGCGAGACGCTCGCCGCAAAGGTTCACTATTATCCAATCAGGCTTGGCGTCAGCGATGTTCGCGGCGATGACATCTACTTGGTTTCTCCACGCAGCGATCAAAACGTAAAGCTGCGCCGATACGCAAGCGGGTGCGTCCTCAAGGTGAAGGTGCTGTTCACAACCAAGCCAGGACCGCTCGAGCTTTACAACGAAAGCGCAGAGTTCACTTACCAGTTTCCCGTCTCGCTCGACACGCTGAAGGATGCCGCGCGGTTGCTTCGGACGAAGCCACGCACAACCGCCCTTACGCGTGCCAGCTTCGGCGAAGAGGAGTTCATAAAAGCGCTGACCGAGTCGTCTCCAGGGATCGCCGCAAAAAGAGTATCAAAGAGGCGATCGCAATATCAGTTCGAGAATGGCTGGCTGGAACTCGCCGACGTCAGTTTCGCAAGGCGCAGCATTCAATCAGTGTCGGTTCACTCATCCGAGATCAAAGCAGTAAAAGAAATGATAGAACACCTGGACCCCGGAGATGAACTGGAGCCGATGAACTACATCGAGGCGTGCAGGCGATGGGGTTGAACTGAAGTTGTCGACTTTGAGGCGTCGTGCACTCCAGGTCTTCGGATTCAGATTTCTGATTTAGTTTTAAGATCTCAGATTATCTCAGATTTCAGACTTCAGATTTCAGATTTTGGAAATCTGGAATCTCGAATCTGAAATCTGGAGAATCTGGAATCTGAAATTTGGAATTCGAAATTATTCGAAATCTGAAATCCGAAATCCGAAATCTGAAATCTGAAATCTGAAATCCGAAATCCGAAATCCGAAATCTGAAATCTGAAATCTGAAATCTGAAATCTGAAATCTGAAATCTGAAATTCTCAAGCACCCCTCCCAGCGACGGTGGACAATCTGAAATCAGCATCCCAAAGTCACGCCGTACATAAAGTGATCGAACCCCTAAATTGCCACTCGCCGCGAGCCACCGCTATCATTTCAACCGCGCACCGTTTGGGACTTCTTCCCCAAAAGTCGCCAACACTGGGCGATCCTCGTCCCCAACAGAAGCCGCCAGCAGCATTCCGTTAGACTCGAGCCCGCGAAGCTTCCGAGGCGCAAGGTTCGCCACGACTATTATCTTTTTCCCCACAACATCCTCAGGCGCATAGTGCTGTGCGATGCCCGCGAGAATCTGTCTCGGCTGAGTTTCTCCGAGATCAATAACCAGTCGCAGCAGCTTATCCGCTTTGGGGACTCGCTCGGCCTCCAGCACAGTCGCCGCGCGGAGCTCGACCTTAACGAAGTCATCGATCGTGATTGGCTGAGCGGCCGGCGGCGTAGCGCTCTCCGTCGTCGCCGGCTGGGTAGTGGTGCTTTCTTGCGTCTTGGTCTCCGCGATCTCGGGCCTTGCATTGTCGCTCTCGATCTCTGCCATTATTTTTTCCTTATCGAGTTTTGGAAACGCCGGGCTGATGCGGTCGATCTTTGACACTTCGAGGGCTCCGCCCCAGGTAGTTTCGTTCGGGTTTATTTGAAGCGGGTCTCCGTCGAGTCCCATTTGACTCCAAATCTCGCGCGACGTCACCGGAAGTGCCGGAGCGACGAGTAACACCAAATGGCGCAGCGCCTCGTAGGCGGTTGCGAGAATCCTCTCCAGCTCCGGGCGCGCCGTTGGATCTTTTGCAAGCTTCCACGGTCGATGATCTGTAATAAACTTGTCTACGCGAGCGATGCCCGCCCAGGCGGCCTCCAGGGCACGCGAGAAATTCAACGCATTGAACTCTGCGTCGAACCTGCTCCTCGATTCTTTTATCTGGCGTGGCACGTCCGCCGCATCTCCGGTCTGGACTATCTCTGGGCGGTGCGGGACACCGCCGGAATAATTCCTGATCATCGTCAGCGTGCGACTCGCAAGATTCCCAAGTCCATCCGCCAAGTCCGAGTTTGATCGGTCGATCAAACCTTGATAGGTAACTTCCCCATCCTGACCGAAAGCAACTTCGCGCAGCAGGTAGTACCTGATCTGATCGTTCGTGAAATAGCGATGCAACACATCGAGCTGAATCGCGTTGCCCAGAGTCTTGCCCATCTTCTGGCCACCCCTGAGCAGCATGCCGTGAACAAAGACCGTGCGCGGCAACTCGATTCCTGCCCCCATCAGAAAGGCGGGCCAGTAGACGGTGTGGAACCTGAGAATATCTTTGCCGACGATATGAAGCGCCGGCCAATAGCGATCGAAATCCTGATACCTTTCGTTGCCCCATCCCAGCGCGCTTATGTAATTGATCAGAGCATCAAACCAAACATAGATCGTGTGGCTCGGGTCGCCCGGCACCGGGATGCCCCACTTCACGGAGACCCGGCTCATCGCAAGGTCCTTGAGGCCTCCTGATACGAACGAGATCACCTCATTTCGACGGACGTCGGGCTGCACGAACTCCGGGTTCGATTCGTATAGCTCGAGAAGCGGCCGCCCAAACTCTGACAGTTTGAAGAAGTAGCTCTCCTCCGATAGACGATCCAGCGGGCGCTGGTGAATTGGACACCCCGGGTGCTCGTCGTCGCCGTCGACGTCCTTGAACTCGTTGCAGTAGCCGCAGAACCAGCCTTGGTAGTTGCCCTTATAGATGTATCCATTCTTCTCGAGTATCCGCCAGAGCTTCTGCACACTCTCTTCGTGATGAGGATCGATCGTTCGAATCCAGCGGTCATACTCGACCCCGAGCCGCGCGAAAGCGGTCTTGAATTCATCCACAACCTGATCGACGTGTCGCCGAACCGGAAGACCCTTGGCCTCAGCCGCCCGCTCGATGTTGATCCCATGCTCATCGGACCCGGTTAGGAAGAAGGCGTCAATGCCGCGCTGCCGCTTGAACTTTGTAAGCGTATCGACAACAAGCGTGGTGTAGGCGTGGCCAAGATGAGGCTTCGCGTTGACGTAGTAGATCGGGGTGGTTGCGTAGAAGGTTTTTTCTCCCATTCGAGGCTTAGTCATGCGCATTCAATCGGAAAAATGATAATTGAAAAATGGAAATCAAAGATGAAAATTTCACTATCTTTCACTTTCTATTTTCCATTTATCATTTGTGATTATTTTTGTGATTCGTCATTCGAGCCTCATGTTTTGTGACCAAGGATAAGCGCCATCGCTTCCGAGCGGGTCCGTTGGTCCTTCAAGAATCCTCCACGCAGCGCACTCGTGACCGCTTTCGCACCAGGCTTCTTGATTCCACGCATTTCGATGCACATATGCTCGGCTTCGATGACGACCATCACTCCGGTCGGGCGCAACATCTCATCAAGCAGGTCAGCGATCTCCGTGGCGAGGCGCTCCTGAATCTGAGGCTTCCGCGCCATCAAGTCAGCCACCCGTGCCAGCTTTGACAACCCTACGATCCGTCCGTCCCTGGGGATATAAGCGATGTGCGCCACTCCAAAGAACGGCAACAGATGATGCTCGCAGATCGAGTAAAGCGGGATGTCTTTGACGATCACCATCTCGTCATGCGTCTCGGCCGGTATGACGTGAAGGAACTGACGGGGATCGCTATGCAAACCGGCACAGATCTCTTCATACATCAGCGCGACCCGGCGCGGGGTTCCTTCGATGCCTGGACGGTCTGGGTCTTCGCCGATACCTTCAAGTATCATCCGCACGCCCGCCGCGACCTTTTCCGCATCGAACCCGTTCCGTTTCGTCGGCTCGCCTCGATCGTTGTTCTTTTTTGAATTCGCCATCTTATTCATTCGCTGGTCTGAGGCTTCAACCGAGTTCGATAAGCCGCGAGGGCCAATCCTTGCACGTCAAGTAGGGACACCTTCGCCTGGATTGCTAAACGCACACAGTCTTCGTATTCCGGTTGAAAGTGTAGCGTGCGTTCGCCATCACGCGCCACCTTGATGCGAACCGGCCCATACTCAGTCTCAACCGTTTCGATCGTCCGTTCCAACACTCGCCGCTGCGCTTCGGAGTGTCGAACGCCAAGCGTTGTCGTCTCGACAAGCAGCATCTCGATAAGAGTGTCAGCGGTTTCCGGCCTGCTCAAAACCGTGAGCAGAACCCCCGGCCTGTCCTTTTTCATCTGAGCCGGAATCATGAACACGTCAAGCGCGCCGAGTCCGAACGCGCGTTCCATAACGAACGAGTAGACCTGCGGGTTCATATCGTCGATGTTTGTTTCGATTACTATTATGTCCTCCCCTTGCTTAGAACCCGACCCGGCAACTATCGAGCGTGGACTTAACGCGGTGTGCGCCTCATCCATCTCACCGAAAATCAGCCGCAACACATTCGGAAATCCGCTTGGATCGCGTGAACCCGCTCCGTAGCCCAACCGAGTCACCGTCAGCTGAGGCAGCGGCTCGAAATTTTCACATAAAGTGGCAACGATCGCCGCTCCGGTCGGTGTCACGAATTCGCCCTCAAGCTCGCCCGCGTACACCGGCACGCCGCGCAGAAGCTCGGCGGTAGCCGGCGCGGGGATCGGCAATTGTCCGTGCTGAGTAGGTATTGAACCGCTTCCTACCCGGAGCGGCGAGCAGAAGAATTGCTCCGGCCCGAGCACCTCGAAGCCGATAATCGCGCCGACTATGTCGATGATCGAATCGACCGCGCCGACCTCGTGAAAATGAACCTCATCCGGAGTCGTCCGGTGGACCCGGGCTTCAGCTTCGGCAAGGCGTTCAAACACCTTGATCGCTTTTGTCTTTGTCTGGTTGGAGAGTCTCGAACCGATGATCAACGACCGAATGTCTGCGAGCGTTCGCACTGGCTGCGCAACTTCGTCGACCTGGACGTTGAACTTCGTCGCCGCGATTCCGCTTCGCTCGACACGCCGGCTGTTGATCTCGTAACCATTGAGTCCGAGCGGTGACAGTTTTTGCCTAAGCAATTCCAGATCGACACCCAGATCGAGCAGGGCGCCGACAATCATGTCGCCGCTCACGCCAGCAAAGCAGTCAAAGTAAACGACTCGCATCACATTCCTCAAGATTCGGCTGGCTTCCCTTCGTTCCTACTTTGTTCTGAGGCTTTGTGGACCTTTGCGTCTTTGCGCGAAACGAACGCGTGGATAGAAGTCCTCAATCCGGCAACGCCGAGCAAAGGAATTCATTTTCACCCGCGCTGCTTCAAGAACCGCGGCAATATCTCCCCGGCCTTGCCGAGCAACGTCGCATCGGCGATGAACGAAATATCGGTCATCTCCGGATTAACCTCGATTACCTTCGCGCCGCGGCGTTTTGCGGTGATCGGGAGACCGGCGGCGGGGTAGACGACGGCCGAGGTGCCAATCACGAAGAACAAATCAGCGCGTGCGGCGGCGGCTTCCGCGCGCTCGAAGACGCCCACTGGAGCATCTCGCCGAAAAGCACGACGTCGGGTCTCGAGGGTCCTCCACACGCCAGACAGCGAGGCGGATTCTCTTGGAGAGGGCTCTCACGGGCTTCGAAGGTGCTTGCGCAGCGAAGGCAGCGTGCTCTCCAGATGTTCCCGTGCAACTCGAGAACGTTTAGACTGCCCGCGGCGCGATGCAGGTCATCGATGTTCTGAGTCACCAACGTAAAATCTTCGAACCTGCGTTCCCATTGAGCGAGCGCGTGATGACCGGCATTCGGCTCGATGTTCGAGAGCGTCCCGCGCCGATAGTCGAACCACTCCCAAACAAGCGCAGGGTCAGTGGCGATGAGTTCCGCCGACGACAACTCGGTGACTGGTCTGCCGCGCCAGGTCCAGATCTCACTATCGCCTCCGCCGCGGAAGGTGGGCACGCCGCTTTCGGCCGATACGCCCGCGCCGGTTAGGACTACGACGCTTCGGGCCCGGTCGAACATCAGGAAAAGGTCATCGGTGACGTTTGTCAGAACCATCGCAACTCTTGACGCCAACCAAAGCCCTGATGCTATAGACCGCGATCGAGTGAAGTCAAGCAAGGCAAAGGTCGGGCAAAAGTGGGTCGAGCGGCTAGAAAACGTTGATTGTGACGATCGCTATCGCTGAAAATCACAACAGCACCAACCTTTCAAAAACCACGACGCGGCTGATAATATCTCCGATTCCGACAAGCAGCGAGAGCGGTACTGTGCCGGGTGATCGGAGAAGCTGATCGAGTTATGACCATCCAGGAAACAATGCGCGAGGCGGTGCGCTCGGCGATCAACAGAGTTTTCGACATCGATCTAGTCGAATTTTCGGTAGAGGTGCCGCCGCGCACCGAGCTTGGGGATCTCGCTTTCCCAATTGCGTTCGAGCTTGCAAAGCGACTGAAGGCGGCGACCGGCCAGAAGCAAAACCCGCGAGATATCGCCAACCGGATCGCCGATGAAATTCGACGTGTGGAGGGAGTCGTGCGCGTCGAAGTCGCGGGCGCGGGCTATCTGAATCTTTATCTGGATCGCGCCAGTTTTGTGCTGCGCTCGCTCGATCAACCCCAGGCCGCCGCCCCTCAGTTGGGAGGTAAACTAATAGTCGAGCATACGGCGGTCAATCCCAACAAGGCGGCGCACATCGGTCATCTGCGCAACGCCGTCCTCGGCGATACCACGGTCCGGATGCTGCGCGCGGCCGGCGAAACGGTCGAGGTGCAGAACTACATCGACAACACCGGGGTCCAAGTCGCCGATGTGGTCGTCGGATTCAAGCACATCGAGAATAAGACGCTAGATCAGATCAAAGCCATCGGGCACAAGTTCGACTATTACTGCTGGGATCTCTACGCGCGAGTCGGGGGATTCTATGAAGAAGACGCCGGGAGGCTGGCGCTGCGCGCCGAGACGCTTCACGCAATCGAGTCGGGCGAAGGCGAGACATACGAGACGGCGGATTACATCTCAACGCGAATACTGGAATGTCATCTGAACACGATGGCCCGGGTTGGCATCGAATACGATCTGCTGCCGCGAGAGTCAGATGTGCTCCACATGAATCTGTGGAAGAGGACGTTCGAGTTACTAAAGGAACGCGGCGCGATCGAGTTGGCGACTGAAGGTAAGCTCGCGGGCTGCTGGGTGATGCGCTCCGCCGACGATCAAGCCGAGGGAGAACCGACCGAGCACGAACTCGACAAAGTGATCGTTCGATCAAACGGCACCGTTACCTACACCGGCAAAGACATAAGCTTTCATTTGTGGAAGCTTGGGCAACTCGATCTGGATTTTTATTACAAGAAGTTTCACAGCTATCCAGATAACGAGGTCGCGTGGATCACCAGTTCTAATCCGAGCGACAATGATCCGGCTCATCCTAGGTTCGGAAATGGCGCTGCATACTTTAATGTGATCGATATCGGCCAGTCCTACCCGCAGCACTACGTCAAGCTTGGCGTGACGGCGGTCGACCGCGACGAGCGCGTCGAACGGAGCGCACATCTCGGTTACGAAAAGGTCGTATTGACTACCGCGACTGCCGAGCAGCTGGGACAGCAGGTCACAGAGGAAGATCGTATACGCGGTGTGGTTAGCATGTCAGGGCGCAAGGGGCTCGGAGTGAAGACCGATGACTTCATCGATCAGCTTGAAGCGAACGCTCTGGCCGAAGTCGCGAGTCGTCATCCTGAGTTGAGTGCTATGGACCAACGCGAGGCCGCTCACAGAATCGCGGTGGGAGCGCTGCGGTATTTCCTGCTCAAGTTCACGCGCAATTCGATAATCTCATTCGATTTCAAGGAGGCTCTCGCGTTCGACGGCGAAACCGGGCCGTACCTTCAGTACTCGGTTGTGCGAGCGAACTCGATCTTCCGCAAGCTTGCGGGCGCTGGAATAGAGGTAGGCGCCGCAGATCTTCGCGAACAACCCATCGAGCGCGTGCGTGAATTGCTCAACGGCGAAGACGGCGACGATCTCTGGGCGGTTCTTTATTTGGCCGAGCGGCTCGCCGATGTCGTGCGCGGCGCAGTCGCGGCGCTCGAGCCCGCGGTTATCGCGAAGTGGGCGTTCCAACTCGCCCAGCGGTTCAACATTTTTTATCACAATCATCACATTTTGTCTGAGTCAGACCCCGAGCGCCGAGCTTTGCTGGTTGCGATAACCGCTGTCGTCCGCCGCCAGTTGATCAGCGCGTTGGATGTACTGGGTATCGAAGCCCCCGAGAGAATGTGATCAGGGCGGTATCGTAATGCTCATCGTAATGAAACCAGAAGCCACCGAAGCTCAGGTGGAAGAAGTACTCAATGTAATACGCGGGCTCGGGTTCAGACCCCACCCGATGCCCGGAGCGACTCGCACTGCAATTGGCATAACTGGCAATCCAGGTGCGATCGATCCTGCGCACTTCGAGATGCTGCCCGGCGTGGCAGAAGCCATCAGGGTCTCAAAGCCCTACAAGCTGGTCGGACGTGATTTGAAGCACGACGACACGGTTGTGCGCGTCGGCGCCGTCGAGATCGGGGGGCTCGAACCGGCGATCATCGCCGGGCCCTGCGCGGTTGAGTCTTATGAGCAAACGATGGCGATTGCGGAAATCGTCGCGTCCTGCGGCGTGAAACTCTTCCGGGGCGGCGCGTTCAAGCCGCGCACGTCACCGTATTCCTTTCAGGGGCTGGGTGAAGAGGGCTTGACGATCCTTGCCAAAGCGAGAGAGCGATTCGGACTCGGCATCGTGACCGAAGTACTGGACACTGAAACGGCTGACCTCGTCGAAGACTATGCGGACATCGTGCAAGTGGGAGCGCGCAACATGCAGAACTTCTCCCTGCTGCGCCGTGTCGGGCGAGCGCGCAAGCCGGTGATGCTCAAACGCGGAATGTCGGCAACCCTGGACGAGTTGTTGCTTGCGGCTGAGTACATAATGGCGGAGGGGAACTACAATGTAATCTTGTGCGAGCGGGGCGTCCGCACTTTCGCCGATCACACGCGCAACACTCTGGACTTGTCGATAGTTCCCGCAGTCCAGCATCGGTCTCATCTTCCGATCATCGTCGATCCTTCTCACGGAACTGGCAAACGCCACAAGGTGATTCCTCTAGCTCGAGCAGCGGTGGCGGCAGGAGCCGACGGCATCATGGTCGAGGTTCACAATCATCCCGAGCAAGCTCTGTCGGACGGCCCGCAGGCGCTATTGCCGGAGATGTTCAGGCAGCTGGTCGCAGAGGTTCGCGCGATACACAAAGTGATCGCCGAAGCTTTGCCGAGGGTGGGTGACCCATGAACAAAGCAAGACTCGTTTTCCATTTTTCATTTGTCATTTGTCATCGTAGCGCGACACCGTTGACAACGACCGATGAATGACAAATGAAAAATGAAAAATGGAAAATGGGAAACAAATAAGTTGGTTGAACCGTCAACCTCTTTGGAACCGAACCTCCAAACTCAGCGCAGTCCGCTTAGGAAGCGAGCTCCTTTCAAGATCAGTCCGGCCGCTGCTGTAGCGGTCATCGCGGCGGTCATCTCCATTTCGTCGTTCGCCTACTTCTTCGCCCACGGTATGACCAACGTCTATGGCGATGGAGTAGCACATATCAACATTGCGCGCAAGGTAGTCGATTCGCCAGACGACTCGCT
>JACXTT010008695.1_pt1 | contig 14029 bp, 17 predicted proteins | sample 9270951 | NCBI WGS metagenome assembly JACXTT01 (sample SAMN15532306, study PRJNA645909) | rock metagenome | isolation source: weathered quartz diorite | place: Puerto Rico | collected 2017-06-21 | reverse complement strand
GCCGCCGCAAAACCTTCCGGCCCCTGTTCGGCTTCAGTTAAGCGGTTCAGATGCGTTGCCGGTTCGTTTTCATCGACAGCACGAAGGTTACAAATAACGCGCGTCCTAGAAGGTGTGCCAGATCCAGGACTTTGAATCCAATTTCCCAATTCATTCACACCTTCTAGGACCGCGCCTACAGCAATAACTACTTCGCGGAATTCGCCTTCAGGTGCTCGACGTCGAGATTGTTCTCACTGCAGACGGCTTCCATCAATTCCGTGTTCGTCAGCAAACGCACGGGTTCGGTGACAGTCCACGATTTGGTATAAACCTTCGGATCGTCGATAGTGATTTGAATATCCATGTGCCCGAAGTCTTTCCGTCGAAACCGCTCCGTTACATGTAGAGCCTCGGAGATTGGCTTGCCTGCCTGATCCATCCAGGCCTTTCCGTTGAAACCCTTGGTCTCGACGACGAGCGTATCGTCTTCCCACTTACCTGTCGAATAACCAAACCACGTCGGAGGAAAGTCCTCCGACAGTTGACGGCCATCCAGAAAGATCTGGCGCCACACGTTAGCTGCTTCGTAGAGAACGACAATGAATGTCGGTGTCTGTATGACTTTCCACGGTGGCGGGGCGGCAGCGATCCTGGGCACACCTGCCGGCTGGCAATTCGCAGTCGGGTCATCTCCCGATTGTGATCCGTCGGCCCGTTTATCGACGAGGGTCTTGGCCCAAGGTTGGAAGGGAACATCGGATGGTTTGAGATCCGCTGCAACGTTCAAGACGTATCTGCCACCCATTGCCGGCTCCCATATCCCGGATAAATCCGGATGTCCATCCGGCGTTCGTGGCGCTGGAGCCGACAAGTTCGGCTTACCATCTGGCCCCCGCGGTATGGATCCTGTCGGGATTTTTTCCCACTGCGCGTAAGCAGGCGCGCACGCGAACATGAGGATACCTATGGCGATTGCAAACGTGAATTTCACGTTTCGCTGTGTTCTCATTTCACCTCCTCGCGACGTGCGCCGCGGTTTCCGCCACCAGCGGTACTCGGGTCACCCAACTGCGTTCCATCAGGCAGCGTGACCGCCAGGAACTGGCCTCCAGGCTTTCCATCCTTGAGTGGACGGATGACGACCTTCACGTTCATACCAGGTGTCAGAGTTTTCGGAACCCAACCCTGCCGGATCAGACCGCCGGGCGAACCCAGCTCAATCGGCCATTCAGTGGGTGGACCTCCAGGATTTTCGACCATCAAGAAAATCCAGCTATGGGGGTTCGTCCAATGGAATTCCTTAACTTTCCCTTGCAAAGTCATCGTTCTACTGGCATCGAACATGGCAAAGGAGTGATGCGCGAAAGCTGAAACCGCAATCATCCCAAGGGCAAAGGTCGCAAGGACAAGCGCTTTAAATTTCATTGGTGCCTCCAATCGGCGTAGCTTGGGTTGAACTTGCCGACGAGCATCTCATAGCTCCCTGAAAGCTGCAAAAAATTGAAGGTATGATAGGATGCCCGTGACGCTGGGGGTGTGATGAAAACTCTTCAAAGTTCCGTTCGCACCGGCTGTGTCCTCGCTGTTTTGCTTACGGTATCGGTCCTGTCCGCGCCGATCTGTGGCGCCGCCACTGCCGATCTTTCGGGAGTGTATTGGGCAACCGAATACAATCCCAGAATTCAGCTCGTCGGCGGGGGTGAACTGCCTCTGACGGCTGAAGGCAAGACTGCCTACGCGAAAAACATTCAAGGCTTGAAGGACGGTTCGATCAAGGATGAAGCGCGCAGATTGTGCGTGCCTGACGGGCTGCCCCGCGTTCTAGCCACGCCTTATCCCTTCGAAATTGTGCAGAGTCCGCCCGGCCAGATCACCATGATCCATGAACTGAATCACCAGATCCGCGTGATTACGTTGGATAAGCCGCTGCCCGCCGAAAAGGATTTGCTTGCCTTACCGTTCTACAACGGCCATTCGGTGGGTCACTTCGAAGGCGATACGCTAGTCGTGCAGTCGGCCGGCTTCAATGACAAGACTTTCGTCGATGCTACAGGCGCTCCGCACACGGACGAGATGCGCACGGTTGAACGCATCCGCAAGATCAGCCCGGATCAGTTGGAAATCATTGTCACCGTTCACGATCCTCAATATTACACGCGCGATTGGCAGGTGCGCTTCGTCTACAAACAGCGCAATGACGTACGTTTCGAGGATTATGTTTGCGGCGAGAAGCATCGCGACATTTCCTCCGTCAAAGGGGTCCGCCGGCCATAATCAGGAGGGATCGCATGTTGAAATGCAGATTTGTCGTTCTTTGTATCGCGAGCGTCGTAGCGGCGTTGAACGTTTCCGCAGCGCCGCAAGCTCCGGCTAAAAGCGGGATTCCTGATTTGGCGTCGAGCAGCTTCGGATGGACTGCGGTCGGCGCGGATTGGCAGGACGGGCCGCCAGGACTTCGCGGACCAATCAAAAATGATCCCGACCATCCTTACCACGGCAACAATGCCGGACCGGGGCAAGTCACACTCCGCATAGGCAATTACAAGGATCCTGTTCTAAAGCCGTGGGCCGCGGCGCAAATGCTCAAGTCGAATCAAGAAGCGCTCAGCGGAGAAAGGGGAATACCGTTCGCGGCCCAGTCCTTGTGCTATCCCGGCGGCGTTCCCGGGCAGTTACTGTATCCGGCCGAGCCGCTCTATTTCATTCAAACGCCGAAACAGGTATGGATGATCTGGCAACGCGACCACATGGTGCGCCGCGTGTACCTCACGGATAAGCATTCCACTAATCTGAAGCCGTCGTGGTTCGGAGAATCCATCGGCCATTACGAAAACGGAGATACCCTGGTCATCGATACGATCGGCCTCTCCACGAAAAACAGCTACATCGACAATTTTCGAACGCCGCATACCGAAAAATTGCATGTTGTGGAGCGTCTCAAGTTGTCTGCCGATGGCAAAATGGTCGAAGCGCTGGTGCGAGTCGAAGACCCGGACACATTCAATGAACCATTACACATGGTGCAGCGTTGGCGGAAAGTGAACACCCAACCAATGCTCGAGACCGTCTGCGCGGAGGACAATGGCGATTATTTTCATCAGAATCTGTTTCCGATTCCTCAGGCAGACAAACCCGATTTCTAGCGAAGGGGAGCACATATCATGAAGGGACTGTTGAAGTGGCCGTTAATCATCGCCGCATTCCTGGTGATTACGAGGGTAATTCTTGAACGGGCGGGGGCGCCGGAAACCGTCAACAACCTTTTCAGCGTGGTTGTTTTCTATGTGTTAGTCGCGCCGGTCTACTTCGCGTTCCGAATTGGAAGCAGTGGAGTAGACCGGCCGTATCGAACTTTGCTCAAGACCATCGCTCTGTTCACGGCGCTCGCGCGCTCGATGGTTATACCATTCTATTGGCTGGCTTACCTGTACAGTTGGCCGCAGTTCCGCTTCAGCGTCAAAGGAGGCGGCAATGTCGGTCCCGGCGTTACGCCTTTTTGGGGCTACGTTGGAATTCCGCTCCTAGCGGCTATTGTCTGGATTATTGTTTCGCTCGTCGTGGGAGGAGGACTGGGTTCGATTGTTATCGCCCTGAAGCGGAAGTCGGGGAAAAAGCTGGAAGGTTCAGTAGCTGCGCACTAATTATTTGCCCAGCCCTTTGAACGCGTACTTGTAATAGCGCTGTCCATTGTTGACCTCGCCGAAGAATAGATTACCTTTGGAGTCGACGGCGATACTGTGAACGTGGAAGAACTCTCGCGCATTGTGCCCGGCGTGCCCGCCTATTGATGACATGATTTCCAGGGTTTGCCGGTTCAGCACACGGACGGCCTTATTCGAGCCGTCGACGACGTATAAGTACTTCTGCTCTTTGTCGGGCGAGACTGCGAACCCGTGTACAGTCCCTTCGGACTGAAGTGTGTTTTTCGAGATGAATACTTCCTTTATGAAGGTGCCGTCCAGCTTGAAAACCTGAAGCCGATTGTTGGAACGGTCGGCGACGTAGACCAGATCGTCGTTCGTTACCACGACGGCGTGAACGGGATTATTGAAACCCTCGGGCGCCGGACCTGCCGCGAGCTGTGTGCGCGGCGGAAGCTTCAGGTTATCGTCCGGCTTTTTGCCGTATGCCCCCCAATGGCGTTTATAAGCTCCGGTATCGGCATCAAAAACGATGACGCGACGGTTGAAATATCCGTCGGCGACGAACAGTTCGTTCGTTTTTGGATATACAAACAGACCTGCGGGACCGCCGAGGTTTTGCGTGTCGTTGCTTCCTTGGTTCTTTCCGGAATGTCCGATCTGCATCAGAAATTTACCCTTGCTCGTGAACTTCAGAATCTGATCGTCCTCCCTGGCGTTTCCGCTCAGCCAAACGTTGTCTTTGTTATCGACAAAGATCCCATGCTCGGATGAGAACCATTCGTAACCTTGTCCGGGACCGCCCCACGCTTGAAGGAATTTTCCATTCGTATCGAACTCCAAGACCGGTGGCGCTGGAATACAGCATTCCGCTTGAGGAGGCTTCAAGGATGCCGCCTTTTCGCCGTCAGGAATCGTCGCCGGACGGTGAAAGATCCACACATTGTCGTGCGAGTCAACGGTGTCCCCGCCAACCTGTCCGGTAACCCATTTGTTCGGCAACGCTTGCGACCATAACGGGTCCGGTTCAAATAGCGGAGGCTGCAACCGGCTGGTCTGCGCCGCATATATGGTTACAGTAAGAGCCAAAGCTCCGCCAAAGATCACAAATTTTCTTCGCATAGGTGTGATGATTGTTGCAGAGAATGAGGGAAGCAAACAACTAAATACTCCCCTCCTCAGCCGAGGAGGGGAGTTAACTAGGGCTACGTCGCTTTCTTTACCTCGATGAAACGGATAGCGTTCAGCGTTTTGGCGCCGACCTTAAACTTCACGAAGCGAAAACCTCGGCTGTCATACGGGTATTCCGTGGAATTGTCGTCGGCATTCTGGACCGCATCGCCTTCTTCCATGCCGAATATTTCGCGCATGTATTTAATGTCGCCTGTGTTCAGCAGCTTCTGCAGCTTGGCGTCGGCGACCTTCTTGGCGAACGCCTGGTTAACTTCGATCTTTCGAGCTTTGCCGGTGAGTTTGAATGTATAAACAAAGACTCCGTTACCCTGGTATACGGTCAGGTAATCTTCAGGCAGTGTGCGCGTGTTCTCGACGTTGCCGAGATTCTTTTCGACCTCGCGAGTCTTGTCGCCCAATTTCACTCCGAGCACGCTGATGTTGCGGCTGGTCCAGCCCGGGTGGCTCGTGATTTCATCCTTACTCAAGTCATAAACAGGCACATTCTCTTCCGGTTTTGGCGCCGGAGCGGGCGCCGCCACCGGTTGAGATGCCGATTCTGTGGTTTTTTCCTCGGGGCCGCCGCACCCGGCCAAGCACAGGATGAGCATGCCGAAAAGCGCGACCAGCATTACCCTGTTGAACATTGATAGCCTCCTTAGTTAGCGGCTGTATCATCAGGCAATTATAGACCGCCACTATAACCAACTACAAAACTCATTGCTTGCTCATTTCAATCTGTTTGAGCGTGTCATCGATGAGCCGGGCATTATCTTCCTTCGCAAGATTCCGTTCCAGCAGCTTCGATGCCAACATGACGGCTATATCCGCGACCTCGTGACGTATCTGCTGTATGGCTTGGCGAGTCTGAAGTTGGATTTGTTGTTGTGCGTTCCGAAGAATATTATCCGCCTCTTCTTTCGCTTTTTGTTTGAGTTCCTCGCGAAGACGCGCGGCATCGGTACGCGTCTGGGTGACAATAGACTCGGCCTCAATGCGTGCCTGCTGCATAATCTTTGCCGATTCTTGTTGCAGCCTTTCCAACTCTTGTCTGGCGCGCTCAGCATCTTCTAACGATTTCCTGATCCTGTCCTGGCGGTTTTCGAGCGCCTCCAGCAGCGGTCGCCACGCGAACTTTGCCAACAACGCCAGCAACACCAGGAAGGTCACTATGGTCCAGATAAATAGTCCTGGATCCGGCTGAACCAGCGGATTATTCATTGCAAGTTACCTTTCAATACAACTATTTCATCAACACGATCAGGAGCACGAAAACCTCGGCCAGAATCGCGACGCCTTCGAGCAGAAACAGTGGCAGGTTCACGGCTCCAGTGATTCTGTCGGCAGCTGCAGGTTGCCGGGCAATACCCTCAGCAGCAGCGGCCGCGAACCTGCCGATTCCCAATCCAGCGCCGATCACGATCATACCCAGCCCGAGCGCTGCACCAAAGTAGTGCAAGTAGTTCATCTTTGTCTCCTTTTTATTAGCGTCGGGCCCACCGTCCGGCATTGTATTTGGTACAACTCGCTGACTGCCGTCCGGTCCCCCCCCCGCCGTCTTTTCCTTTAATGATGAATGTGAATAGCCATTCCAATAAATACAGCAGAAAGTAACGTGAACACGTATGCCTGAACAAGAACAACGATGATCTCTAAACCAGAAATTCCGACGGCAAGCGGAACGGAGACAATCATACCCACCCCAATGCCGGCGATCGCCCGCCCAAACATCTCCGTGAATAAGAAGACGAATGAGAGAATCGCAAGGATCGCTATGTGCCCTCCGGTCATATTGGCCGCAAGCCGCATAGTCAGAGCGAAAGGCCGCACCAACATACCAATGACTTCGATCGGGATGAGGATCACGTAAATCAGCGGATGCAAGCCATGCGGCACGATGTTCTTCCAATGTTTCATGAATCCGTGGGCTTTTGACCCGGCAATGATGATCGAAATGAAAGTAATCGTCGCCAGCGCCGCCGTGACGTTGTAATTCGCCGTCGCCGTCGTTCCTCCGTGGATCAAACGATTGACGAACGAGCCCGTGCTGGTATGAAACACGAGCCGGTCGAGCACCGCCAAAGTGTCGAAAATCGGTATCAAGCCAATCGCATTAGCCGACAGAATGAAAAAAAAGAACGTGAGTATCAGCGGCGTCCAGGTCATGACCCATTTCTGACCGACATTCGGCTGAACGATATCGTCGCGCACGAATTCCACGACCGCTTCGAGCGCATTCGTAAAACCCGAGGGGATCAACCGCTCTTGCCGGACATAGCGCCGTACAGTCGCAGTCACAATAAGAAATACGAGCAGCGCAACGAACCACAGCATGAAGACATGCTTGGTCACCGAGAAATCGATGCCAAACAGGCGCGGGAGTTCGATGATCGGTAATTCGTGATTATTGGAGACGTGCTCAATGATTGTTTCACCGGCATTGAAGCGTTCCGGTGTTTGGGCAGCTTCCGCGCCGAGCTGACCTCCAGCCGGTTCTTGTATCAGTGCAAGAAGGAGTAATGAGGTTATTAACAAGCTTATTTACCGTGCCTCTCTGAAAACAATCGGCGCAGATACAGCGCCTCCACTAGATACAACCCAATAAAATACGTCGTAAAACTCACCACAAACGGAACCGGCCGAACTTGTAACAAACGAAAGGCTAAGGTGATGTAGGCCCCAAAAAAAACGATCTTTGCGGCAAAGGCCGTTGCCATGACGGTCGTCAAGACTTCGGCGCGCCGCCTATAAATCCGTTCAACCAATGCCCACGTCGCAGTCGTTGCAACCAGTGGACCCAGCATGCCGAACAGAATCTCAATTCCGGTCTGCCTACCCACGATGAGAGCCGCGATAAACCATGACCCTGCGCTGGCAAAACCCATCGCGACGATCGGTTTCATTTAAAAACCGCTTTTGCCAGCTCGTAAAACCCAACGATGATGCCGAGAAGCAGACCTCCGAGGAGGAACCAGTGCCCATCACTGCCACGCCAAACGTCCAGCGCGTAGCCGACCCCGCCAAGTACAAGGATCGCTCCGATTAACGTGTAGCTAGCCAGGGCTACCGGCCCCGCGCGAGTCACGTTTTGCTGAAACGATTTCGCGGCTCGCTCTAAGAACAGACCCCTATCTGATTCAGAGTTGGGCGCGGCACGATGAGGACGGTTAGGCGGCTCGTCCATAGACTGGCTCCCCTGAGCGCACCATCGCCGTCCGGCCGAGAGTGAGTGTACAGTATCTGTCAAAAAACTTCATCTATCTCAAGGTGTTCAACGCGGCTGTCGTGGTCCAATCCAACACGCGCGTCGGCACCAGACCCAAATAGAGCGTACCGACGGCTGATATGAGCAAAGCTATTTTCAAGCTGCCACACAGTCGTAGATCCGAAAATTCGTCATCCGGTTCGCGCATATACATCTGCACAATGATGTAGAGGTAATAGTAAAAGGATATCACCGTCGTAATAACGCCGATGATCGCCAACCAGACGAGCCTGGATTCCACCGCCGCCCGGAAGATGAAAAACTTTCCAGCAAACCCCGCCGTGCCTGGGACCCCGGCGAGGGACAGCAGAAACAAAGACAGTATCGCCGCCAATCCGGGCCGTTTGGCGGCCAGCCCCGCATAATCGGTGACATGGACCAGTTTTTCTTCTTTTCGGCTGAGGATCGTTACAACCGCAAACGCGCCAAGGTTCATCAAACTGTAGGCGAGCAGATAGAACAACGCGGCTGAGATGCCTCGTTCCGATGTCGCCGCGAACGCGACGGCCACATATCCGGCGTGTGCAATCGACGAGTAGGCCAACAGCCGCTTTATATTTGGTTGGGCCATGGCGATGACGTTTCCCAGAACCATCGTTAGGGCAGCAATCAGCCAGATCGCGGAAGCCCATCGGTCTTCTATGGACGGAAATGCAGTAAGGAATACGCGGAACAACACGGCAAATCCGGCAGCCTTAGGGCCAACGGACATGAATCCTGTAACTGGTGTGGGTGCGCCTTCATAGACGTCCGGAGTCCAAATGTGAAACGGAGCTACGGCCACCTTAAAGCACAGCGCAATGAGCATCAGCGCTGCGGATAGATACACTAAGCTGGCCTGAATTTCGGCCGATCTGAGGACATCGGCGATGCCGATCAAATTCGTGCTGCCGGTCGCGCCGAAAATCAATGCAACCCCGTACAGAAAAAATGCAGACGAAAATGAGCCGAGAAGGAAATACTTCAGGGCCGATTCATTCGACTTGAGATCCGTACGCCGAAAGCCAGCCATGACATATGTTGCGATCGATAGGATTTCCAGCCCGAGAAATACCATCACCAATTCATTGGAGGCGGCCATCATAAGCATTCCAGCCGTTGCGAACAGAAGCAGCGCGTAAAATTCGGGGTGGTTCATTTCTTCGCGGCGAAGAAAATCTATCGATGTCAGGATAGTGATGGCTGCAATCAGAAGGAAAACGAAATTCAGAAAGACGTCGTAATCGTCGACGATCCAAAGGTTCGAATACCATTGCCCCCGATTCTCCGACATCGGCAGGAGCGAGAGCATGGCGACGAGCGTACCGCTGAAAGCCAACCAGCCCAAACGCGATTTCCTCGCCTCGTGGACGAACGGCTCGACGACCATGACAATGATGCCGAATACCGACAAGACAAGCGCCGGCAAAATAGCAGCAATGTTGATGCTAGCGAGATTCAACGAATCTGCCTCGCGTATTCCACCTGACCTGTCTGTGTTTGATTCATCAGTTTCATTACAGACGCATCCATAGGCCGTAGAAAGTAACTGGAGTACATGCCCATCCACAGCATCATTACAAGTAGCGGGATCAGCATTGCTCGTTCACGCCCCACGAGATCCGACAAATCGATATTCCGCTCGTTTTTGACCTCACCCCACATGACCCGCTGGTACATCCACAACATGTAAACGGCGGAAAGAATGACTCCAATTGCCGCGATCGAAGCGCGGGCTGGATTCACACCGAACGTACCCAACAATACGAGAAATTCGCCCACAAAACCGTTCAGGCCCGGCAAGCCAATGGATGAAAGCGCCACAATCAAAAAGAATGCCGCATATACCGGCATGCGATTGGCCAGGCCACCGAATTCGTCGATTAAGCGAGTGTGCCGTCTGTCATAAATCACGCCGACTAGCAGGAACAAGGCCCCGGTCGAAATGCCGTGATTCAACATCTGATACACAGCTCCCTCGACTCCTTGGACTGTGAAGCTGAAAATACCGAGGACGATAAATCCGAGGTGACTGACTGAAGAATAAGCAACGAGTTTCTTCATGTCGGGCTGGACCATAGCAACGAGCGCGCCGTAGATGATCCCCACGACAGCGAGCATCGAAATCAGCGGCGCAAACAAATGGCTGATGTGCGGAAAAAGCGGCAGGCTGAACCGCACGAGTCCATATGTGCCCATCTTTAGCAGAACACCCGCAAGAAGGACAGAGCCCGCGGTCGGCGCCTCAACGTGAGCATCCGGCAGCCACGTGTGGAAAGGAAACAGAGGAACCTTGATCGCAAATGCGAAAAAGAAAGCCAGGAAGAGCCACAATTCGAGAGCCGGGGACAGCACAAGACGTCCTGAAGCCAATGCCGACTGAATTTGTGGATAGCTGAACGTAAAGGTGCCGGTCGCGTCACCATGGATGATATAAAGAGCGATGATCGCGACGAGCATCAGGACTGATCCGATCATCGTGTACAGCATGAACTTCATAGCCGCATAGATGCGCCGTTCGCCGCCCCAAACGCCGATTAAGAAGTACATCGGTACCAGCATCACTTCCCAAAAAACATAAAACAGAAAGAAATCCAGGGAAGCGAAGACTCCAATCATGCCGGTCTCCAGAAGCAGCATGAACACGAAGTACTCCTTCAACCGTCGATCTATCGACCACGATGCCAAAATCGCGAGCGGGCTAAGCAGCGTTGTGAGCAGAATCAGGAAAACGCTGATGCCGTCGACGCCCATCGAGTAATCGACTCCCAGCGACGCGATCCAAGGTATCTTCAGCCCGAATTGAAAATCGGGGTTGCTGGAATCGAAATGAGCGACAAGATGTAAGGAAAACACAAACGTCAGCAGTGTGATAATCAGCGCGAAAATGCGGATCGAACGCACATGCTGCCGGTTGTAAAACAGGATCAGCAGCGCGCCGACTGCCGGCATGAATGTGACGATCGTCAGGATGTTCGATGCGATAAACGTCATGTGTTCACTTCACAACTTCACTTCAAAAACCACGCAATGACTAATACTCCACCCAGCAAAATCCAGCCTGCATACGTTCGCACATATCCCGATTGCATGTGCCGCAGGCCACCGGCCGACCCCCGTATGACGCGTCCGATTCCGTTCACTACGCCATCGATCATGAAGACATCGATAAATTTCCAGAGGAACTCGCGAGACATGCGTACGATCGGCCAGACGAGCACCGCGTTGTAGACCTCATCCATGTAATATTTGTTCACCACGATCGAGTACATGGAATGCGCTTTGGCCGCCAGTCTTTCCGGCAGTTCGGGCTTCGCAACATAGAACAAGTAAGCAAAGGCGGCGCCGGCCAACGCGGCGCCGGTTGAGATTCCCATCAGTCCTAATTCGATTCCGGTGGTTCCGAGCGATTCACTCTTGGCTTCGTGTGCGGCGGGAGTCAGGAACTGTTCGATCCGATTGCCGCCAAGCACCGGCGGGACACCAACCAAGCCGCCAAGAATCGAGCAGATTGCAAGCACGATTAGGGATATCAGCATGGATGGCGGCGATTCATGAACGTGATGAACATCCTGTTCCGTATAGCGTGGTGTCCCATGAAACGTCAGAATCAACAGTCGGAACATATAAAAGGAAGTGAAACCGGCAGCAATAACGCCGATGAGCCAGAGAATCTTGCCGTAGTTTGCATAATTCCACACACCCCACAGAACGGCATCTTTGCTGAAGAAACCTGCGAGAGGTGGAATACCGGCGATCGCCAACGTGCCAACGACAAATGTTCTATACGTCCATGGCATCCGGTGCCGCAACGCTCCCATTTTTTGGATGTCTTGAATGCCTCCCATGCCGTGAATGACGCTTCCGGCGGCAAGAAACAACAAAGCTTTGAAAAATGCATGCGTCATCAGATGGAACATTCCGGCGGCGTACGCACCCGCACCGCATGCCAGGAACATGTAGCCGAGCTGGCTCACCGTCGAGTATGCGAGGACCTTTTTAATATCGGTTTGGACCAGACCGATCGATGCAGCGAATATCGCTGTAAATGCCCCGACAACAGCAATAACAAGTAGCGCCCCGGGTGCATTGTTGTAGAGAGCCGCCGAGCGCGTCACCATGTAGACGCCTGCAGTAACCATCGTAGCGGCATGAATTAATGCGCTGACAGGGGTCGGACCCTCCATTGCGTCTGGAAGCCAAACGTAAAGAGGGAATTGTGCGGATTTCCCTGCCGCGCCCACAAATAAAAGGAGGCCGATAGAGGTCAGCACCCCAACCGAGCCTAGAGGTTCGAAGGCGAACTCATTCCGGTTTCCAAGGCGCGAGAAGACGCCTACAAAATCAATCCGTTCAAAAGTCCAGTAGATGAGCATGACGGCGAGAATGAATCCAAAATCGCCAACGCGATTGACGATGAAAGCTTTCTTGCCGGCGTCCGCTGCAGATCTCCTTGTGAACCAAAACCCGATGAGAAGATACGAGCACAAACCGACGCCTTCCCACCCGACAAACATGAGGAGATAGTTGTCGGCGAGAACCAGTGTCAGCATGAAAAAGACAAAAAGATTCAAGTAGGCAAAATACCGATAGAACCCTTCTTCATGGCTCATGTAGCCGGCCGAATACACATGAATAAGGAAACCGACGCCGGTGACAATGAGAATCATCAGTCCGGAAAGATGATCCAACATGAAACCGAACTGCGCCTGGAACCGGCCGGCCTGAATCCACGTGAAGTAGTCGTGAAGAATCGGAAGTTGGTCTACGGGAACGCTGAGCATGGCCACGAATTCGCGAATGGAGATCAGGAACGAAAGTCCGACGGTCCCCGTCGCGATCGTCGTGACAACACTTTTGGACAGACGCTTTCCGATGACGCCGTTGACGGCGGCACCTAGCAGTGGCAGGACTGGAATGAGCCAGAGCATAGCGTTCTCTTCTTAGTAACCCCCCTCTTCACCACTTCAGCAGATTGCTTCGATCCACATTGAGCGTTTCACGATTACGGAACATCGCGATTACCAGCGCCAGACCCACGGCAGCCTCTGCGGCGGCGACAACCAGGACGAAAAACACAAAAATCTGGCCGCTGATCTGCCGGTGCTGATTCGAGAAAACAACGAACGTGAGATTTACTGCGTTCAACATGATCTCGACGGAAAGTAACAAGGCGATGATGTTCCGCTTCAAAAAGAAACCGAGCACTCCGATGAGAAACAGTACCGCGCTTACGAGGAGATACCAGCTGGCGGGGATCATAAGTCCTTCTTTGCGAAGACGACTGCGCCTACCAGCGCAATCAGGATCAACAATGACGTCACTTCGAACGGCAGTAAATAATCCGTAAACAGACTTCGACCGATGGCTTGCGGGCTTCCGACAAACCGCGCCTGCGGGCTGATGCCGGCTTCCACATTCCACAGTGTCGCGCCGACTAGGAACAGAAAGAATAAGCCTAGCGGAATTCCTACAAATTTCAGCCAACGCACCCGGTCGGCGCCGTCTTCGTCTGCCGGCAGATTGAGAAGCATGATGACGAAGATGAACAGAACCATGATCGTGCCGGCATACACGATGATTTGAACAACAGCGAGAAAGTCTGCTTGTAGCAGAACGAATAACGCGGACATTGCCGTAAGCATGAGAATCAGTGAAAGAGCGCTGTAGAGTACGTGCTTTTGGACGAGCACGTTGATCGCTGCTCCGACGGCAACTGCCGCGAAAAAGAAAAACAGTACTTGAATCATGAGATGGCCACGACCAAACTCGTGGCGAGTATGTTCGCCAGTGAGACCGGCAGCAGGACCTTCCAACCGAATTTCATCAACTGATCGTAGCGAAACCTGGGAATCGTCGAACGTAAGAGAACATAAAAGAAAATAAAAACAAAACTCTTCAACACGAACCATGCAGTCGGCAACGCCGCCTGAAGCCAAACCGGCCCGAACAAAGGACCCGACCAACCACCCAGAAACATGATTGTTGC
>JACXTT010008694.1_pt1 | contig 14030 bp, 13 predicted proteins | sample 9270951 | NCBI WGS metagenome assembly JACXTT01 (sample SAMN15532306, study PRJNA645909) | rock metagenome | isolation source: weathered quartz diorite | place: Puerto Rico | collected 2017-06-21 | reverse complement strand
TCCGCGCCGCCCGCCGGGTCGTAGCGGCCGCGCACCAGCGCGACGCGCGGCGGGAGCCGCTCGGGCCTCGCGGCCGCGGCGCTCACCGCTCGGCGAGGAGCTCGTTCACCGCCGAGTGGATGCGCTCGACCGCAAGCTCCGTCAGGCACTCGCTCACCTTGCCGCCGCCGCAGCCGTCGTTGCCGCACGGCCGGCATGGATGATCGCTCGTGACGACGCGGTGCGGCGTGCGCCACGGTCCCCATTCCTGCTCGTTGCTCGGGCCGAAGAGCGCCACCACCGGCGTCCCCATCGCGGCGGCGATGTGCATCGGCGCCGAGTCGACACCGAAGAAGAGCCGCGCGCGCCCGGCGAGCGCCGCGAGCTCGCGCAGCGTGAGCTGCCCCGACAGGTCGATCACGCCGGGGCCCGCCTGCGCGAGGATGCGTTCGACGATCGCCTTCTCGCGCGCGTCGGGCGCCGAGGTGAGGACGACGCGATGGCCGTCGCGCATGAGCCGCGCGATGAGCGCCGCGTTTTTCGCCTCGGTCCATGCCTTGAAGAGCCAGCGCGACGTCGGGTGCACGTGCAGGAAGCCCTTGGGCGCGACGCCCGCAGCCGCGAGCAGCTGGTCGACGCGCGCCTCGGCCGCGGTTCCCGGAACGAGCACCAGCGGTTTCTCGCCATCTTCCGGATACACGCCGAGACGCCGCAACGCGTCGAGGTTCGCCTCGACGGCGTGGCGCGGTCGCCCGTGCGGCAGCGGGAAGCGGTACGTGAAGCACCAGTTCCACACGCGGCCGGGAAACCACGGCGCCACCGACCAGCGCGCGCCCAGGGCGAGCGAGAGCCAGGCGCCGCGCCAGTGGTTGGTGAGATGGACGAAGAGCTGGTAGCGGCGGCCGCGCAGCTCCGAGAGGAGCGCGCTTTCCCGGCGCGCCTGCACGCCGAGGCCCTGCCGTTTCCACGCGCGATCGATTCCATGGATGCGCGCGATCGCCGGATGCCCCTCGAGCATGTCGCGCGTGTCCTCGTAGACCAGCGCGTCGATCTCCGCATGAGGCGCGCGGTTGGCGAGCACGGTGAAGACGGGGCTCGCGAGGAGCACATCGCCGTGATGGCGCAGCTTCGTCACCAGGACGCGCCGCACCGAGGCGAGGTTGATCGCGTCGGGCACCATCGGGCCGATGATACAATGGGCGTCTTCCGTCGGTCGTTTTCCCCTACGCATGTCCCTACGGCCGCAGGTCGTTCCCCCGGCGCAGGACGATCCGCGTTCGAAGATCGCGGCTGCGTTGGATGAGGCGCTGCGCGGCAAGCCGGTGGACGTCGTCGACATCTGCAGGATCGGCGCGATGGCGCAGCGCGTGGGTGCAGCCGATGCCGCCGAACGCGCCCGGGACTTCGCGGTGCGCGGCATGCGGCAATTCATCCGCGAGGGCAACGCCGACGCCGCCGTCGCCGTCGAGATCGCGTTCTACGAGTCGTTCGTCAAGGCGGTCGAGGACGAGGCTCACTACGAACGGTCCTTTTCCCTGTGGCGCGAGGACATGGCGGCGCTCGGACGAACCCTCGGCGCAGCCCCCTTGCCCTGTCCTCCACGGACGGACGGCATCGGCTTCATCCTCATCAACGGCGCCGTCCTCGGCCACACCGAAGTCCTGCTGCGGCTCCTCGAGCTCCGCGACCGCAGCCGCGTCGACGCGCGCATTCTCGTTCTCGATGGCGGCGCGGCCGAGCTCGAGCGCCGCGCGCGAGAAATCGGCGTGCCCGTGGAGACGTTTCCGCGGCCCGAGGCGCCCGGTGTCGCGCCGCGCATCGCATGGCTGCGCGAGTCGCTCGCGCGGAGCGGTGCGGCGACGGCGGTGTGGCTGTCGGCGCCGGTCGTCGCCTCACTCGCATTGGCGATGCGGATCGCGCCCGTGCAGGTCTTCTCCACGTTGCGCTATCACCCGGTGCGCGTGCCCGAGATCGACGGCTACATCACCTATGGCTCGTGGGGAGAGACCGAGCGCGTCTTCCATGGCCGCTCGTGGACCGTGTGCCCCGTGCCTCTCGCGCTCGGACGGCGCGCCATCGCCGCGGACGACATCGCGAAAGTGCGCTCGCGCTTTCCAGAGCGCGTGCTCCTCGGGACTCTCGCGCGTCCGGAGAAGATCGCGAGCCCCGAGTTCCTCGACTGCGTCGCGCGCATCCTCGCGCGCCATCCCGAGTGCGGGTTCATCTGGACGGGCAACACACGCCACGCCGGCATCGACGCATTCCTGCGTGAGCGCGGCGTCGCCGACCGCTGCCATTTCGCCGGATGGGTGGATACGCCGCTCTTCGGCGCGGCGCTCGACGTATTCCTGGAATCGTTCCCGCTCGGTTGCGGCATCACCGGCTACCAGGCCATGGCGGCGCGCGTCCCGCTCGTTTCGTTCCTTGCCCCCAACACGGTCTTCGGCATGCGCTACTGGAACGAGGTGATCGCGCGCGCCGGCTCAGCAGATGCGGTTTCCCGCGAGCTCCTCGACGGTTATGCCGTCGCCTGTGCGCGCTCGGCGGACGAATACCTCGACATCGCCTCGCGCATGGTGGCCGATCCCGCGTACCGGCAGCACTGGGCCGCGCGGGAGGCGCGGTTCTACGCCGACGAGATCGAGGGATCGGCGCGCTATTCGACGCGCTATTTCGACGCGATCCTCGCGATCGCGCAGGCCAAGTGCAACCCCTCGTGATCCTCGGCGCGGGCGGCAACTCGCTCGGCGTGATCGATGCCATCGCGGCGATCAACGCGCTCGATCCGGCGCATGCCCGCTATCGCATCGAAGGCATCCTCGACGACATTCCGGAGAACCAGGGGCGGGAGGTGCTCGGCCACAAGGTCATCGGCCGCATCGAGGACGCGCCGAAGCTCAAGGGATGCCGCCTGGTGAACGGGATCTCCAGCGTGGCGAGCTTTCGCCTGATTCCGGAGGTGATCCGGCGCACGGGCGCCGCGCGCGACGCCTTCGAGACCATCGTGCATCCGCGCGCGAGCGTCGCGGCAGGCGCGCGCATCGGCCGCGGCAGCGTGGTGCTCGCCGGCAGCGTGCTGTGCCCCGAGTCGGCGGTCGGTGACCACGTCATCATCCTGCAGAACACGTCCGTGAATCACCATACGCGCGTGGGCGATTTCACGACGCTCTCCGCGGGCATCACGGTGCTCGGCTACGTCGAGATCGGACGCAACGCCTTCCTCGGCGGCGGCACGTCGATCGCGCCGCGCGTGCGCATCGGCGATTCGGCGCTCGTCGGCATGGGCTCCGTCGTCATCCGCGACGTGCCCGCGGGCAAGGTCGTCGCCGGCAATCCCGCGCGCGAGATCCCCGGGAGCGCCTACGCCCTCGAGGAGTCCTAGCGCGCCGCTGCGGCGACGCGGTCGATGACGTAGTCGATCTCGGCGTCGCCGAGGTGCGGCCACATCGGCAGGCTGAGGACCGTGGCGTGGATCGCTTCGCTCAAGGGAAAGGCGCCGCGTTCGAGACCGAGCTCGGCGTACGCCGGCTGCAGGTGCGGCGGCACCGGATAGTGGATGAGCGTGCCGACGCCCTGCGCATCGAGGGCGGACTTGAGCGCGTCGCGCCGCTCGGCTCGCACCACGAAGAGGTGCCACGTGTGCTCGTTGCCCTGGGCGACGGCCGGCAGCAAGACGGATGCGCCGCGGAGCCCCTCGAGATAGCGCCGCGCGATGCGGCCGCGGCGGCGGTTCCACTCCTCGAGCGACGGCAGCCTCGCGCGCAGCAACGCCGCCTGCAGCTCGTCGAGGCGGGAATTGAATCCCTTCACCTCGTTTCGGTACTTCACCCGCGACCCGTAGTTGCCCAGCCGCCGCACGCGCTGGATGAATGCAGCCTCGTCGCTCACCACGGCGCCGCCGTCGCCGAACGCCCCGAGGTTCTTGCCGGGATAGAAGCTGAACGCCGCGGCGTGGCCGAGCGTGCCCGTGCGCTTGCCGCGATGCACGGCGCCCGCGGCCTGCGCCGCATCCTCGAGCACGTGCAGCCCGCGCCGCCCCGCGATCTCCATGATCGGCCCCATGTCCGCGGCCTGCCCGTAGAGGTGCACCGGAATGATCGCGCGCGTTCGCGGGGTGATCGCAGCCTCGATGCGCGCGGGATCGATGTTGTACGTGGCCGCGTCGGGCTCGACCGGCACCGGCCGCGCCCCGACGTGGCTCGCGGCGAGCCACGTGGCGATGTAGGTGTTGGACGGCACGATGACCTCATCGCCCGGTCCGATGTTCCAGGCGCGCAGCGCGAGCGTGAGCGCGTCGAGACCGCTGCCGACGCCGACGCAGTGCGCCGCGCCGCAGTAGCGCGCGAATTCCTCCTCCCAGGCGCGCACTTCGTCGCCGAGGATGAACCAGCCCGAACGCATCACGCGGCGGAAGGCTGCGTCGAGCGCGCCGCCGAGCTCCTCGTACACCGGCGGCAGCCAGAGAAAGGGGACCTTCATCGCGGCCGTCCGCGCGCCGCGGCGACGAACGCGTCGTACTCGCGGATGTAATCGGCGGGATCGTATTCGCTCGAGGCGAGCACGAGGAGCACGGCGTCCGCGGAGTATTGCGACTGCGCGCCCCACACCATCGGCCCGATCGCGAGGCCGACGCGCGGATTGTCGAGTAGCACTGCGCGCCGCCGCTCGCCGTCGTCCACCTCCGCGAGCACCGACCCCGCGAGGCACACGAGCATCTGCTCGAGGCCGCGATGCGCGTGCTCGCCGCGGATGTCCTTGCCGGGCACGCGCGAGATCACGAAGAAGCGCCGGGGCGTGAACGGCAGTCCCCGCCCCAGCTCGCCGACCACGAGCTCGCCGCGCGAATCGACGACCGAATGCAGCCGCACGAGCGACGCGCCGCGCACCCCGAGATCGCCGCTCGCGCGTGCATCCGCGTACCACCGGCTCGCGACGAGCGGCGTTTGCATCTAGAAGGCCTCGAAACGAACGTTGACGAAGAGCGACCGGCGCGGCGCATCGTAGCCCACCGCGTTCTCGTAGCGCTTGTCGGCGAGGTTCGCGCCCGAGAGCTCCACCGACCAGTGCTTCGCCCACTTGTAGCGCACCCGCGCGTCGACGATGACGTGACCGGGCAGGCGCGAGTCCGGCGATTCGTCGTCGGAGTCGAAGCGCACGCTCGTCGCCGAGACGGTCACGCCCGCGGTCCACGCGCCGAGCGTGCGCGACGCATCGAGCGAGCCGAAACGCTGCGCGCGGCTGTGGAGCTGCTTGCCGGTCGCGTCGTCACGCGGTTTTTGCAGCGTCACGTCGGCGCGCAAGCGTGTGCCGAGCCACGTGCCTTCGGCCGTGATCTCGACGCCGCGCACGCGCGCGGCAGCCACGTTGAGCGGCTTGTTCTCCTCGCCACTGAACACGATCAGGTCCTCGAAGCGGTTGTCGAATCCCGTGACGCCCCATCGCCAGGCGCCCGCGGATGCTTTCCACGAGACTTCCCAGCTGCGGCTGCGCTCGGGGCGCAGATCCGGATTGGCGAAGCCGGGGAAGTAGAGGTCGTTGAACGTGGGAGGGCGAAAACCGCGGCCGTAGGTCGCCGTGAGGCGGCCGATCGAAACGAGGTCGACGCCATAGGCCGCGCTTCCCGTCGTGTGGCTCCCGAACTGGTCGCTATCGTCGCGCCGCACGCTCGCTTCGAAGCGCGTGTTGCCGGCCGCCTGGTTGATGCCGGCGAAGTAGGAGTTGGTGTTGCGTTTCGTGACGGCGAACGCGGTGTCGCCGAACACGCGCTGGCGCAGGATCTCGTAGCCCGCGAGGAGCTTCGTTCCGCCGAGCGTGAACTCGTTGATCCACGACGCCTGGTCCTGGCGCGTCTCGATCTGGACGCGCACCGGGATCGGCGTTCCGGTGCTTTCGTCGAACGCGGTGAAGAACGAGATGAGGCGATCGCGTCCCTCGCCGATCGTGAGCTTGCTCTGCCACCAGTCGGCGAAGCGATTCGACGACGCCACGCGGATGCCCGACACGGTCTGCGTGTCGCGCGCATCGACGATGTCGGACGTGCCCGTGTCGAAATGCGTGTGCGCGTGGCTCGCGAACGCCTCGACCTCGACGGTCTCGCCCTGCCACCGCGTCTGCGCCACGCGCACCTTGCCGAACGCGTCGTCGTAGCGGTCGCGGTCCGGGTTGAAGAAGAAGGAGCGCGCGTTCGTGGCGCTCGGCGGGTCCGCGCGCCGATAACCGAGCGCGAACGAAACCGTCGTGCCTCGATCGACGGTCTCGAGCCCGGCGGCGGCGCGCTGGTCGCCGTCGGTGCCGATGCCCGCCGAGCCGTAGAGATAAGGCGAGTTCTTGCGCCGCGTGAAGATCTGGATCACGCCGCCGATCGCATCCGCCCCGTAGAGGCTCGACATCGGCCCCTTCACGATCTCGATGCGCTCGACCAGCTCGAGCGGGATGTGCTCGATGGCGGTGGTGCCGGCGGTGGCGCTGCCGGCGCGCATCCCGTCGACCAGCACCAGCGTCTGCGCGCTGCCGGCGCCGCGCACGAAGATGCTTTGCGGCTGGCCGGCGCCGCCGAGGCCGCGGATCTCGACGCCGGCGCGGCGTTGCAGCACTTCCGCGAGCGAAAGGGCATTCGACTGGTCGAGATCGTCGCGGGTGATGACGACCGTGTCGCGCAGCGTCGGCACGGATTCCAGCATGCGTGTTGCGGTGACGAAGATCGGATCGGAGACAATCATCTGTTGGGCGTGCACGGCGGTCGGGATGCCGGCGGGACCGGCGAACGGGAGCATTCTCATTGTTGGTCCTTGTCGAGCGGCGAGCGTCCCCGCAAGCCGCAGGTTTTCGAACAGGCACGCGCCACTCGCGTGGCAGCATGCCCACCGGTGCGGACGGACCGGTCTCCGGGCTCGCAGGCACGTGCGGCGCGGGCGTCTTCCCGCGGCCTTGCGGCCGCAGTGGCGCGCGCGGGGACAACCTGCTTACCGTTGCGGGGGCAGCGCCGGCCTCTCACCGGCTTCCCGAGCATCCGGGCGCCCGGCCATCATACGCGAGCCCGCTGCGAGCCGCTCGAAACGACTTTCAAAAGAGCATGTTATCCGTTGACGCGGCACGGGTTTTCCAATAGGGTTGGCGGATGGACCCGGAGCTCGACGCGCTCGAGCAGAAGCTCGCCCAGCTGGTGGAGCGGCTGGAGCAGCTCCGCGAGGAGAATCGCGAGCTGCGCCAGCAGCTCGCCAACCGCACCGACGAGAACGCGCGACTGTCGGAGAAGCTCGCCGCGGCCAAGTCGCGCATCGAAGCATTGCTCACGCAGATCCCGGAGACCGAGACATGAGCGCGGATACCAAGGCACGCGAGAAGGGCGCCGTCACGCTCAGCATCCTCGGCCGGGAGTTCCGCGTCTCGTGCCCCGACGGCGAGGAACGCACGTTGCTTGCGTCGGCCGATTATCTCAATCGCAAGCTGCGCGAGGTCCGCGATACCGGCAAGGTCGTGGGCAACGAGCGCATCGCCATCATGGCTGCGTTGAACATCGCGCACGAGACCCTGTCGAACCGGACGGGCGGTGCGTCGTTGGATGGCGAAGCGTTTCGTCGTAGAATCGCTGCAATGCAGGAGACGATCGATTCGGCGTTGGCGGCCGATCAGGAAAAGCTCTTCTAGGAGCGGCAGCTCGCTTCGCGTCGGGCCGGTTTCCTGCGGTGTTCGTCCAGGCTTACATCCTTGAGCCGATAAGCTGGTAGCCATGGACGCCCGCCAAGGGCACCTTTGTGCGCGTCCCACGTCGGACGTACCTTCCGGTGCCCGGTGAGCGACCGCCTTGAACCTCTGGGTTCGAGAGTGCGGCCTGGGCGAACACCGCAGGAAATTGGATTCTCCCTCTCCCTTAGGAGAGGGCCGGGGAGAGGGTCGATCGCCTACTGGCTGATGAAATCCGAGCCCGACGAGTTCTCCATCGACGATCTCGCCCGGGCGCCGCGCAAGTCCACGCCGTGGTTCGGTGTGCGCAACTACCAGGCACGCAACTTCATGCGCGACCACATGCGGGTCGCCGACGGCGTGCTCTTCTACCACTCGAGCTGCGAGGTTCCCGGCATCGCCGGCATCGCGAAGGTCGCGAGCAAGGCGTATCCGGATGCGAGCCAGTTCGATCGCAAGAGCGATTACTACGATCCCAAATCGAAGCGCGACGACCCGCGCTGGATGAACGTCGACGTGACGCTGGTGAAGAAGACGCGCCTCATGCCGCTCGAGGAGATGCGCACGTATCCCGAGCTCGCGGCCATGCGCACGCTTCGTCCCGGCAACCGACTCTCGATCACGCCGGTGAGCGAGAGCGAGTGGAATTTCATCCTCGCGAAGCTATCGGTCTAGCCTGCCAGCGCTGCATCAGCGTGCGGAAGATCTCCACCGCTTCGCCGATGCGCTCCAGCGACGCCCATTCGTCCGTCTGGTGAGCGAGCGCCGGCTCGCCGGGGCCGAGGACGACCGCCGGCGTCGCGCCGCCGAATCCGCGCTTCAGGTCCGCGCCGTCGGTCGAGAAGGTGATCGTCCGGGGCTTGGGCCGCTCGCCGAGAAACGGCGTGCACACCTCGAAGACGTCCTGTACCCACGCACCGCGCGGCTCGGTGTAGAGCGACGGCGTATCGACGATCTTGCGCACGCGCGCCCCGCGCGGGGCGAGAAGCTGCGCGAGCGAGTCGCAGAGCGCGCCGTGGTCGATGCCGGGCACGGTGCGCGTATCGACGGTGATGCGCGCCTCGTCCGGCACGGAGTTCGTGTTGAGGCCGCCGCGGATCGTTCCGACGTTGAGCGTGGGCTCGCCCATCACGGGATGCGAGTCGACGGGAAAGCGGAAGCCCTCGAGGTCGCCGATGACGCGCGCCATCTTGAGGATCGCGTTCTCGCCGAGCTCGGGCATCGAGCCGTGCGCGGTGACCCCGGTCGTCTCGACCTCGAACCATGCGAGCCCCTTGTGGCCGACGTACGGATAGTTCGCGGTCGGCTCGGCGACGACGATCGCGCCGGCGCGATCGAGGAGCTTGCGGTCGGCGAGGAACTTCGCGCCCTCGCAGCCGATTTCCTCGCCCGCGGTGATGACGAGCACGATGCCGGGCCCGCGCGCGATCTCGGAAGCGAGCTCGATCGCCGCGACGACGAACGCCGCGATGCCGCTCTTCATGTCCGTCGAGCCGCGTCCGTACAACCGGTCGCCGTCGGTCTCGCCGGCGAAGGCGTCGTGCGCCCAGCGCTTCGCGCCCAGCGGCACGACGTCGAGATGGCCGGTGAAGCAGATGGGCGGGCTATCCGAACGGCCCGAGGCGAGCGTGGCGACGAGGCTCGTGCGACCTTCGGCGAACTGGTGATAGGCGATCGCGAATCCGGCCGCCTCGAGCATCGCGCCGAGGTGGCGTGCGCAATCGCGCTCCATGCCGGGGGGATTCACGGTCCGGAATTGGAGCAGCTCGCGCGTGAGCGAACGCGCGTCGCGGCGCCGGTTTAGAGATTCACTCTGCAGCGAGCTATTCCCATTTAATCTATGGCGCGAGGCGGGCGAGCGCTTCCTGGTACTTGTCGGACGTGCGCCGCGCGACCTCGTCGGGCATCTCGGGCGCGGGCGGCTTCCTCTGGAAGCCGATGGAATCGAGCCAGTTGCGCACGTACTGCTTGTCGAAGCTCTCGGGGCTCGCGCCCTCGCGGTAGCTCGCGACCGGCCAGAAGCGCGACGAATCGGGCGTGAGCGCCTCGTCGATGAGGTGGAGCCTGCCGCGCGCGTCGAGGCCGAACTCGAACTTCGTGTCGGCGATGATGATGCCGCGCTCGAGCGCGTACGCGGCCGCGGCCTCGTACAGCCTGATCGCGGTGTCGCGCACCTCGCGCGCGCGCCCGGCGCCGATCGTCCGCTCGACCTGGTCGAAGGAAATATTCTCGTCGTGGTGTCCCGCCTGCGCCTTCGTCGCCGGCGTGAAGATCGGCTGCGGCAGCCGCGAGGCGCGCTTCAGGCCCTGCGGCAGCGCGATGCCGCAGACGCTGCCGCTTTCCTGGTATTCCTTCCAGCCCGAGCCTTCGAGATAGCCACGGACCACGGCCTCGATCGGCAGCGGCTGCATGCGTCGCACGACCATGGAGCGGCCGCGCACTTCCTCGCGCTCGGCGGGCGCAACCACCGTCTCCGGGTCGATGCCCGTGAGGTGGTTCGGGACGATCGCGGCCAGCCGCGCGAACCAGAAATTCGCGAGCGCGTTCAGCACGCGGCCCTTTTCCGGAATCGGCGTCGGCAGCACGACGTCGTAGGCCGAGAGGCGATCGGTCGTGACGATGAGGAGCTTCTCGTCGCCGACCGCGTAGATGTCGCGGACCTTTCCCCTGCCGACAAGAGGCAGGCTGCGGATCGAGGTCTCGAAGATCGGCTTCATCGCGTGTCACCCCGGCGCAGGCCGGGGCCCAATCTATGCGGCTTGTTTTTCCAGGTTGCTGTTCCATTGTCCCTTCGCCGCGAGGCTGTTCATGCGCGCGCGGTGATGGAAGGCCCTTTGCGCCGCGGCGACGTTGCCCGCCTGGCCGCGCCAGGTCTTCAACGCGGTGTTCTGCAATGCGCGGCTGTAGCTGAACGTGAGCGGCCATGGGAGCGCCCCCATGCGATTCATGGCGTCGAGGTGCGCGGTCGCGTTCTCGTCGGTCTGTCCGCCCGAGAGGAACACGACGCCCGGAAGCGCGGCGGGCACGGTGCGCTTGAGGACGCGGAGCGTGCGCTCGGCGACTTCCTGCACGCCGGCCTGCTTCGCGTTCTCCTTGCCCGAGACGACCATGCTCGCCTTGAGGATCACGTGCTCGAGCGACACCTTGTGCCAGGTGAGCTCGTTGAAGAGCGTGGCGAGCATCTTCTCGGTCTCCACCTCGCAGCGCTCGACCGTGTGGCCGCCGTCGAGGAGGACTTCGGGCTCGACGATCGGCACGATGGACGCCTCCTGGCAGATCGCCGAATAGCGCGCGAGCGCGTGGGCGTTCGCCTCGATGCACGCCCAGGTCGGGATTTTTTCACCGATGGTAATGACGGCGCGCCACTTGGCGAAGCGCGCGCCGAGCGCGAAGTATTCCTTCATCCGCTCGGCGAGCTTGTCGAGCCCCTCGGTCACCTTCTCGCCCGGATGCAGCGCCATGTCGTGCGCGCCGCCGTCGACCTTGATGCCGGGGATGATGCCGTTCCTCTTCAGGTACTCGGCGAAGCTCACGCCGTCCTTCGTCTTCTGCCTGAGCGTCTCGTCGAAGAGGATCACGCCGCTGATGAAGTCGGAGACGCCGGGCGCGGTGAACAGGAGCTCGCGGTACGCGCGGCGGTTCTCCTCGTTGCATTCGACGTTCACGGAGTCGAAGCGCTTCTTGCACGTGCCCGCGCTCTCGTCGGCGGCGAGCAGGCCCTTGCCCGGGGCGACCATCGCGCGCGCGGTTTCGGTCATGAGTTTCGTGTCCATGTTTTCTCCGTTATGCGGGTGAACCAATCTCTTAACGACCGCGATGCTCGCCGACCTTCACGATCTTCATCGTGTTGGTGCCGCCCGACTTGCCGATGGGCTCGCCGATCGTGAGAACGATGAGGTCGCCGGGCTTCACGACGCCGTTGGCGACCAGCACCGCCTCGGCTTCGGCGAGCAGCTCGTCGCGGTCGTGGCCGACGTACTTCACCATCAGCGGATAGGTGTCGCGGAACAGCGTGCAGCGGTAGCGCGTGGCGGTCTGCGCCGTGAGCGCGTAGATCGGCACGCCGCAATTGAGCCGCGACATCCACAGCGCCGTCGAGCCCGACTCCGTGAGCGAGGCGATCGCCTTCACCTTGAGATGGTACGCCGTGAAGAGCGCGGCCATCGCGATCGATTGATCCACGCGGGTGAAGACGCGATTGAGGAAGTCGCTCTCGAGGGCGACCGGCTGCGACTTCTCGGCCTCGATGCAGATGCGGTTCATCGCCGAAACCGTCTCCACCGGATATTGGCCGGAGGCCGATTCGGCCGACAGCATGACGGCGTCGGTCCCGTCGAGCACGGCGTTGGCGACGTCGGAGACCTCGGCGCGCGTCGGCACCGGGCTCGAGATCATCGATTCCATCATCTGCGTGGCGGTGATCGTGAGCTTGTTGAGCTCGCGTGCCTGCCGGATCATGCGCTTCTGCAGCGCGGGCACCGCGGCATCGCCGACTTCCACCGCGAGGTCGCCGCGGGCCACCATGATGCCGTCGCACGCGTGCATGATGTCTTCCAGCGCGGGTATCGCCTCGGCGCGCTCGATCTTGGCGATGAGCAGCGACGTGCCGCCCGAGGCGCGCAGCAGCTCGCGCGCCATGTACATGTCGGCGCCGCTCTTGGGAAACGACACCGCGAGGAAATCCGCCTTCATCTGCGCCGCGGTGCGCACGTCCTCGATGTCCTTGGGCGTGAGCGCCGGCGCCGTCAGGCCGCCGCCCTGGCGGTTGATGCCCTTGTGGTTGGAGAGCGTGCCGCCGTGGCGCGTGACGGTGTGGATCTCCTGGCCGCGCACGTCCGTCACGTCGAGGACGAGCTTGCCGTCGTCGAGCAGCAGCACGTCGCCGGGACGCACGTCGCGCGGCAGCTCCTTGTAGTCGAGCCCTACGCGCCTGGCGTCGCCCATCTCGCAGCCGGCGTCGAGCACGAACGGCTCGCCCGCCTTGAGCACGATCTTGCCGTCCTTGAACTTGCCGATGCGGATCTTCGGCCCCTGCAGGTCGACCATGATGCCGACGGCGCGGTTGGCCGTGCGGCACACCTCGCGCACGACTTCCGCGCGCCTCAGGTGGTCGGCGGCGCTGCCGTGCGAGAAGTTGAGGCGCACCACGTCGACGCCGGCGCGGAACATGCGCTCGAGCACCGCGGGGTCGCTCGAAGACGGGCCCAGCGTGGCGACGATCTTCGTGCTGCGTTCCATCAGGCCGCTCGCGCGCGTTCTTCGAGCACCGCGACCGCGGGAAGCGTCTTGCCCTCGAGGAACTCGAGGAACGCGCCGCCGCCGGTCGAGATGTAGCCGATGCGGCCGGTGACGCCGTACTTCGCGATCGCCGCGAGCGTGTCGCCGCCGCCGGCGATCGAGAACGCCTTCGAGGAAGCCACCGCCTCGGCGATCGCGCGCGTGCCGCCGCCGAAGGCGTCGAACTCGAAGACGCCCACCGGCCCGTTCCAGACGATGGTCCCGGCCTCGCGCAGGAGCGCGGCGTAGCGCGCCGCGGTGGCGGGACCGATATCCATGATGAGATCGTCCTCGTCGACCTCGCGCGCCGCCTTCGTCCGCGCGGGCGTGTCCGCGGCGAACGCCTTGCCGCAGACGACGTCCTCGGGAATGGGCACCGAGCGCTTGCCCGCCTGCATCATCACGATGATCTCCTTGGCTTCCGGCACGAGATCCGGCTCGGAGAGCGACTTGCCGATCGGCAACCCCGCGGCGAGCATGAAAGTGTTGGCGATGCCGCCGCCGACGATGAGCTGGTCGACCTTGTTTGAGAGCGTCCTCAGCACCGTGAGCTTGGTCGAGACTTTCGAGCCGCCGACGATCGCGACCAGCGGGCGTTTCGGGTTCGCAGCCGCGCGGCCCAGCGCGTCGAGCTCGGCGGCGAGGAGCGGCCCGGCGCAAGCCACCCTCGCGAAGCGCGCGATGCCGTGCGTCGTCGCCTCAGCGCGGTGCGCCGTGCCGAACGCGTCGTTCACGTACACGTCGCAGAGCGCCGCCATCGTGCGCGCGAGCGCCTCGTCGTCCTTCTTCTCGCCCTTGTTGAAGCGGCAGTTCTCGAGGAGCACGGCGTCCCGGGGCTTCACCTTCACGCCGTCGAGCCAGTCGCGCACGAGCGGCACGTCGCGGCCGAGGAGCTTCGAGAGGCGCTCGCCGACCGGCGCGAGCGAATCGGCTTCCGAGAATTCGCCTTCCTTCGGACGCCCGAGGTGGGAGGTCACCATCACCGCGGCGCCGCGCTCGAGGCCGAGGCGGATCGCGGGAAGCGACGCTCGGATGCGCGTGTCGTCGGTGATTGCGCCGGCGTCGTCGAACGGCACGTTGAGATCGGAGCG
>JACXTT010008693.1_pt1 | contig 14031 bp, 8 predicted proteins | sample 9270951 | NCBI WGS metagenome assembly JACXTT01 (sample SAMN15532306, study PRJNA645909) | rock metagenome | isolation source: weathered quartz diorite | place: Puerto Rico | collected 2017-06-21 | reverse complement strand
GTGTGCCTGTCCGATACGCTCTAGAGTTTACGTTGCACAGGAAATTGCGACTGATACAGGACCAGACGAAGCTCGTCATTAATAATATGGCCGAAGACAAGCTCCCTACACGCGCGCAGGATTTTTCCGAGTGGTACAACCAACTGGTGCTGAAGGCGCAGTTGGCGGACTACGCGCCGGTGCGCGGATGCATGATCGTTCGTCCTTATGGCTGGGCGTTGTGGGAAAACATGCAACAGGCGCTGGACCGGCGCTTCAAGGCCACCGGCCATCAAAACGTGGCGTTTCCCCTGCTGATTCCACGCAGCTTTATTGACAAGGAAAAGCATCACGTTGAAGGGTTCTCTCCCGAACTGGCGGTGGTGACGATTGGCGGCGGGGAAGAGCTTGCTGAGCCTCTGGTGATTCGGCCCACCTCGGAAACGATTATCGGCCACATGTGGTCGAAATGGATTCAGTCTTACCGCGACTTGCCAGTGCTGATGAACCAGTGGAACAGCGTGGTGCGCTGGGAATTGCGCACCAAGCTTTTTCTGCGCACCATGGAGTTTTACTGGCAGGAAGGCCACACCGCGCACGCCACGCGCGAAGAAGCGGAAGCCGAAACCCTTCAGATGTTGAATGTGTACGCGGACTTTGCGATTAACGACGCGGCGATTCCGGTGATTCCGGGGAGAAAATCCGATGCCGAGAAATTTGCGGGCGCGGACGTGACCTATTCGATCGAAGCGATGATGGGCGACGGCAAAGCGCTGCAGTCCGGCACGTCTCATTTTCTCGGCCAGAATTTCTCGCAAGCGTTTGAGGTGAAATACCTTGACCAGAACGGCCAGTTGCAGCACTGCTGGACGACTTCGTGGGGGCTTTCCACGCGTGTAGTCGGGGCCATCATCATGGTGCATGGCGACGACCAGGGGTTGGTGATGCCGCCAAAACTTGCGCCCTACCAGGTGGTGATCGTTCCCATATCGAAGACGGACGAAGAGAAAAAGACGGTATTGGAGACCGCGCGCAAGCTCAAGGCGGAACTGGTGAAGGCGGACATTCGCGTGACGCTGGACGAGCGCGAAGGGCAAAGTCCTGGCTGGAAGTTCAATGATTGGGAGATGCGCGGCGTGCCTTTGCGTGTGGAACTGGGACCCAAAGACGTTGCAAAACAGTCGGCGATTCTGGCGCGCCGCGATCGCCCCGGCAAGGAAGGAAAAGTCAGCGCGTCACTTGCCGATCTGCCTAGCACGATTCAGGAACTGCTTGCGGAGATTCAGCAGTCCTTGCATGACAAGGCGCTGGCGTTTCGCAACAGCAACACACACGACGCCAAGACCTACGGCGACTTGAAGAAGGCCGTGGAGAACGGTTTCGCGTATTCCTTTTGGTGCGGGAGCGCCGAGTGCGAAGCCAAAATCAAGGAAGAAACCCGCGCCACCATGCGCTGCATTCCTTTGGAGCAGGAATCCACGACCGGGAAGTGCGTCTACTGCAACCAACCCTCCACCACTCGCGCGATTTTCGCCCGCGCCTATTAGAACTGCCAGTTGCAGAAGCTGGCAAGACCCTTGTCTCAAGACCGGGAATCCTTGTTGGCGCTGGTTACGCCTGGACTGAACACCTTAGCCCTTTAGAGAGCCGATACCCGTTCCTTTCCCGAAACAGCCCCCTCGGCATTTCCTCGACACGCCTCCCTCACGGTGCTAGCTTGGTTTTACAGGGGAAATTTCGGACTGCCGTCCTCGACGAACCGGTAAGAGAAGACGGCTTGAGGAGAGGATTGGAGTGTATAGGAACGGGATACGCGCGCGCAGGGAACCGAGGCAGCGCCGCCTCGAGCGAGGCGAAGGCAGGATGAAGGGCATCTTGATTGTCGTTATTGTGGTGCTCGCGATCTACACGGCGTGGAAGATCGTGCCGCCCTTTGTGAACGACTACCAGCTCGCGGACAAGATGCAGGAACAGTCACGCTACGCGATGGTGAATCACTACACCGAGGAACAGATTCGCGACAACCTTTACAAAGTCATAGTAGACCTCGACATTCCAGCGAAGCGCGAAGACGTCAAAATTTTGTCTAACAACAATGTGGTGAAAATCTCATTGGATTACACAGTCCCCGTGGATGTGTTGGTGTACCACACGGACTTGCACTTTAATCCAAACAGCGAAACGAAGTCGTTGTTCTAGAGTTTGAATACCCAGCTCGGTATTTGAGGATGCTTGGCTGGCAACCCTGCGGCGCGCAACCCCGTCTTTCCTAGAGGACGGGGTTGCGAGACAATAGAAACTCCAGCCTGGGGGAGAACCTTTTGCAAATCCGGGTCCAACGAGGGTTTTTTACTTCCACTATTGGCCTGACGATCCTGGGGATTATCTTCGGGATTTTTGTCGTCGCCGGCGGAGTCTTCACTTACTACTACATGAAGTATTCGCGCATGATTGACGCGCGCCTGTCCGGGGGCATTTTCGAGAACACCACTCAGATTTTCTCCGCGCCGGAACATATTTCCGCGGCACAAGCCTGGGCACCGGACGACCTGACAGATTATTTGACGCGCGTGGGCTACCGCCCGCAGGAAGATCCCAACGCGCTCGGACAGTATACGGTGCAGGGCAGCACAGTGGACATCCGGCCCTCCAAGTTGTCTTATTTTGGCGGAAAGAATGCGCTAGCCGTACAGTTCCGCGGTAAGAGCATCAAGAGCATCCGGCCGCTCGAGGGCGGGCCGGAGATGGACTCTGCCGAGATCGAACCCGAGCTGATTACCAATCTTTTTGATAGCGCTCGCGAAAAGCGGCGCCAGGTGCGCTACGAAGACTTGCCGGTAATGCTGGTGGACGCCATCCTTTCCGCGGAGGACAAGCGCTTTTTCGAGCACGGCGGATTCGATTTCATTCGCATCGCCGGCGCAGCGTGGGCGGACATCCGTCACACCAGCAAAAACTACCAGGGCGCGAGTACGATTACCATGCAGGTGGCGCGCACCTTCTTCCTGTCCACAGACCGCAACTGGCGCCGAAAACTGTCCGAAGCACTGATTTCGCTCGAGCTCGAACAGCGCTTCACGAAGCAGCAAATCTTCGAAATGTACGCCAATGAAGTGTACCTCGGCAACCGCGGCAGCTTCGGAATTCGCGGATTCGCCGAAGCCAGCGTGGCGTACTTCGGGAAAGACATGCGCGAGTTGAGCCTGCCGGAATACGCCTACCTTGCCGGAATTATTCGCGCACCGAATTACTATTCGTCGGCAGACCGCCATCCGGAGCGCGGCGGGCAGGCGCGCGATCGCGTCCTGACTCAAATGCTGGAGAACAAATACATCACCACCGGGGATTTGGAAGAGGCGAAAAAGGCGACGCTGAGAATTGTTCACGCCGCGGGCTCGGGAAGAGAAGCGCCCTATTTCGTGGACATGGTCAGGGACCACTTGCTCGAGAAATACTCTGAGAACGAACTGCTGAGCGAAAACTTCCGCGTGTACACGACGTTGGATCCGGCGCTGGAGCGCGATGCGGTGGCAGCCGTGGAAGCCGGCATGAAGAATGTGGACACGCTGCTGGCCAAAAAGTACGACAAATGGAAGCGCGAACTGGCCAAGAAAGGAAGCAACGAACCGGTCCCTGAGGCGCAGGTGGCGCTGGTGGCGCTCGATCCGCGGAACGGAGAGATCAAAGCCGTCGTGGGCGGACGTGATTATGGGCAGAGCCAGCTCAATCACGCACTGGCACACCGCCAGCCAGGTTCGGTATTCAAGCCGTTTGTCTATGCGGCGGCGTTTGACAACGCCGTGGACAACGTGCAGCCCATCATTACGCCGGGTACAACCGTCGACGACGAACCGACCACGTTCGAATTCGACGGGAAAGATTACACGCCCAATAACTACGGCGGAAGGTTTATGGGGCGCGTGACGGTTCGGGATGCGCTGACAAACTCGCTGAACGTGGCAACGGTCAAAGTGGCGGAACTGATCGGTTACGGCCGCGTGGTGCAAATTTCGCGGCAGATGGGTTTGGGGGCCAACATTCAACCAACCCCCGCGGTAGCATTAGGCTCCTACGAAATGACGCCAGTGGACGTTGCCGCAGGTTACACCGCGTTTGCCACGATGGGCACACGCGCCGAGCCGCAATTTATTCGCAGCGTGGTGAACTCCGACGGTGAAGTACTGGAGAAATTCACGCCGCAGACCCATGCAGTACTGGATCCGCGGGTCGCCTTCCTGGTGGACAGCGTGCTCAAGGACGTGTTGAACCGCGGAACAGGTGCAAGCGTCCGCGCTCGCGGATTCACCCTGCCGGCCGCTGGAAAAACCGGAACGTCGCAAGACGGCTGGTTCGCGGGCTTCACATCCAACTTGCTGTGCGTCGTTTGGATTGGCTTCGACGACAATCGCGACCTGGGTCTTACCGGTGGCGTCGCGGATGCCCCCATCTGGGCGGACTTCATGAACACTGCGACGTCGATGTCGCCCTATCGCGACGTGAAGGATTTTACGATGCCTGATGGCGTGCAGTCCGTAGTGATTGATCCGGAATCCCTGCAACTGGCGACGCCGAACTGCCCGACAACGCGCGAAGAAGTTTACGTGGCCGGCTCGGCGCCGACTGATTTTTGCGAGATTCACGGCGGCCACGGCCTGTCAACTTCAACAGGCTCCGTGCTGTCACAAATCTTCGGCGGACAACCCAAAACGTCAACAACCACGGACGCCAGCGGGCAAGTGGTGATGAAGTCCGATCCCAACCGGCCACCCGACGCGACCGGTCAACCTGGCCAGCCGGCTGACGCGGCTGCACAGAATGGAGACAAGAAAAAGAACCCTTTGTCGAAAATTTTTGGTATCTTTGGAAGCAAGAAGAAGGAACCCGACAAGGCCAAGTCCAAGCCGGAGAAGGGAGATTCGCCATGACCCGCATTTCTGTGGCGTTTCCAGCAGGTGTTCTCCTCCTTAGTCTTTCGATTTCCACAGCAGCGCAATCCCTGATGGATGGTCCCGGACGCTCGCCTTTAGCGCCCAGTTTGCCGCAATCCAGGCCCGCTTCGCCCGCGCAGTCGCCCGTAATCGTAGTGCGCCCGGACTTGAGCGATGAGCAGATGGCGGACCTCTACATGGCGCGCAAGGAATACCGCGAGGCGTCTCAGCTCTACAAGCGCCTGGTCGATCAAAACCCCCAAAACGCCGTGTATTTCAACAAGCTGGGCATTTCCATGCATCAGCAAACGGTCCTGGGCCAGGCGCTAAAATGCTACGAGCGCGCCGTCAAGCTTGACCCCGCCTATGCCGACGCGCAAAACAATATCGGCACGATCTTCTATCAGCGCAAGAAATACGGAAAGGCCATCAAGGCCTACCAGAAGGCCATCGCCATCCGAAATGACATGCCCGTCTTGTACAGCAACCTGGCCTATGCCTATTTTGAGGACAAGAAATACGAGCAGGCCATTGGTGCCTTCCGCCAGGCGCTGGCCATGGATCCACAGCTATTTGAGCGCAGCAGTTCGAGGAACGGCTCGATCCTTCAGGACCGGTCTGTCGGCGACCGCGGCAAGTTCTATTTCCTGCTCGCGAAGTCCTATGCCGAGGCGGGTAATCTGGAGCGCTGCCTGATTTATTTGCGCAAGGCTAAGGACGAAGGTTACAAGCAACTTGCCGCGATTAAGGAAGATCCGTCCTTCGCCGCGGTCATCAAGAATCCGGCGATTCAGGAAGTTCTTACTCCCAGGCCGGAAGACACTCCCCAAATCTAAGGGGCTTCGATACTTCCAAGATTCAAAGTGTCCGAGAACGCTACAGGTGTGTCCCCCAGGCGGACAGAGCTTCGAAGCTCGCAAACATCCGGCTGCCATTAAATCATTTTGTTTCATAGGTTTATGACCGAGTCTCTACAGGCCCCCCAGTTGCTACCAACTATTCGGTTGGGTGTAGCTTTATGCAGCAAAATCCGGAGGTGCCCGATGAAAAAGATTGACCGCATTCGGGAGAAAGTCACCATCCCCCCCACTTCCGTTTACCTTTCCAAAATGCACGACGCCGGCTGGCGCCTGGTGGCGCTCGAGTGGGAGCGCGAAATCGAGTTTTCTGGCGAGCCAGAAATTCCGGAAGTTGATCCTGGCTCCGAAGAGATTCCGTTCGGCTTGCGCATCGCCAGTGACTGCCGCCATCTAGAAGACGACCCCCTGGAAATGCAGACCCTCAAATTCCTTGCGGAAATGATTGTCCAGGACATTTCCTTCCGCAGCATGGCCGATGCCCTCAACGCCCGCGAATACCGCACTCGCGACGGCCATCCGTGGAACGCGTCTAGCGTCTTCAAGCTCGTTCCGCGACTGATTGATGTAGCTCCCCGGGTCCTTGTCGGCACCGAATGGGAGGCCCGCAAGAAACAGCTCACCAAAGTTGCCTGGAATTCCTGAGCAACAACGTGCCACGGCGTGCAATCGAAGAGCAAACCAAGCGTCCAACCGCTTGGTGTTCCCAGGCGCTCGGGGGAACCTCGGCTTTTTTTTCCTAAGCAATTTCTGATTGCCTCGGCTTGAGCAAAGGTTAGAGAGCGGCTTTCGAACAGTTGGTCCCGCAGTGGGGGTGCAAAATGGAATACTTCTGGCAAGACGTTCGGCATGGCGCTCGCGTGCTGCGCAAGAGCCCCGGCTTCAGCGCCGTGGCGATTTTGTCGCTGGCGCTGGGAATTGGCGCCAACACTACGATCTTCACGGTAGTCAATGCCATTCTGCTGCATCCGCTGCCGGTGAGGGACATTTCGCGCGTCGTCGAACTCGACACCATTGACACCAAGACGCAAGTGGGGTTTGCCAATGCCACAAAACTTGGATTGTCGTTCCGCAATTGCCAGGATTATCAGAAGCAGAATGAAGTGCTCATCGGCGTTACTTGCTTCACAGCGCTTCCATTGACGTGGAGCGGAGGCGCAGAGGCGCGGCAGGTTAATGGGAACATGGTCAGCGCAAATTATTTTGACGTGCTGGGATTGCAACCCGCGGCGGGGCGTTTTTTTCTCCCTGACGAAGATACCAAGCTCAGCAGCAACAACGTCGCGGTCATCAGCTACAGTTTTTGGGTCAACAAGCTGGGGTCCGATCCCAATGAAATTGGCAAGACCTTGACGTTGAACGCCATGCCTTACACCGTCATCGGCGTGGCGCCGAAAGGCTTCAAAGGAACATTCACCTTCGCAAGCGCCGAGCAAATCTGGATTCCCACCAGCATGTATCCCCAAGTCCTCACGGGATTCGGAAAAGAGTTTTTCAACGACCGGAGATTCCTGAACGCCCTTGCTTTTGGGCGGCTTAAACCGGGAATCGGCATCAACCAGGCCGAGGCATCATTGAAGACCATCGCTTCGCAGCTCGAAAAGGACTTTCCGAAAGACAATGGCGGGCGCAGCATCGCGCTGACACCCTTGGCGGAAGCGGCCGTTGGCGTAAACCAGCACGACCAGATTGCGCTTGCCGGAACGATGATGATGACCGTTGTCGGACTGGTGCTCCTGATCGCCTGCGCGAATCTGGCAAACCTGCTTCTTGCGCGCGCGGCCCGCCGCGAACGGGAAATGGGCTTGCGCGCCGCGTTAGGCGCCGGTCGGCCGCGCTTGATTCGGCAGATGTTGACGGAGTGCGTTTTGCTTTCATTGATTGGCGGAGCCGCGGGCTTGGCGATTGCCTATGCCGGCCGCACCGTGTTGTGGTCTTTCCGCCCGCCTTTCATTCAGGCGGACAGCATTGATTTGTCGCTGGATTCAAATGTCCTCATCTTCACTCTGGGGATTTCTCTCCTCACCGGATTGCTGTTTGGCGTGGCGCCGGCCTTCAAGGCTTCTGTTCCTGATCTGGCCGACACTCTCAAGCTTGGCGGCCGTGGCGGCTCCATGGGCTGGGGACGCAACAAGCTGCGCAGTCTGCTCGTGGTTTCTGAAATTGCCCTTTCTCTCGTGGCCCTGGTTGGCGCTGGGCTCTTCATCCGCAGCATGCGCGACGCGCAAAAAATGGATCCCGGCTTCGAGTCGAAGAATCTCTTCATGCTTGCTTTTGATTTGGGCGCGTTGCACTACGACGAAGGCCATGGGCAGCAATTTCTGCGCGCCGCGGTCGAGCGCACCAATGCTGCACCCGGCGTGAAAGCCGCTGCCATCGCCTCCAACTTCCCCCTGGGCGGAGGCTTTGCGCGAACGGTTTTCCCTGAGGGCGAGGACGAATCTACCGGCTATCGCGGCACGCTGACGCAACTGGACGACATCACCAATGGTTATTTCGATGCTTTGCGGATTCCGCTTCTGCGTGGCCGCCTCTTCACCGACGGAGACCGCAAGGACACCGCGAGCGTCGCCATTATCAATGAAGCCATGGCCAAGAAGTTCTGGCCGGATAAGGACGCCATCGGCAAGCGGTTCCATTTCTTCGGCGACGCTCCATTGCGGGAAGTGGTAGGCATTGCGCGAAACAGTGTGGTGAACGCCATTGGCGAGGACCCGGTTCCACTTGTGTATCTGCCGGTGGCGCAGGACTATGCCCCCGCCGCCACGCTTCAGGTGCAAACCACCGGCAAACCGGAGCCGGTGATAGCCGGCGTGCGCGCGCAGATTCAGTCGCTCGAGCCGAATCTCGCCATCACCAATGTGCAGACTATTGGCGAAATTATTGACCAGGGACTGTGGGCGCCGGAAATGGGCGCGGCGCTGCTCACGGTGTTTGGCGGCTTGGCGATGGTGCTGGCCGCGGTGGGCGTGTATGGAGTGCTGGCCTACTCGGTGACGCAGCAGACGCGCGAAATCGGCATTCGCATGGCCATGGGCGCAGAAGGTCGCGATGTGCTGGGATTAGTTGTGGGCCAAGGGCTGAAGCTTGCCGGGGCAGGTGTCGTGCTCGGTATCCTCGTTTCGTTGGGGCTGACGCGCCAGCTTTCGAGCCTGCTCTTTGGCGTCAGCGCCTATGATCCATTGACCTATGGCGGCGTAACGCTGATTCTCGTGGTCGTAGCGCTTCTGGCGTGCTATATCCCCGCCCGCCGCGCAACGCGCGTGGACCCCCTCATTGCCTTACGCTACGAATAAATCATGGTTCCGCGACCACAAGCGAACCGTGAAAACGGGCAAGAGGCCGGCAACGTCATAATCTTTACGCATTTTATGTGCATGCCCTGTACGGAACTAAGTGCTTTAGCCGCCCCGGAATGGGCTCCACGGGCGGGCATTGGGTTTCTCCGTAACTCCACTGAAGCGGCCGATTCGAATCGTAGAAATGTAGGTAAAACGCGAAGCGCAGGAGACCTGAACCCTTCACGCAGTTCATATCCCTTTCGATGACAGTTTTCCCGTCCGACGAAAGTAAAGCCTCGTCGTATGCGCACTGAAAGTTGTCGGGATAGTCTCGGCACCTATAGAGCTGTCCCACCTCTCTCATTTTGAAACGGGCGTCAATGTGCTCTACCAAGGCTTCAATTAGAACAAGGTCCTTGAAGTGCACTTTGGTCCTTTCATCCGAGGCCGTTACTCTCCATTGCTTCTGATACTCGACCTTGGAAATTTCAGGCTTATAAACTCCGAGAATGACAATGCGGGGAGTCGGCATGTTGATGTTCAAATTGTAGCGGGAAATTTATCTCACCGGACACGTAATTCCCTGAATTTCGGTAAGAGATCTTGTGCATGCCCCAAGGACTCAAACGAGCGGCTCCCTTTCTTACAATACAAGCAAGGAACACCGCTCTTTCCAGAGGCCTTTTCGGGTGCTGGTGGCAGGTTGAAGATCAAGCATGCTTCTCATCCATTCGCGGACGAGATTTCGCGTGCCTGGATTTCATACTTGAAATTGTCGGGGTCGAGCGCGTCCAGGCGGCCCTCTGCCGTTTCTGCTTGCGGGTACATCAAGAATCCAAGCGGTCCGCTTTTCGCCCCGGGAAGCGCTACATCGTGCGCGAAGTTATAAGCCATCCAGTTCATTTCCCAGAATCCGAATAACCGCGCCCGCGCTTTCTTCACCATATCGTCGTCGAGCGGACGGTTTCCGGGCGGCTCCTCCAGCACAACCTTTCGTACGTCGGCCGGATCAACAGGAACCCATCCGTAGCCCTTCAAGTGCACTTCGGCTCTGCAGTGTTGTGCCTTTGTAATGTTTGGAGTTGCGGGGCCAAGGCTTTTGTATCCGAGCTCCGACTTGCCGACCCGGATTCCATACACATCGCGAGCTGGAAGGCCAGAGGCGCGAGCCAGGCCGACATAAAGTGCGTTGAGATCAGCACACTTTCCTCCCAGATCCTTGCTCTGCAGCATGAAGAGAATGTCACCTGCCCCACATCCGCGCGTCTTCGGATTTCGGAATGTGTTCTCAACAACCCATTCGTAAATCGCGTGCGCCTTTTCCACGTCCGTTTTGCTTCCCGCGATGATCTGCTTGGCGGTGGACCTTACAAGTCCGTCCGTCGGTATGAGTTTCGTGGGCTGAAGAAAATATTCCAGTTCTGCGGGATTCTCTGTAACGGCCTCATTGGGCCTGGAGAGATCGACGGTGTAGTCCTTGGTCTCGATTCGGCTGGTGAGTGTTACGAGTGGTCTTGCCCCGGCTGGAAACTCCGCCGCGACGATTCCGAGCCTGTCGGCCTTGCTTTCCACCAGCTTTGCTGCGCCGCCTTCCGCTTTGAAATTATTCGCGAACGTCTTTTGGAACGGAGTTTCACCAGGCAGCGCCGCTGGCAGCCACACGCGTGTGGAACCGGAGGGCTTCAGAACCTCGACGCTCGTTGTCACTTCGAATGTGCGCCAACCGGCTGAAGCGGGCTCCTCGGCGAATGCTCGGTCCACTTTGCAAAGTGACGCGCTTACCGCTGCCCCACCCGCATAAGTCAGAAACTCACGTCGGTTCATTGCCCCCTCCGGGAAGAAGAAAAGTTCCACCTGCCATTTCGCCGGAACTTGGTTCTTGTACAACACCTCTATGGCCTGGTGGCTGATGATACCGCAGTTTGGCTCGGGTTAGGTTAATTGCCCAGGAATTGCCCGGCGCAGTTGTCGGAGCTCAGTTGCTGGGAGTGGAGTTGGCTTCGCATGTCGCGCCGTGAACCGGATCAAGCACCGACGCGTTCGAGATTCCCTTCCTTGCAAGCCACAACCAAACCCTTTGCTGCTCTGCTACAATGCATGCAAGATGCCGCGCTCCCTTGGCAGGCCGCGTTTCGGTGAACTCCTCGTCAAAACAGTCTTCGTTTCGCTGATGACAGCCGCGGTCTGCGCGTCACAGCAGCCGGCACCCGCAACAAAGCCGGCATTGGCAACGAACTCAGCGGCAGGCCCACAAAAAATCTACGTCGTTTTGCCCTTTGAGGGCACAGGCGCTCCCGCCAAGCTCGATTGGCTCAGCGAAGGCCTGGAAGAATTGACGATTGAGCGCCTTACGGCCGCTGGGGAACAAGTCTATTCGCATGCTGGGCGTGCTGCCGAGCTGGAACGTTACGGCTTGCCCACCGGCTCCACGTTCAGCCACGCGACCATGCTGCGCGTTGCGGAAGACCTCGACGCCGATTACGTCATCTATGGAAAATACGCGGTAAAAGGCGCTGCCCTGACTCTCGAAATGCGCATCCTCAGCATGAATCCTTTGGCGTTGCGTCCTCCGGTGCAGGAAAATGGCCCTGTCGATTCCCTCATGGACCTGCACACTAGGCTGCTGTGGCGGACACTTTCTTCGCGCGATGGCCGCTACGCCCTCAGCCTGGCGGATTTCACCAAGCGGCAACGCCCTCTGCGGCTCGACGCTTTCGAGCAATACGCCCGCGGCCTGCAAGCCACCGATGCCGACGCCAAGCTGCGGCAACTCCACGAAGCCGTGCGCCTCGAGCCCGATTGGCCGGACGCTAACTTTGCGCTCGGCGAAGCCTATTTTGCGAAGAAGGACTACAACGCAGCACTGGCCTGGTTCTTCAAAGTTCCTAAGACTTTTGACCGCTATCCTGAGGCGCTTTTCTCCAGCGGTGTTTGCCGTTTGCAGCTAAACCAAGCGGACCACGCCGAGGAAGACTTCCATAACCTCCAAGAAACGCTGAAGGCCACTGCCGCGAATGGGTCAGACGCGCCCGAAATTCTGAACAATCTTGCCATCGCCCAGGCCCGCCAGGGCAAAGTGGCCCCCGCGCAGGCAAACCTTCGCCGCGCGGCGGAACTGGCTCCGGGCGAAGACGACTATTCTTTCAATCTCGGCCTTTTGGCTCTGCAGGGTGGTGATGCAGCGGCTGCGGCAGACTATTTTCGCCAGGCGGCCGAGCGCGAGTCCGATAGCGCCGAAGACCGCGCACTGCTGATTCTTTCCCTGGAGAAAGCCGAAAAAACCGGCGAAGCCGACCAGGAACGCGAAGCCGCGAAGGAAGCCTTTGGTCCGACCGGATTGCCTCCCATTCGCTTGGACGACTCGTCTGATAAAAGGAACGAAATGTTAGCGCGTCTGACGCGTATCAAAACAGAGCTGGACCTGAGCGGCCTTCGCGCGGAACCGGCGGACTCTCCCTCAAGCACCGCCTCTGCGCCTGAGCCGAGCGACTCTCTCGCCGCGCGCATTCGCCGGGGAAGGCAGGAACTCTCCGCCGGAAACATGAACGCCGCCGAAAAAGAGTTTCGCGCTGCACTGTCCTCCGAGCCGTCCAATGCTGCGGCGCATCGCGGCTTGGGAGAAATCCAGCGCCTTCAGGGCAAAATGGATGCCGCCGTGAAGGAATTGCAGGCTTCGTTGGCTACGCGGGACTCGGCGGAAGTGCGCACCATGCTGGCAAAAATCTACCTGGAACAGAAGAAAACGGATCTGGCCCGCGCCGAAGCGGAAAAAGCATTGAAGCTGGCGCCCAATTACGCGGAAGCAAAACAGTTGCTGGATCACTTGCAGAATTCCAAAGCGCCCGCGAAGAAGCCGGGTGGGGGTGGGCCATGAACGCTGCGCTGCGATTTGCGGGAAAGTTTTGTAGTGCGCGAAAATGGCCGGCTTTCTTTTTTTCCGCTTTCTGTTTGCTCGGCGCAGCTGCATTTGCATTCCTTTCGCCTGCCTCCGGCGCCGATCAGCAAGCCAGTGGCCCTCTGGTCCTGCATCTGAAGCTCGACAGCGTCGTGGAGCCGATTTTGGCGACGTATATTGACGAAGGACTCCAGGATGCCGCCAACCGCCATGCATCGCTGGTGCTGATAACCATGGACACGCCGGGTGGACTGAGCAGTTCTATGGAAGATATTGTCCAGCACATTCTGGCCTCGCCGGTGCCGGTGGCTGTCTTTGTATCACCAAAGGGTTCTCGTGGAGCTTCTGCAGGTTTCTACATTCTCCTGTCCGCCGATATTGCAGCCATGGCTCCCGGCACGCACACAGGCTCGGCCACTCCCGTCATCGTCATCGGCGGCTACCCAATGCAGATCGATGAGGCATATCGAAAGAAAATTAACGCCGATGCTACAGCCTTTCTGCGCAGTTTCACCGAGCGCCGCGGCCGCAACCCGGCGAAAGCGGAAAAAGCCATAACGGAGGGCGCCGCGTTCACCGAAAAAGAAGCGCTGGATGCAAAGATGATCGATTTGGTCGCCAATTCGCCTGAGGATTTGGTTCAGCAGCTCGATGGACGCACAATCACCCGGTTTGACGGCGCCAAAGTCACGCTAGCCTTGAAGAATCCCGCGCGCAAAGATTTCGAGTTGTCCGCTCGGCAGAAATTCCTGGCGCGCATCGTGGAGCCCGACGTTTTCTTTTTGCTGCTCATTATCGGCGCGCTCGGTTTGTACACCGAGTTCACTCATCCTGGAGTCATCGCCCCGGGTGTCATTGGCGGAATCTGCCTAATCCTGGCGCTGTACGCCATGCATTTTCTGCCAGTAAACATCACTGGATTGTTTCTGATCGTGCTTTCCCTGGCGTTTTTCATCCTCGAAGCCAAGGCGCCCAGTCACGGCGTTCTTGCCCTTGGCGGGATTGTCTCTATGTTTTTGGGCGCCATTTTCCTGATTCGTTCGCCGCTGACCGCCGGTGGCGTGAGCCTGGGAGTCGCGCTGTCCGCCACT
>JACXTT010008692.1_pt1 | contig 14033 bp, 21 predicted proteins | sample 9270951 | NCBI WGS metagenome assembly JACXTT01 (sample SAMN15532306, study PRJNA645909) | rock metagenome | isolation source: weathered quartz diorite | place: Puerto Rico | collected 2017-06-21 | reverse complement strand
GGTGCGTTTGTGTTTTTGGTTGGTGTGTTCGTGATTGTTTGGGAGAATTACTTCAATAGAGTCAGGAAATGATTAATTGGTTCATCTCGGAAAGTAAATGAGTGAGGCAGATCTTTTTATACGATACCCCTATATTTTAATATTAGACAAAGATTAGAAGAAGATTAGGGGGAAATTCGACAATCATCTAACTAAATGAAAAATAAAGAAAAAATGCCGTTTTTGACGAACCGAAGCGTACCTTCAACGCCGATAGTTGCGTACCTTCAACGCCGATAGTTGCGTACCTTCAACGCCGATAGCCGTACCTTCAACGCCGATACTCCGTACCTTCAACGCCGATAGTGTGTACTCTCAACGCCGATACTCCGTACCTTCAACGCCGATAGTCGATTTTTCCGTTTTTGGGCAGACCCCCGTACCTTCAACGCCGATAGTCACTCGTCCTGGTTTGCCAGATATTTTGCTTGCGATGGCGTAGGGGTGCGTTGAATGTGGACAAGGTCGGTTTGAGGATCAATTTCCCAGCCTTCTATGGCTTCTACGGTTTGGAGCTTTTGCAAAGCCTTTTGCAGGCTTTGGCGGAATTTGCGGAGGGTTGCGGTATCGCTGCCGGAATGTTTCTGCAACCAGACCACGCTTACGGGCACGGGCTTCGCATGTCCGGCATAATAGAGATGCAGCCATTGCGCCAAGGGATGCCGTCCGATTTTCCGGCGCTCTTCCCATTGGACGCGGGAAAGTCCACGTGCGAAGAGCTTTGCAAGGTCACGGGTAATCTCAATAACGATCTCCCCTGTTTCGATGTCGAGCGCGCCGCGCGGCAACAGCGAACCCCAGAAGATCCGTTTGCCGTCATGCATGATCGAAACGGAAGTGGCCGTCAGATGATTGAAACGGTGTAAAAGCCAATCATACTGCTCTTTGCCGCTGGCACGGCCAATCAGCTTCAAAAGGGCGTAACGGGTAAGTTTGACGCGGTTTCCTTCATGCACGCGCCGCGCAAAATGCATGATCCCCTCGAAAATGTCGATATGGCCCTGGTCGAGCTGCTGGCCGGTGTAGATGATGGAAAACCCGCCTTGCGAGGCAATCGGCGCGTTATCGAACAGCTTGCGGATTTTTGGTTCTTTGATCGCGGCGAACAAGGCCGAACGGGCGATCTCGTTCGGCACTCCCATATAGGGCTCAGGCCAGAATTCGATTTGATAAAGCTTGGCGGCTTCGCGGCGCTCGGCCACCCCCTCCATGCGAGCAACGACGTCAGCGATAGGAGACGGCAAATCGCTGTTTTGGTCAGACTGTACGCCCATGATTCCCCCCACCTTCTCCGCCATAGCTAGATTGTGCCCCGAACCCATGAGTCTGTCTAGGCAAGGAGAGAACACGCGCCGGGAAACAGCTTTGCGCCAAGGTTTGTACTTGAAAATTTTGTGCCGTTGTGCACAATTGCAAGACGGGGATTTTGCACATGCGCACATTTGCCATTTCGATCAATAAGGGCGGGGTTGGAAAAACGACAGTGGCCAAAACACTGGCGACGGCGGCGACCACGGCGGGGCTGAATGTTCTGATCCTCGATGTGGATACGCAGCAAAATTCCGTAGGCTGGCGCAAGCGCCGCGACAAGCAACAGGCCGACAAGCCTTTGCCTATGGCGCTCTTTTGCGGCGAAAAGGATTTGCTCGACCAGCTGGAGCGGGCGGAGCATGCCGGATGCGATCTTGTGCTGATCGACACGCCGCCCGGAAAAAGCACGGAAGCCATGGCCGCGGTGGAAGCCGCGGAAATGGTGCTGGTTCCCTTCTGGAACGATCAAGATTGCTATGAGGGCGTGGCGACCACGGCCGTCCTGGCCAAGCGCCTGAGCAAACCGGCGGTCGGCATTTTTAATTTCGCCACGCCGCACGCCAAGAGCCATGAAGACACGGCGCGCAAGGTCTTAAACGCGATTGGTTTGCCCATGTCGGCGGCGATTTTGCACCGTTACGATGTGCATCGGCTCGCGAACATAAAAGGGCTGACGGCTCAGGAAATGGACCCGGGAAGCCCTGCGGCGCTGGAGATCGAGGGCTTATGGGATTGGTTTTGTGCATATGTGCAGTTGAAAATTCCTGCAGATGTGCAGAATGGCAATCTTGCAAATGTGCACACAGGAGAGCGCCATGAGTAAGGCAACCAACAGCGCGGCAGCATTTCTGGAGAATATGAACCGGGACATCATTCAGGAAGAGAAAGCACCCTCGCCCGAGCCGGCAAAAGCGCAACCGAAACCGGTCGTCAAGGCAGCGGTAAAATCAAAACCCGGAACCAAATCGCGGGAGCAATTAAAACATATCGGCGGGTACTGTGATGCCGAAACGGTCGAGATGTTCGCTATTTTGCGGGCGCGGCTCAACATGGATAATTCCGAAGTCATCGCCGAAGCTATCCATGAACTCTACAAAAAGCACCAAGCAAAAAAAGCGTTTGCAGGTTAGCACGATTGCAAATTTGCAATCGTGCACAATGGCAAATAAACTCATTTCTCTTGATGGAGCAGGGGCTTATTCAGCTGTTGCCGTCGCCGCTCTCAGCTTCCATTAGGAAAATATCGCCCTCGCCGTCGTCGTAACATTCGCCGCAGATAATCGAAGCGTCCGGCTTTGCCCAGGCATTTTGCCCGCAGCAGGGGCAGGTGTATTTCGTCTTGCTGGCCGCTTTCTTGCCCCGTGCCTCCTTATCCTGTCCCTGGGATTGCCAGTGCAGCCGAAAGCCGGTCGCTTCCAGCTTGGCGAAGGCCAGCGCGAAAGCATCGCCAGGCCGTATGTAGTGGCTCATATTCTGGCCGATCTCATTGCCGCCCGGCTGGCCGGTCGTGCTTGGTTGCAGGCCGATTTCTTTCATCTTCGCCGCCCATTGCCGGTTGTGGTAGCCGCGCCGCGACGGTTTGCCATGAACCTGCTGCCAGACATGCGCCATTTCATGGACGAGGGTGGACAGAATGTCTTCATCGCTGCGCCCGGTAAAGCCGTCAGGATTAAGCGCCACTTCATGTGCGACGGTCTCGGCGGTGCGCTCGGTAAACCTCTCCGGGGCAAAATAACCATATGATCTCCCGTGACGCTGCAGGGTGATGAGGACGTGGGGCAGAGTGCCGCCAAAGAGCGACCGGTTGAAAAAATCGTAGGCGTCCTGAAACGCTTTGTATTCGGTCGGGGTGATGGCTTTTGGGTGCATGGTGGAAACTCCTGCCTATCTAATATGTATCGTACGATACAAATCATTCAAGGAAAACTTGCATCCTGATGACGGCGCGGGATGCCGCCGCTCAATACTCGCTTGGAAGCAAAATGGTGTTGTCCGTGTACCAGAGGGTAACGGACTCCATAGGAAAGTCCGTAAATTCAATAGTTTTGCTATAGACCGTACAGCCGTTGCCGTCATCGCAGCTAAGCATAGCGGTGCAATCGGGATGAACGGTGAGCGTCCAGACTTGAAAGGCCTCGCCGGCAACGCGCTTGTCGTAACGTTGCGCGAGAGCGATTTCATCCAGCAGCCAATAGGTGCCGCATTGGTCGGCGACATATTTGGCTCCGTCTGTGTACAAAATGGCGCGGTTGAGGCCGTGCCGATACCAGCGCTCGGTTCCTGTGAATTGCAGCAGGTCGGCTTGGGTGATGGTGGGTTTGTCGCTCATGGTGTGGTCTCCTTCAAATGGGCTTGGGTTGCATCGCCTGATGCAACCCTGCCCGTCGGCGAGACCGGGGGTAGCAAGGTCAAGGGGTGCGGCGGGGTATCCCCAAGCTTCCGCGCTTCGCTTGTGCAGCCTGGGTGATCCCCCTCCCCGCCGCACCCCTTGACCGCGCGAGGGGCAGCGCCCCTTAGCCCTTGCGAAAGGGGGCGTCACCGGATGGCCGAAACCAGGCTTGTCCGCCGAAGCCTTGGCGTAGGCGGAAGGGGTTCGGTGAGCCGCGCGTAGCGGGGCGAGTAGCGCCCGGCCCGCCGCTTGCGGCGGGTTCGCCCGGACCTTTAAGCCGTTAATGAAAGAGTGGGATTTCCGGCGTATATTTCTCTGACAATATGGCGATCTCTCTTGACGATGTTCTCGGCACAATGCCGCCCGCGCAACAGGCCAGGGTGAAAGCCCGCGCGCAAAAGCTGATCGAAGAGGAAGCAGCCCGGCGCGTTTCGCACCAGATGCAACACCCGACACAGGAGCGCGCGGCAAAATTTGCACGCCCCAAGCCGCGCCGCCATGTGAAATGAAAGGACAGACAGCGTCGGCTTACGAACGATAACGCGTTCCGTGGCTAACCTCTGCAGGGTAGGGGAGGAGGAGGGTGGCATGGGCCAGTGAGCGAAGCGCTAGCGAGCTCTCTGGCTCAAATGGCGATGCAATGGGCCGCCGAGGCGCTTTGCTTCGCCTTCCTTATGATGATCGCTTGGTTAAAAAATGCAAAAGAGAACAGCTCAGAATTACAACCATGAATCCAGCCCAATTTATTCTGGCGGAGGACCTGACATGAAAGACAGCACGTTTATCGACGAAGAACAGCTCATCGCAAAAGCCGTAGCGATCTTGATGGAGAAACTTGGCCCAACGGAAGCGGGTCGCTTTATGACCTTGCCCAGAAAGAAACGGCTGGAGTCGGTGCAACGGCATCGGCAATGGCAGGCGCATTTACAAAAAGAGTCCTTCTTTAAGCGTGTATTCGACGCCGGATAACCATCTCGCTTGCGAAAATCCTGTCATGTCGTGTGGAAGGGGAATTTTTCCTGACAATCTTGACTTTTTCCTTATAGCGGCAGAAAAAGCGGTGTCCTCACAACTGAACGGCCCACCCTTATTACTGGCGATGGTGTCCCGCTGATCCTGATCATGCGGGCTTTTGGTGTTCGTTCCTTTCAAATCACGACGGAGAAACGCTATGCGTGAAGATATGGCGCGCGTGATCGTCGAACGTCCGCGCATCAAACCCTACAATGAACGCAAGGGCCGCCGGCAAGCCCTCGAAGACCTGCCCACGCATGAGGGCCTGCGCAAGGCCTGCGCCGTGCGCGGCGAGCGCAAGCAGCTGAACGAGAATCTTGCTCCCCTGCGCCGGTATCTGGCAAGCCAGGTGGGCCGCCCGTGGAGCAAGGTCTATGCGGAGATCGCGGCCCATCTGCGTGTCGATAGCGCCGTGCAGCAGCATGTCCGCGGACACCTGCGCGATTTCGTGGCCGTGGTGCCACGGCGATACATCCAGGGCTGGCATTCGTTGCACCGCAATGGACTGTGGTGGCAGGAGCTCTATGTCGATCCGGTGACCAAGCTGCTCTGCCGCACCGATCAGTTGCCAGAAGAGAAAGCACGCCGGCGCGCGCAACGTAACGCTCCTAAGCCACCGGTCGAGCGGATAGTGCTCGCTGCCGATCGGGAACTGCGGTTGCTCAAGGGACTGTGGTACGAGGTGCGCCTGGCACCGCTGCCCGATCCGGCGTACCGCACCTTTAGGGAAACCCGCAAGGTCTCGCTCAAGGGGAAGTATGACCGGCGCGGCCCGTTCCTGGAATTCGAGATGAATGTGCGGCGGCTGATATCGCCTGCCGTGCGCGACGTGGTGATCGGCAAGCTGATCGAAATCGGCCCGGCTTGTGATGATCTGGACAGCTGGAGCGACTACCGGCGCGCATGTCCGGACCGGCGCTATGCCATCGCCAAGCGCGTACTCTCGCGCCGTGAATTGCGCCGTCATGGGCTTCGTAATGCGCCGAGCGGTGACATCGATCCGCCTCGGTCGGCACATGGCTAAGAAGATGGCGCCGCGATGTCTCCCCTTTCCAGGGCGGCAAAAGCCGGAGCGAGACGAAAGACTGCTAGCCGGTTGGAGTGGTCATATTCAAATCCTTGCACCAGCGAGGAAAAATACTGACTGCGGCCCTTCTGAAGATGCAGACAGACCGTCATGAGCTGCCTGAGCTTGTCTTCCTCTTCGTCCGTCTTCAACACAACTGCACCACGATAGCGGTTTGCACGGTGGGTGCTGGTTAAGGCTACAAGGCGACGCCAATAGGCAACGGCCAGCGCCGAGCAGGGCCTACCAGAGTAGAGCAAAGACGACTCTCCGTCTTTGTGAAGCATCACTGGTTTTTCGGAAAACTTAAGCTGAGAATCAAGCAAGGCGAATCCGGTTTGGAAAACCGCGCGCATGCGAGCATCGACAACCCAAGGCGGATAGTCGGGGTGAGGGTCTTTCGCCACTGTACGCATGTTCCTCTCTCCTCTCCAAGCCGTCGCTCCTCCCGCCCGGTCCACGCGAGGCTGCGCCCTTAGCCTGTCTTTCCTTCTGTATCACGTTGAAGAGTGATTGCAGAGAAGAGCGATCAGGTACATGTGTGGCTTTGCTGACTTCTCACCTCCCGAGGAAAGCCGATCATTGCAGGAAACAAAAGCAAAGCAGGGGAGGGGCGGCATTGGCCAATGAGCCTACGGAGTCGGCGCGGGGCATCTAGGCGCGGCGCAACAGTTCCGCAAGGCCAGCGTTTGATCTTCTCCGTTAAATACATCACAAACCTCACAAATGTACTTAAAAAAGCAAAGACAAGGGAAAACCCCATGAAACGCAGAACCACAAGGGATCACAGGCGAAAACACTCTTAACTGGACACAAAACAACTAGACAGTTGACAAAACTACTGATATCCAGTAGTCTATGGACTTGGAATTTGACTGGCGCGACACCGCCGATAAGGCGGCCCGCAATCTCCGCGAGCACGGCGTGAGCTTTGAATTGGCGACAACGGCATTTAACGACCCCTTTGCTATCGAGCGCATTGACGACCGGGAGGATTACGACGAGGAGCGGATCATTATGACAGGCATGGCCGAAGGCAACATTTTGTTGCTGGTCGTCTACACCGAACGCCAAGGGCGTATTCGCATCATTTCCGCCCGCAGGGCAGTCAAACGAGAACAAGATGACTACTTCCGACAAAACCGCTAAAACCCCTCGTCCCATGACGGAGGAAGAAATCGAACGGGCGGCTTATGCCGATCCCGACGCGCAACCGCTCACGGAAGCGGACATGAAACGCATGAGGCGGACACCGCAGACAAAGATTATTCGGCGGGCGCTCGGCCTCACTCAAGAAGAATTCGCCAGCCGGTATCACATCCCGTTAGGGACGTTGCGCGACTGGGAACAAGGCCGTACGGAACCTGACCAACCGACCCGCGCTTACCTCAAGGTGATTGCCCGCGATCCCCAGGGAGTACACCACGCCCTGAACACGGGGCCACAGTAAACCTCCATTGCTCGGTAAAATTTCTTTGCACGCCCCGCCTGTACAGATCGGGTGGTCAACAATTCCTAAGTTTTCTACACTTTAAAATCCCAATAGAAACAGCACCTGCATGCCGAGCAGCACCCCATGAGAGACGCACCTATTGGAAAACCCTCAAAGGTAAAGGCTAAGCCGCAGGTTCCCAAAGGCACGGATTGGCAGCGGCTACACCACATGAACGGGAAGGAAATCCGGGCCTTGATTGCCGCCGACCCCGACGCGCATCCTACGAGCGCAACCTTCTGGAAAAATGCGAAGGTCGTCTTGCCGCGCTACAAGGTGGTAAAGAAAGGATGGTGCGCCTATGGCAACTCTTGATTGGTCGCAGTGCCCTGCCGTGGAACGCGATCCAGGCAAGGTCAGCGGTGCCTGGGTGTTTCGGGATACCCGGCTGCCGGTGGCGACAGTTATTGAAAATCTGGAGGATTTGAGCGTTGAGGAAGTGATGGAGCAATTCGAGGTGACGCGCGAACAGATCACCGCAGTGCTTGATTTTGTGGCCCAAAGCCTCAAAACCTCTTCCAGCGATGCTCGTCCTGTTTGATCATGGGACGCCGCAGGGTATTGCCCGTGCGCTGTCTGGTCACACTTAGGGAAGGGCGGTAACTAAAGCGGTGTTACGGGAACGGGGAATGCGACTATGACGACACTAAGAGTAGGAATCGCGTCTGCCCAGGATGATGAAGGCGCGTACGCTCGCTATCGCACGGGGGGAGATCAAACCGCGTCCCGGCGATCCGAAAGTCTGGTTTACCTCGCCGGAAAGCTTCGCGCGCATTCTGTCGAACCGGAACCGGGCGTTGTTGGATGTTATCGCCACCACCCATCCGGAATCCCTGCAAGACCTTGCCGCCAAGACCGGGCGCAAGACGTCCAATCCGGGAAAACGTATGGGCAAGTTGACGGGCATGCACAAAAGCTTTAGACACCCATAGAAAAATATGGTATGGTGAATGGCACAAGCGCCGGATTTTGACGAGTGGGATGAAAATAAGAACCGCATCAATCAGGAGCGGCATGGTGTCTCATTCGAGACGGCGCAACGCGCCTTCGATGATCCACTCCGTGTCATCATTCGGGACTTGGCGCACGAAAGAGGTGAAAAGCGGTTTTTCTGCCTCGGGATGGTGGATGACGGCGTGCTTACGGTTCGTTTCAGTGTTCGCCGGAAACGGATCAGGATTTTCGGGGCGGGCTATTGGCGCAAAGGACGCAAACGCTATGAAGAAGAAAATCAAATACACGGATGAGCCGATGGAGATGGGCGAGCGCGTGCCCGATTTTCTGCCGCCTCCCTCGCAGCTGATGAAGCGGGAAACCACCACCAAGGTGACCTTGGAACTGACGAAAAGCAGTCTGGAGTTTTTCAAGCGCCAGGCCAAGAAAGAGCATGTTCCGTATCAACGCATGATCCGGGGTCTGATTGACGCCTACGCGAAGCATCAGGAAGCCCGCGCCTAGAGTTTCGTCCGCCTCATGATTTCCTGTCCTGCTGTAGCGTTCTTGCAGTCCGGAAACTCCTGAGAGGTCTTCATATACTTTACAAAAGCAAAGCAGGGGAGGGGCGGCATTGGCCAGTGAGCGCCGCGTTGCCGCCGTGCGTCGCACCTGCAAACTAGCAATTATCGGACACGACGCTTAGGGCTCAGATGGCGGGGGGCCGTTCGCGGGTATGAGGCTCGTCACGTTCGCAACAAACCGGCGCGCGGTCTCAATCGCCTCCCGTGCGCTCTCGGGCGACACCCGCGAACCGGGGCCCGTTTCATAATCGGCAATGGCTTTGAGGTTGTAAGAGCGAGGCAGGAACGCGCGGAGTTGCACGTCAAAGCGCGGCTCGTCTTTGACCAGCCGGGCAAACTCCCGCTGCACGCCGGAATGCCGTTTCCGCGCCTGGTCGGTGAGTTCGAAGATGAAGGCTTGCGCGGCGTGCAGCCCGGCTAGATAGGCCGCGCGCCCGGCATCTTCATGGAGTCCGACACCGAACATGGTCTCGGCTCGCTCAAGCTGCTGCAGCGCCTTGTCCAGAAACAGGGCGGTCTGCGGCTTCACAGATCGATGCCCTCCGCGCGGATTTCGTGCATCAACGGTGTGCCGTCATTGTAGGAACCGGCCCGGTACGGCATGGCGTGGATGAACTCCCCCTCCTGGTAGAGAATATCGGTAGCAAGGTCGGCGAGCCGGTTCATCTCGGCGGCCCGGTCGGTGAGGCCGCGCAAGAACACAGCTACATCGTAGTCGGAATCCGCCTGGGCATCGCCGCGCGCGCGCGACCCGAAGAGGACGACGCGCTCCACGCGCGCGCCGTAGATTTCGGTCACGGCGGCGCAGAAGTGCTGAAGCACAGGGTCATTCGGCGGCAGGCGCGTCATGGGAGGAGTGTAGCGGAGAGAGCGGAAAAAGACAAAACGGGTTTCTAGATATTGTATCCGGCTCTAACAGGCGATGTATTTTTTCGTGCAACATAAAGGAGGTTATGTTACACTACTGCCATGAATGAGGTGGTAGCATTTTCCGGGTCTCGGACGGTCAGCGCGACCGCCGCGCGGATCGCCGTGCCGGCGCTGGTCGCCGGCGCCGGAGAGAAAGCCGCGCGCCGCTTTCTGGAATTCTTTGCCGCGACGATCCGCAACAAGAATACGCGCATGGCCTATTACCGGGCCGTGGTCCGGTTCTTCGCGTGGTGCGAGCGGCACAAGCTGAGCGAGTTGGTGGCGATCGAGCCGCTGCATGTCGCTGCCTACATCGAGGCGCTGCAGCGGGACTATGAGAAGCCGTCCGTGAAGCAGCACCTGGCGGCGCTGCGCATGTTGTTCGACTGGCTGGTGACGGGTGGAATCCTCTCGATCAATCCCGCCCATGCCGTGCGTGGGCCGAAGCATGTGGTGAAACGCGGCAAGACGCCGGTGCTGACGGTAGACCAGGCGCGCACGCTGCTCGACAGCATTGATACCTCGACGGTGGTCGGGCTGCGGGACCGGGCGCTCATCAGCGTCATGACCTTTGCCTTTGCCCGCATCGGTGCCGTGGTCGCCATGCGGGTGGAGGACTATTATCCGCAGGGCAAGCGTTGGTGGGTGCGCTTGCACGAGAAAGGCGGCAAGCGGCATGAGATGCCGGCGCATCATACGCTGGAAGCGTATCTGGATGCCTATCTCGACGCGGCGGGCCTGCGCGACCAGGGCAAGAGCCCCCTCTTCCGCTCGGCGACGGGCCGTACTGGGATGCTGACAGCCCACGCGATGGACCGGATTGACGCTTATCGCATGATCCGGCGGCGCGCGGCGGATGCCAGTTTTAAGATGCGGATCAATTGTCACACCTTCCGGGCCACGGGGATTACGGCCTATCTAGAGGCGGGGGGCACCCTGGAAAACGCCCAGGCCATGGCGGCGCATGAAAGCCCGCGCACCACCAAGCTCTATGATCGTACGGGCGAGGCCATCACGCTAGATGAGGTCGAGCGGATTACGATTTAAGAACCGGGAAGGCCATGCCCTACTCGGCACGCTGCAAATTTTTCCTCGCCACGCTTATGAATGGATGAGCCTGTATTGCTAGTGAAGCAAATATAATTTACCGTAATATCGTATATAGCGCTTAAGTCACGACTCACTCTATGAAAACAATTGATTTTAGTAAAGAAGACTGTATTAGCGCCCTACGGTCTCTCCACGATGAGATCGACGAGATCTTTAAACTGTTTGATGACCAGGGCCGTATCTCGCGCGACAATATTCCAAAAGCCAGGAAACTACTCGCTAACCTCAAAGACAAGTTAAAGAAGGACTACAAGAAGCGCGCGACCGCCCAAGGTGAAGCCGATATGTCTGCTATAGAAAGAGCCTACTATTTTCCAGCCATTCACGAAGCTTGGACAAGCATCCACGTCGCAACCAACTCGATGCCATCGCGCAAATGGCTGGAAGAATTGGGGGATGCACAGTCAACAATTAGCTACTACCTACATCAGTTGAGACGCGATGAAACATAGTCACAGAAAATAGCCCTCACGCCAATGCGCTAACGCGCCAAGAGACTTAGGTGCATAAGCTTCGCAACATAAATAGGCAGGTTTTGCGCTGTTGCATATGGCCTGGGCGCAATGGAGCAAAAACCAATGTTTTTGCTCCAGACCAGTCTACTGCGTATCTCGGAAAATTAGACCGAAATGTTCTTATGAATTAAGGACAGATTGTCGAATCAAAGAGTGGTCCTTCATCGACACACCCCGATCCTGGGTTCTTAGGTACGCAGACTGTAACCTCCCCCGTACAGCTCTTTCCCGCCGCCGCATCCGTAGCGGTAAAGCCGATATGGTAGACGCGTCCATTACCCGCTGCAGTGATAATCCGCTCGTTGCGTACCTTGGCGACTGCCGTTCCTACACCAACGCCATCGGGGCAGGTCTTGCCGGTCGCGCTCGTGACGGGCTCGTCTTGGAAGATACTGGTGATCGTGATGCTGACGGGGTCGCCTTGAGGAGCTGTTACTCCGCTGATGGTCACAGGGTAACGATGCCGATTCCCCAGCCGGGGGAACTGCACGCTCGCCGTCGCGGTAGAACAATCGAGAGGTTGGCCGCCGTTTTTACAATTGGCACTCTCTTGCACTGTCACAGTAGAGCTACAAGAGGTGGAATTCCCTGCCCCATCCGTGACGCTGCACGAAATTGGCGTCGATCCTATGGGGAAGGTGGATCCAGACGCCGGTGTACAGCTCGGCGTTCCAACGCTGCAATTGTCGGACACCGTAGGACTGAAAGCAACGGTCGTTCCGTTCGGCGAAGTGCATTGCACAACCGGAGCCGGACAGGTAATAGCTGGCGGCTGTTTGTCAACAACAGTAACGTTGGCATTACAGGAGGAAGACAGCTTATCTGTGTCGGTTACCGTCAAAGTAACGGCGGATGTGCCCAAGACATACGGCCCGGCAGGCGATTGCTGGAGCGTAATGGCTTCACCATTCGGATCGGAAGAGCCGTTGTTAACTGACGCAGAAGCTGCCGAACAGATGCCAGAATCCGTTGGTACAACAGCGTCTTTACACTTTGCTGTCGGAGGTCCTCCCGGGCCCGCTCCGACGAATGCATCCCCTCCATCCCTTGCCGATGGGTTATTTTGGCTTGTTACCAGGAGAGAAAACTTTCCTTCTGTCCCTACGGGGGTAGAGGCAGGGATCGTGCCGGAGATTGTTACCTGTGCACTGTCTCCGGCCTTGATTGCCAGCGAAGATGGCACGGCCGTAAAGTCTCCCCAATTAACATCAGATTTTGTAACCAGAGTGTAGGAATCGTCATTGATCCCACGATTCGTAATTGTAAACGATAAGAGAAAATTAGAGCCTCTTGCGAGAGGGGGCGGTGGAGCGGTTATGGCGGTCACAGCAACATCGTATTGCCGATTTGATCTGGGCGGTAATATTGCTGAGGGTTCTTCCTGTGCCGACGTACCCATAGGGAGACTAACGTCTGATCCCAATTTTCCTACCCATCCACCGGTAAGGACCAAGTGAGACCAGTCGTCAAAGCTGGTTAATACATCTAGCTTCATATCTGCATCTGCATCGATGTCTGCTTGTACGTTTTTTTCTATCCCGTTCATGCAGTTCCAATCGATGGGGCCATTAGCGTTGGGAACCGTGCTAGAATTAATGCTAGGGGGAAATTTCCCAGGGCAAAAATACGCAGTGCCATACGTGGCAAGGGCTGGCCCACCGTTCAAGCCCACACTCTCATCGAGACTGGCTTCGTTAAGGTTTGGTACCACGAGAGGCGAAAAAGGCGAATAGTCTAGAATATCTAACTGATTACTGCCACTCCTGATTAAGCCCGTTTGTTGGAATAAATAATTCATCACGCTCAAGTAGTTCGGCTTATTATTGCAGTCAGTATCTCCACCGTGGTGCAGCGAAAGATTGTGCCCCAACTCGTGCATAAAAGTGGCTGCTTGCTGGGTATTTGTCCCTACGCTTTTATCCCCTTCGCCGAGGCTCACAATAAAGTCGCTTGCTGGTGCGTTTCGTGAGATGCCACTGTGACCAAAAAAAGCGCCGCCGAGGTTGTGAGCCAATACTACGTGGTGAAAGGCCTGAAAGCGCCCCCTCTTAGCTCCCGAGGGATGAAAATTCTTCGATACTTCAAGATTGTCAAAATCTCCCCATTGATAAATCGGCCCCCCTGACGAGACGCGTGCCCCAGAACAATCCACGCTTGTTCCTGTACCTGGGAGTGTGGTGCCAAGGGTAGCGTTCTCTCGAATAGGCTGTTTCACTTGGGAGTACTTGTCTCCCCAGAGGTCTCCGTTGACTGGATTCATCACACAATCTGGGCCGCAGTCAACGTGAAGACGGATGTCTGCTTTATAAAATGCCTGTATGACAGGTTTGATGATGTCCGGGGTGAGCTTATGGGTATGCACGGTAAAACAGATGTTTGTGAACGGAATACAAACCTGACTAGCCATATAGTCGGCCTGCACAAAGATATCTTTGTGCATAGGGTCTGCACCCATAGCGGGAAGGTCAATCATGTTGCCATTATCATCTTTAATACCTTTTTTCTCCCAGTCATCACAGAGACCGTCTCCATCTGTGTCGCCGCCGGCGTCTATACACGACTTGGAAGGTTTCACACGAAACTTCTTCGCACTGGTAGTGAATCAGGCTGGCATCAACGCCTCGGTAACTTGGTCACACGAATAGCCGCCAGCAAAGAGCCGTTGGGCGAA
>JACXTT010008691.1_pt1 | contig 14033 bp, 9 predicted proteins | sample 9270951 | NCBI WGS metagenome assembly JACXTT01 (sample SAMN15532306, study PRJNA645909) | rock metagenome | isolation source: weathered quartz diorite | place: Puerto Rico | collected 2017-06-21 | reverse complement strand
CAGGGTCACCGGCCGCCGCTCGCGCAGCGCCCCGCGCAGAGGCTCGAGCGGGAGCGGCCAGCGGACCGAGTCCGGGTCGTGGTCGGAAAAGCCGGGGCGCGCCGCCGCCAGCGCCAGCGCGCGCGAGAGCGGCTGCGCGGCCAAGCCGTGCTCGTCGAGGAGCCGCGTCGTCAGCGCCAGGCACATCGCCGCGTCGCCCAGCGCCCGGTGCGCCTCCCCGCCCGGCAGGCGCAGGAAGCGGATGAGGGTCGAGAGCTTGTAGTTGGCGGGGCCGCTTTGCAGCGCGCGCGCCAGCTCGAGCGAATCGAGCACCGGCGCGTCGGGCAGCGGCAGCCCCGCGCGCTGCAGGCCGACCGCGAGAAAGCCGATGTCGAACGGCGCGTTGTGGGCGACCCAGACCGCGCCGGACGCGAATTCCAAAAAGTCGGGCAGCACCCGCGCGAGCGGCGGGCGCCCCTTCACCATCGCGTCGGAAATGCCGTGGACCCGCTGCGCGCCGGGCGGGATCGGGACGCCGGGATCGACGAGGAAGGAGAATTCCTCGCGCGTCCCGCGCTCGAGGCGCACCGCCGCGAGCTCGACCACCCGCTCGCCGGCGGGCGAGAGGCCGGTCGTCTCGGTGTCGAAGGCGACGAGCGGGAAGTCGCCGAGCGGACGGACGGCCTCGATAACCATCCAAAAATTTTACTTCTTCTCCACCGTCTCCTCTTTCAGCACTTTCTTGGCGAACATGAAGACGATGAAGGCGACGATGATGAAATCGACCAGCGCCCCCAGCACCGCGCCGATGCCGAACTTCACCTCGCCGACTTGGATCACCAGCGCGCGCCAGTCGCCGCCGGGCACCAGGAAGCCGACAACCGGCATGATCAGGTTGTCCACCACCGCCTTGACCAGGTCGTTCGCCTTGCCGCCGATGACGACCGCGATGGCGAGGCCGATGACGCCGTACTTTTTGAGGAACTCCATGAATTCCTTGAGCATGTCGGGACTCCTTAGCCGTCGCCGCATGGGCGGGGCGGATCATTATCGCGGATCGCTCCGGCGGGTCGTCCTGCCCGCGCGGGCTCCGAAACCGCCGCGAGGGTCACGCCCCCAGCGCGTCAAGCACGCATTCCGCGGCGCGCAGCAGCCGCTCGGGCGGGGCGGGCGCGGGGATGGAGAGGACCCCGTTGGCCGCGAATTTCGCTGATTTGTCGGCGCGCAGGTAGGCGTTGAGCTTTTCCAGATCGAGCGGCGAGGCGGGCAGGAACTTGAAGGCCATCGTTCCCTGGTGGGCGCGGAGCGACTCGATGCGGAGCCGCTCGGCGCGCAGGCGGAGGCGGGTGGCGGTGAGGAGGCGGGTCACTTTGTCGGGGAGGTCGCCGTAGCGGTCTTTCAGTTCGACGCCCAGCTTTTCGACCGCCTGCGGGTTTTCGGCCAGCGCGAGGCGGCGATAGAGGATCAGCCGCTCGTTGAGGTCGCCCAGGAAGCTCTCGGGGATCGTCAGGTCGAGACCGAGGTTGACCTCGGTGCGGAACTGCTCGGTCGGCGCCTCGCCGCTCAGCTCGCGGACCGCGTCGTCGAGCATCTTCAAATACATCTCGAAGCCGATCGCCTCGAGGTGGCCCGATTGGCGGGCGCCCAGCAATTCGCCGGCGCCGCGCAGCTCGAGATCGAGGGCGGCGATGCGGAAGCCGGCGCCGAGGTCGGAGAACTCGCGCAGCGCCTCGAGCCGCTTGGCGGCCTCGGGGGTCACGCGGCCGTCGGCGGGGAGCATGAGGATCGCCCACGCTTGTCTATCACCGCGGCCGATGCGGCCGCGCAGTTGGTAGAGCTGCGAGAGGCCGAAGCGGTCGGCGCGGTTGACGAGCAGGGTGTTGACGTTCGGCATGTCGATGCCGTTCTCGATGATGGTGGTGGTGCAGAGGACGTCGTATTCGCCCTTCACGAAGCGGTGGAGGAGATCCTCGAGCGCCACCTCGTCCATCTGCCCGTGCGCGAAGGCGACCCGCAGCGTGGGGATCCAGCTTCTCAGCATCGCCGCGATCGAGGGGAGCGATTCGATCCGGTTGTGGACGAAGAAGACCTGCCCGCCCCGCTCCACCTCGCGGCGGATCGCCGCCTCGATCACCGAGCGCTTGAAGGGGGAGAGGACGGTCTCGATCGCGAGCCGGCTCTTGGGCGGGGTTTCGATCAGCGACAGATCACGCAGCCCCGAGAGCGACATCTGCAGGGTGCGCGGGATCGGGGTCGCCGAAAGGGTCAGCGAGTCGACCCCCTGCTTCAATTTCTTCAGCTTCTCCTTGTGGGTGACGCCGAAGCGCTGTTCCTCGTCGACGATGACGAGGCCGAGGTCGGCGTAGACGATGTCCTTCGAGAGGAGGCGATGGGTGCCGATCGAGACCGTCACCGTGCCGGCGGCGATCTCGCTCGCGGTCTTCTCCTGCGCCGGCTTGTCGACGAAGCGGCTCATCAGCGCGACCTTGAAGGGGAAGGGGCGGAAGCGCTCGGAGAAATTCTCGAAGTGCTGGTAGGCGAGGATGGTGGTGGGGGCGAGCAGCGCCACCTGCTTCCCTTCCGCGGCGGCCTTGAAGGCGGCGCGCATCGCCACTTCCGTCTTGCCGAAGCCGACGTCGCCCAAAACCAGCCGGTCCATCGGGAACTCCGCCTCCATGTCCCGCTTCACCTCGCCGATCACCTTCGCCTGGTCGGCGGTCTCCTCGAAGGGAAAGCGCGACTCGAACTCCGATTGCCACTCGGTGTCGGGCATGAAGGCGTGGCCTTTCACGCGGCGGCGGGCGGCGTAGAGGCGCAGCAATTCCCCCGCGATCTCCTTGGCCGCCGCGCGCGCCTTCGACTTCTTCGTCTCGAAGAGCTTGCCGCCCAGCGCGTCGAGCCGGGTGCGGTCGCCGCCGACGTATTTCTGCACCAGGTCGAGCCGCGCGACCGGCACGAAGAGCTTCCCCTCGCCGGAGAACTCGAGGATCATGAACTCGAGCGAATGAGGGCCGTCGGGGCCGGTCTCCTCGAGCGTCTTGAGGCCCCGGTAGCGGGCGATGCCGTGGTCGACGTGAACGACGAGATCGCCCGGCTTCAAATCGCGCAGGTCGCTCAGGAAGGCGGCGGCCGCGGGGCGCGCCTCCTTCCGCATCCGCCGCCCTTCGCCGAAGATCTCGGCTTCCGTGAAGAGGGCGAGGTTGGCGGCCGGGTAGACGAAGCCTTGCGTCGCGCCCGAAAGCGCGAGCGAGAGGACCGGCGCGCCGGTGAGCGGGCCGCTGAGCGGGTGGGCGGTCAACTGCAATTCGTGCAGCACCTGCTGCATCCGCTCGCCCATCCCCGCGCTCTTGGCGGTCAAGACGACCCGCGCGGTCTGCGTGACCGCCCGCACCTCGGCTTCGAACTTCTTGAGATCGCCGTTGAAGGCGGGCGGGCGGCGGCTCTGGAACTCGAAGACCGTCTCGCCGCCCGCGGTGAGGCCGAAGCGGGCGACCGCCGCGTCAAGCCATGCATTCGTTCCGTCTTCGTCGAGGAATTGCTCCGGCGCGAACGGCGCGAAGCTGGCCTGGTTGAAGCTCTCGCGGAAGCTGGCGCCCGCCCGCTCGAGCGCGCGCGCGACCGCCGGCGCCTCGAGGATCGTCAGCGCGGCGCGGTTCGCGAAGAGGGCGGCCGGCGCGGTGAAGAAATTCGCCAGCGCCCGCGCCTCGCCGGTGAGGCCGGGATAGTTTCCGACCTCGCGCAACGGCGCCAATCGCTCCTTCGCGCGCGTGTCGCCGCGGCGGAGGAAGTCGAGCAGCGCCTCCTTCATCTCCGGGGGCACCGCGAATTCGGTGAGGGGCGTGAGGCGGATGGCGCGCACCTCGTCCGCCTCCTCCATTCTGCGCTGATCCTGGAGCGCGAAGCGGTGGATCGATTCGAGATCGTCGCCGAAGTAGTCGAGGCGGAGCGGGTTCACCTCGCCGGGCGGGAAGAGGTCGATCACCCCGCCATGGACCGCGTACTCGCCCACCGATTCGACCCGCTCGCGCCGGGTGTAGCCGAACTGCCAGAGCCGCTCCAGCAGCTCGCCGCGCGGCGGGGCGCCGTCGAGGCCGACCCGCAGCAGCCCGAGGCGGACCAGCTTTTCGTTCGGAACGGGGGCGAGCAGCGCGGGGGCGGGGACGACCGCGACCGCGAGCGCGCCGGTCACCAGTTCACTCAGCACCCGCCCGCGCTGGCTGAGGATGCCGGGATGGGCGGGGAGCCCGGCGAGCGGGAAGACGTCGAGCGCCGGGAATTTCTGCGCCCGCGCTTCCTCCTCGCCCAGCCATTCCTTCAGCCACTGCACCAGTTGATCGGCGGCGGGCTCGCTCTCGACCACCGCCACCAGCGGCTTTTTGAGCTTGCGCTGGATCGCCAGCAGCGCCAGCGCCTTGAGCGAATCGGTCAGCCCCAGCCAGTCGGCATCGCCCCGCGTCGCCGAAGCGGCGAGCGCGGCGGCGAACTTCTTCTCGCCTTCCAGCCCGTCGAGCAGGTCGGACAGCGAGAGGGGGAGCAGCGCGGGTTTGGCCATGGAGGGGGGGAGATTTTATTGAGGAAACCGCCGCGCCGCGCGACAAAGAGCGGTGCTAAGATGATGAGCGGAACGAACAGGGGAAGCGAACGCTCAGTCGAGGCTTCCGAATGCGTGGTCGGTCCAGCTGCTTGAATCCGAACCCCGGCGGGTCGTGCCGGAAGGGTCGATGACGCTCCGCCGCCGGCTCGCGACGCTCGCCGCGCTCGCGGCGCTCTTATTCTTGGTCGCGCGGGCGAGCCTGCTCTTCGCCTACGCGGAGACGAGCGCCTCGCCGGTCTGGCCCCCCTCGGGGATCGCGCTGGGGGCGCTGCTCCTGCTCGGGACCCGCGCCTGGCCGAGGATCTTCCTCGGCGCCTTCCTCGCCAACCTCGCCGCGCTCTCCGGGCGCCACGCGGCGCCGTGGCCGGCGATGCTCTTCCTGTCCGGCGCCTTTTCGACCGCCAACGTGGCCGAGGCGGGCCTCGAGCGCTGGCTGCTCAAGCGCCACCGCGGCGGGACTTGCCGGCATCGTTAGAATGCCCCCCCGACGGTACCTCCAGGGGAGTTGACGAATGAAACGATTCGCCGTGTCTCTGATCGTCGCGGCCGCCGCCGCGATTTGCGCCCCGCCGCTGCGGGCCCAGCCGGGGATTTCGATCCTGCGGCCCACCGCATGCCGCGCTAACGACACCGCGGCAACCTTCCGCAGCCAGATCGCGCCGGCCCCCTTCATGCGTCCAGGTCAACTCGCGCCGGTGAGCCTGATCTACGCCAATTGCAGCGGCTCGACCTGGACCGCCTGGACCGGGAGCGGCGGCGCGGGCGGCTTCCACCGGCTGGGTTCGCGCGCGCCGCAGGACAACTTGAACTGGGGCATGGGGCGCGTCGAACTGCCGACCGACGTGCCGTCCGGGTACGAAGTCACCGTGCGTTTCAATGTCACGGCGCCGGCGACTCCCGGCACCTACACCTTTCAGTGGGGCGTCATGCAGGAGTCGGTGCAGTGGCTTCAGGAGTATTCGCCCGCGGTGCAGGTCACGGTCGGGAGCGGGATCGCGGGCGGCTACACCTGCCCGCCGGGCAGCCCCGAGGCCAAGTTCCTCTCGCAATCCGCGCCGCCGTCGCCGATGGCCCCCGGGCAGCAGGCGAATGCGAGCGTCTCGTTCGCCAATTGCGGGACGCAGACGTGGATGCCGGGCTCCTTCGTCCCCACTTTGCTGGCGTCTCGCAGCGAAGTAGGACAGGGCGCGCCGGATTCGGCGTGGGGATTGTCGGCCGTCGGCCTTCCCGGAGACGTCCCGCCCGGATCGACCGTGACGCTGTCGTTCGCGATCACCGCACCGCTGACCACGGGTACGTATCACTTTTCTTGGGCGATGTACGACACCGCCTTCCACACCGAGAGCAGCACTCAGGCGGCGATCGTCGTCTCCGACAAGATCCGTCCCACGGTCTGCCGGGCCGGCTCCCCGGCGGCCACCTTCCGCGCGCAAATCGCCCCGCCGACCTATCTCTATCGCGGGGTGCTGCCTGGCGACCAGGTCCCGGTCAGCGTCACCTTCGCCAATTGCGGCGCGTCGACATGGTCGGCCTGGAACGGCAGCGGCAGCGCGAGCGGCCACCATCGTCTCGGCTCGCAGTCGCCAGGTGACAACACGAACTGGGGGCCAGGGCGCGTCGAGCTGCCAGGCGACGTCCCGACCGGCGCCGAGGTGACGATCCCCTTCGCTGCGACGATTCCCGCAACCGCGGGCGCCTACGACTTCTCCTGGGGCATCCTCCAGGAATCGGTGCAATGGTTCCAAGAATACTCCCCTGTCGTGAGCGTCACCGTCGGCCCGGCGGTCCGCTACGTGCAGTCGTTCGCCGATCCCTGTTCGCTCCCCGGACACGGCGCCGCCTACTTCAACACCGCCGGCGCGCTCCCGGCGGGCATGGCGCCGGGGCAGCGCGTGGTCGTCAACGTCAGCTTCACCAATTGCTCCGGCGCCGCATGGCAGGGCGCGAGCGGCTACAAGCTCGGTTCGCTGTCCGGACAGGACAACAGCAATTGGGGTGCGAAGCGGTTCGCGCTCCCTGCGGACGTTCCCCCGGGGTACACCGTCGACTTCCTGTTCGCCGTGAACGCCCCGATGCTCACCGGCACCTACGGGTATTCGTGGGGCATCATGCGCGAGGGCGTGGCGTGGTATCCGGACTACAGCACGGTCCAGAGCGTGCGCGTCCTCCCCGCCCTGCCGTTCGCGGTGACGCTGCCCAACGGTTCGGTGGTGGATGGCAGCGGGACGGCCTCCGCGTACGCCGGCCTGCGCGCCTACTACGATTCCGTCGCCCCTGGCGGGGTGATGGAGCTCCCCGCGGCGGTCTACATGCTCGACCAGCAGTTCGTGATCGGAAAACCGATCACATTGCGCACGCAGAACAGCGTAAGCTCGACCGCCGGCTGCCTCGACCCCATGACGACGGTGATCCCGTGCGCGGTGTTCCAGGCTGGCGTCGACTACGGCGTCCAGCCCGGACAGAACGTCGGATTCCTCTTCTCGAACTGGGTCAACGGGATCCACATCGACCACATGATCCTCGACGGGAATCGCGATATCCGCCACAAGAAATACGCGACAAGCAACGCCGACAACGGCGAACTGGTCAACGGCGTCGGCTGTTCGTTCACCAACAGCGCCTCGGTGCGCGCCTTCGGCTCGGGAAGTTTCAGCTTCCTGGTCACTGATTCAGTGTACGTCGCCAACAACGTCTACCGCGACAACGGCTACCACCTGCCGCTCGCGGACCACAACTGGTCGGACGGCCTGCGCATCAGCGCCTCGAAGAACATCACCGTCACCGGCAACTACCTCATCGATGGCAGCGACGTCGACCTGATCTACGGCGGCGCGTTCGCCTCCGCCGGAACGCACAACTCCGTGATCCAGAACAACGTCATCCTCCACCAGAATCAAGCCTCTTTCGCCGCGCTGATGCTCGACAATTTCAATCTGGGCCCCGCCGGAGACATCGGGAACTTCGCGGGGCTGACGGTCTCCGGGAACACCATCAACTGCGGCGCGCAACTGTGCGACTTCGGGATCGAGATCGGACCCCGGCCGTGGTACCCGCCCGCGAACATCTACGGCGGCACCGTGACCGGCAACAGCGTCGCCGGCGCGAAGCAGGGGATCAACATCGACGGCGCGGGCACGGCGGCATATCCGGTCACCGTCTACGGAAACAGCACCGCGGGCGCCTGGGCATCGAGCGGCGGCTTCAATTGCGGAACCTTGCCCACTTCCGCGTACAACATCAGCACCCGCGGTTCCGAGCCCTCCTCGGGCGCGGTCACCTGCGCGATCAACAGCGGGACCGCCTACGCGCCGGGGGGGAACGTCGTCTGCCGGAACGGCGAAACGGTCGCAATCACCAACTACAACGGCTTCTGCCCCTGACACGGCGCGCCGGGCGGACGGCTTCCGCCCGGCGCGCGCTCGCCGACGAACCGCGGCCGCACGGGGAATTGGCGATAATTTCCCCCTCAGCGGCGCCCTCCACGCCGCCCTTTTTTTACCCCGATGCTCGCCGACCTGAAAGCCCGTCTGAGCGCCGCACGCGACGAATACCGGTCGCGGATCGAGTCGGTGCGCACCGAAGGCGAGCTGAACGACCTCAAAGGCAAGCTAGTCGGCAAGAAGGGCGGGATCGTGACCGAGGTTTTCGCGTCGTTCGGCAAGCTCGCCCCGAATGAAAAGGCCGAGATCGGGCCGCTCGCGAACGAGGTGAAGCAGGAGATCGAGGCGGGGCTGAAAAGCCGCCTGATGACGCTCAAGAGCGCGCCGTCGACGGGGGAATTCATCGATCTCACCCTCGAGGATCCCGCGCCGATCCCGTGGGGGGCGCGCCACCCGATCACCCGCGTTCGCGGCGACATCGAGGATTTTTTCATCGCCCAAGGCTATGCCGTGGTCGAGGGGCCGGAGATCGAGACCGATTTCTACAACTTCGCCGCGCTCAATTTCCCCGACGATCACCCGGCGCGCGACATGCAGGACACGATCTTCGTCGACTTGCCGCCGCATGAAATAGAAGGGCCGTGGCTGCTGCGCACCCACACCTCGCCGGTGCAGATCCGCACCCTGGTGAACGAGACCCGCGCCGCAGCGGACCCGGCGGTCCGCGACGCCGCGCGCCCCGATCCCGATTTCAAGGATGGCGGCGTGCTCAAGATCATCTGCCCGGGCAAGGTCTACCGCCACGACGACGACCTCACCCACTCGCCGATGTTCCACCAGATCGAGGGGCTCGCGGTCGGCGAAAACATTTCGCTGGCCGACTTGAAAGGCACCCTGCTCGGCTTCATCCGCCATCTCTTCGGCCGTGACGCGAAGATCCGCCTGCGCCCCTCCTTCTTCCCCTTCGTCGAGCCCGGGGTCGAGGTCGACATGAGCTGCACGCTCTGCCGCGGCACCGGCGAGAACGCGGGCAATCCCTGCCGCCTCTGCAAGACGACCGGCTGGATGGAGATCTTGGGCGCGGGGATGGTCCACCCCAATCTCTTCAAGGCGGTCGCTCGGAAACGGCGCGAGTTGAAGCTGGAACCGCTCTACTGGGATTTCGCGGCGAACCGCGCGACCGTCACCGGCTTCGCCTTCGGCACCGGCCTCGACCGGATCGCGATGCTGCGCTACGGCATCCCCTCGATCAAGCTCCTCTTCGGCGGCGATCTGCGCTTCCTCGAGCAGTTCAAGAAACTGTAGATGCGTCTGCCCGTCTCCGCCCTCGCATCCTGGCTTTCGCCGCTCCCCGCGGCGGACGCGATCGCGCGCGCGCTGACGTCGATCGGGTTCGAGGTCGAGGGGCGGGAGGAGAGCGCGGCCGGCACCGTCCTCGAGATCAACGTCACCCCCAACCGCGGCGACTGCCTGAGCGTGCGCGGCCTCGCCCGCGAGCTGTGCGCCGCGCTCGAGACGCCGTTCAAGGACGTCGCCCCGGAGCCGCTGCCGGACTCGCTCGCGAATTCCTCCCTGCCGATCGCGCTGGCCGATCCCCGCTGCCCGCGCTTCCTGGGTGTCGAGATCCGCGGGGTGAAGAAGGTCGAGACGCCCGAAGCGGTCAGGAAGCTGCTCGAGGGATTCGGGATGCGGCCGGTTTCGCCGCTGGTCGACGCGGCCAACCTCGTGATGCTCGAGCTGGGACAGCCGCTCCACACCTACGACCTGAAGGCGCTGCGCGGCGGGATCGTCGTGCGCGCGGCGCGCGCGGGCGAGGCGCTCGTCACCCTCGACAATCAGAAACGCGAGTTGACCCCGTGGACCGTGAAAGGGCAGCCGTTCGCGCCGCTGCTGATCTGCGACGAGGGCCCCGCCTCCGAGAGCCCGAAGGGCGAGCGGGAGCACCGTCCAGCGGACGGGGCGATAGGCGGGAGGGATGGCGCCCGTCCGATCGGGCTTGCCGGGGTGATGGGCGGCGGCGAGACCGAAATCCCGGATCATTCGGTCGATCTCTACCTCGAGGCCGCCGCCTTCGATCCGGTCGCGGTCCGGCGCACGGCCAAAAAATTCACGCTCCACTCCGAGGCGTCGCATCGCTTCGAGCGCGGTGTCGATCCGCACCTTCCGAAGCTCGCGGCGGCCCGCTTCCTCCAGCTCCTCAAAGAATGGGGCGCCCTCCAAGAGGACTTTGTCGCTCGCGATGCTCGCTCGGGCGCGGGCGGGGCGGTCGCCGGTTGGCGCCTCGCGGAGACCGCGAAGCCGGAGAGCCGTGCGGTGGAGATGCGTCCCGCGGCGCTGAAGCGGCTGCTCGGCGTCGAACTGCCCGCCGAATTCATCGCCGGCCGCTTCACCGCGCTGGGGCTGAAGCCGCTCGACGGCCACCGCTGGTCCATTCCGTCGTGGCGATCCGATTTGACGATCGAAGAGGACCTGATCGAGGAGGCCGGCCGCCATTACGGCTACGACCGCATCCCCGAAACGCTCCCCTCCGGGATCGACCCGGTGCCGGGACGCAATCTCGAGCAGGCGCTTCTGGCGGCGAGCCGCGAGAAGCTGCTGACGCTCGGCTATAACGAGCTGGTCACGATCCCGTTCTGCAGCCGGGTCGAGGATGGAAATCTGTACAGCTCTTGGGCGTACGCTTCGAACGAATTGCAGCGGAAGCTGGGTGTGCAGGTTCTTCAGGCGTTCGACGAGAAGGCGAATCTCGAGAACCCGATCTGGGAGGATCGCCCCCAACTGCGCCGGGAGCTGGCGGCCACCATGCTGCCGGCGATTCTGTCCGGGATGGAGCAAGCCTCCGGAAAGCCCCATTGGGAACGCGCGCAATGCTTCGAAATCGGAACCGTCTTCCGTCGCGGAACCCGCAGCGTAGACGAGTGCGACGACGAACGGGCGGAATTTCTTCAACTGACGGCGATCCGCTGTTTCCCGAGCAAAGCGAGCACGCTGCAGGAGCGCGTCACGCGAATGATCTCGGACTTCCGGGGCTTGGTGCCCGGGAACGGGGGCTGGACCCGGGGGGAGAATCCGGAATTGCTCCTGTTCAACCGCACGGAGCCCGCTCGCATCCGGCTCCTCCCGGCGATCTCGCTCTATCCGAACGAAATTCGCTATCAGTTCGACATCGGAATCCTCGACTGGCTGCCGCTCGGCCTGCGCCGACTGACCCATCCCGGTCCCGCCGATCGACCGAGCGCGAGCCGTCTGTCGTTCGACCTCGCCCAGGTGCCGGGAATCGATCGCGACCTGAGTCTTCTCGTTCCGGACGGGGTCGCGTTCGAAAAAATCCGCGCCGCCGCCCGGGACGCTTCACCCCGCATGCTCGCAAGCGTGCGCAATCTCGATTTGGGTTTCACCGGCAAGGGGATTCCCGAAGGCCACCGCGCGCTCGCGGTCCGCTTCGCCTTCCGCAATCCCGACGACACGTTGACCGCGGAAGCGGCCGAGGCCGCTCTGGCCGTGATCCGCGGCGCGCTCGGGAAGCTCGGGATCGCGGTGCGGGCTTGAGCGGCCGCCGCGCCGCCCGGGGTTAGAATGGCGCCATGGATCCCGGCTCGCTCAAGGCGCTCGAGGCGCGGCTCACCGCGCTGGTCGAGCAGCACAAGGAACTGAAGGCGAAGCACCAGCTCGCGCTCCAGGAGATCGAGCGGCTCAAGGCCACGCAGGGAGAGGGCGAGGTGCGCGAGCGCATCGACCTGCTGCTGCGCGAGCGCGAGGACGTGCGCCAGAAGGTCGAGAACATGATCAAGGCGCTCGAGGATTTCGAGGACTGAGCCCGGCAGGGGCCGGAAGCCCGGTGTTTCGCCGGCCGCCTGATGCCGGCGGCCCCCGGCTCGCGGTGACTTGTCGCTCGCGCGCCAAGCCCGCTCGCGCGGGGGCCGGGTCGATCGGGAGCCGTTCCGGGCGGAACGGGGATCAGAACTTCCAGTTGGCGCCCAAGAGGAAGCCGTTGTGGCCGACAGTGCGGGTGCGCAGCGCGGGGCCGAAGCCGTAGCCGCCGCTGATGGTGTAGTCGAGGCTGGTGACCGCGTCGTTGGTGTTGGCGAAGACGTAGCCGACGAACGCGCCCAACCCCTTCCAGATGTCGAAGTCGATCCTCGCGCCGAACTCGGTCTGCATGAAGGTGCGTTTGGCGTCGGTCGACAGGTCGGAGCAGTAGCTCCGGGTGGTGTTGTCGCAGCGGGCGCCCACGACGGTTCCGTAGTGGGCCTCGTCCTGAACCTCGAGGTCGGTGGTGCCGCGCAGCATGCCGTAACGGATCCAGCTGGCGGCCGAGACCCGGTCGGTGAACTTGTAATGGCCGCGCAGCGCGAAAGTCAGCCCGATGCCCTTGCTGTCGGAGCGTTCGCGATAGACCGTCTGGTTGCCGGTGTAGGGATTGGCGGTGGGGCTCTGAGTGTTGCAGGGAATGCCCGCCGCGTCGAGGCAGCCGTTGGCCCACAGGGTGTTCTCGAACTTCCACTCGCGCAGGCCGATCACCCACTCGAAGTTCGACTTGTCGGTCTTGGCCAACTCGCGGGCGAAGGTGAAGTCGACGGCGTGGGTCTTGGACTCCTGGCGGCCCCAGATGTAGCTGAAGCGCCACTGGTCGTTCCAAGGGTTGCCGAAGTTCGGGAACATGTAGCCGTTGGCCTGATAGGCGTTGGTGGCCGCGTCGGCCTTGCCGCCGCGGAACGAGAAGCCCCAGGTGCCCATGTCGGTCTTGTAATTGACCAGGATTCCGGGGATCACCTTGGCGTCCATCTTGAGGCGGACGAAGCCGTTGGGGTTGCGGTTGGCGTCGCTGGTGTTGGCGAGCACCGTGTCGTTGCCAGTCTGGTCGCCGATCACGGCGAACGCGCCGACGGACCAGCCGGTGCCTTGGGCGAAGAGCGGGGCGGCGGCGAGCGCGGCCGCCGCGAGCAGGGTTTTGCGCATGGGAATCTCCTTGTTGACGTTCGCCCGGTCAGGGCGGCGGGCGGATGGAAACCGCGGGCGGCTGAATTGCCGCGGCGGCCTGAAGCGTTTCGGGCCCTTCGATGCCGCGCCCCAACCTCTGGAATGGCGCGGCCGAAGCGTCGATTTAACCGGGCCGTCACGGGAGAGTCAACCGGCCGGGGCGGATGTGGCCGGCGTCACGCGCGCCGATGCCGCCGCGGCGAATTTCCTATAATCCGCCGGCGCCCCCGGAGACCCGCCATGCCCCATTACATCATGGACAACTGCACCGGCTGCACGATCTGCGAGCTGAAGTGCCCGACGCAGGCGATCACCGGGGTGAAGAAGGACAAGTTCCAGGTCGTTTTCGAGGACCTCTGCATCGACTGCGGCGTCTGCGGCCGCTGGTGCCCGGTCTCGGCGATCCTCGACCAGCACGGCGATCTGGTCCCGCGCTACAAGGCCTCGGAGATCCCCAAGGCGGTGGTCAACGAGGAGGCGTGCGTCGGCTGCGAGGTCTGCACCTTCTCCTGCCCCTTCGACTGCATCACCATGCAGCGCAAGGAGGTGGCGGGCTCCCCCCACCAGTTCAATTTCGTGGCGGTGGTCAATCCCCAGCCCTGCGTGGGCTGCCAGATCTGCGAGCGCGACTGCGGCTACGACGCGATCACCATCCCCGGCCTCCCGGTGATGAAGGAGAGCGTGGTGGGCGACGTGAAGATCCCCGCGCAGCACGCGGCGCCCGGCCTCATTCCGATCAACCCCCCGCGCGCCGCCGGCGAGACCGCCCGCGCGGTCCTCGGCCTGCGCTGAGCTTCCCCCCTCGCGAAAAAACGCCCGGCTCGGCCGGGCGTTTATTTTTGCTCACCCGACGATCGCGCCTCACCCCGCCGTCGCGACGAGCACGCTGAGCGGCGCGGGGTCGGGGGCGCGGGAGAGAAGCGCTTCGCAGGCGGCGGCGTCGTCGCGGCCGTGAAGGAAGGCGGGCAATTCCTCGGGGGCGATCGCCTCGTGCAGGGTCGCGTCGCACAGCGCCAGCCGGTCGCCGGGGGCGAGCGCCCAGCCGTCCATCGCATCGGGGCGCAGCGCGCCGCCGTCGGGCAGCGCGTCCACCGCGCGCG
>JACXTT010008690.1_pt1 | contig 14034 bp, 15 predicted proteins | sample 9270951 | NCBI WGS metagenome assembly JACXTT01 (sample SAMN15532306, study PRJNA645909) | rock metagenome | isolation source: weathered quartz diorite | place: Puerto Rico | collected 2017-06-21 | reverse complement strand
GCCAAAATAAAAAAATTTTTCCGGATTATACATATGTAAATCTTTTTATTCTGATCATTAGCCTAATTTTTTTGTTTATTCCCGTCCAATCGGAGGCGGTTGCCTGCATTTCATGCGTTTCCAATCTTTTGTCCACGTGGATTTCTCTTTTGGTTTTCTATTGTTATCTTAAGACGATAGAAAATCAAAATCGGTTAAATCGTTTTGGATATTATATTTTATCGCTGGTTCTTTTATTTCTGGGGCTTCTAAGCAAAGAACAGGTCCTCATGGTCCCTGCCGTCATTTTGTTTTTTGAAATATTGTTTATTACGGGGAAACGCGACGGCCAGCTAAGACGTATATTAATTGTGGCTGGATATTTTCTCGTTGCTGAGCGATATCTTTTTTTAAGGACGATCATGTTCGGCCAGTCGGTCGTTGGCTTAGGCGGTAATGCCTTCGAGCTTAAGCTTCGGCTCTTATCGATCCCCCGTATGATTTTGACACATCTGTCACTTATCTTTTTTCCCCACGGGCTTCATTATTACCGTAACATTGATATCCTTTTACCAAAAACCATCCCGATCGTCATTTTTTTAGGATTATTGGTTGGGATCGCGGTCATCCTTTTAAAAATGAAAGGGATCCACCGGCGGTTTGCGATTTTTGGCTTGGGATGGTTTCTCATCACCCTTGTGCCTACTCTTAATATTGTCGCCCTAACCAATGAATATTCCCTGCTTCTTTTGGCGGAGCATTTTTTATACTTACCCCTCATTGGCCTTTTAATTTTTTTGATAACAACTATTTTTTATTATGCTCCTCAACTTAAAAGAGAGGATTGGACCGAAAAGGGCAGTTTGGCTTTTGTCCTTCTCCTTGTTTTTTATACGGCGATGAGCGTTTATCAGAATAATTTTTGGCGCTCTGAAGTCGCTTTGTTTGAACACACCGTCGCTTATGAAAACAATTTTAGCCGGGCAGAGATCCTTTTGGCCAAGGCCTACGCCTACGACGGGCGTTTTGACGACGCGATCATCCACTATAACCGAGCTTTGGATATTTTGCGGGGATATCTGCGCAAAATAAAGGATGAAAAGGTCATTGCTATCCACCATCGTTTTGTTAAAGAGGCTTTGCTTGATCTGGCCCACTGTTATGAGGCTAAAAAAGAATTTGCTCAAGCGGCCGGCTATTATTTGACGGCCTTAGAGATCAATCCCTTGGACAGCATAATTTATTTTAATTTAGGGATAACTTACATTAAAATAGACCAAATACAAAAGGCCATACACACCTTCGAAGAGGGATTGCGGATAAACCCCAGGCATCTGATGATGAAGAATAGTTTGGCCATTTGTTACAAAGAAACGGGTCGATTGAAGGAAGCTCAAAAACTGTTGGAAGATATTGTCCGGCAAGACCCGCAGTCGACCTCGGCCAAAGAGAATTTAAAAAGTTTTATGGCCGATTACGGAAACCGTTTAAACAACTAGCGCAAAATTATGGACCCTATCCTGATCGTAATTATCATCGGTGTCGTTTTAATTCTGTTTCTTATTGTTATTCTTTTTGTTTTGCCGACGGAATCAAAGCAGCAGAAGACAAGAAAAAAAGCAGTCGCCGACATTAAGCCGGAAGCTGTCAAAGATTCCAAACAAACAATCGAAAAGTTAGAGCACCATATCCATGATCTTCACCAACAAATAGCCCAATTCGAAAAAAAAGAAAAGGATTTGGAAAAACAATTTTTGGTCGAGCAGGCCAAGGTCAAAAAGTTTCAAGAGAAACTAAATCAGGAGCGCGGCTGGCAGGAAAAAGAACAAGATACGATGGACAAGCGCAATAAGGAATTAAAAGATCTGCAGCAAGAGCTTCAGAAGGCCCAGGACGGCTATGCCAAAGAACATTCGCTTAATTTGAAAATGCAACAGGAGATAAAATCGTTGCAACAAGAGCTTGAATCTTCTCAGCAACTGCGAAGGCAAGTCGAATCAAACGACGCGCAGTTAAAGGCAACGATTGAAAGTTACCGACGGGATGTGGCCCAGCTAAGAGCGGACAATATCGAGCTTAAGAAAAAGAAAGATGACACGACCTGGATTGCTAAGTCTGATTTTGAGCGTGTGGAGCGTCAGCTCAAGGAGAAAGAAAAAGAGCTTGAGAAATTGAAACGTGAAATGAAGGACCTGTAATTTAAAAAAGCCCCCATGTATAAAAAATTTAATTTTTCCAAACGTACCGATTGGCCGCTTGGCACCAATGCCCTGATGACGCAGTTAGATGATCTTAAGAGCAAAGGGGCGGGGCTCATCGATTTGACAGAATCCAATCCTACCCGATGCGGCTTTGAATACCCGTCGAATATTTTTTTGAAGTCTTTGGCCGATCCAAGCAATTTAAGTTATGACCCGAGCCCTCGAGGAAGCTTAAAGGCCAGAGAAGCCATAAGCGCGTACTATCATCGGAAGAAATTTAAAGTTGATCCCGAACAAATTTTTCTTACCTCAAGCACATCCGAAGGATATTCTTTTCTTTTTAGGCTTTTGGTCAATCAGGGGGAAAGTGTTCTTTTTCCCAAGCCGAGTTATCCGTTGTTCCAGTATTTTGTTGACCTTAACGACATCACGTTGAATTATTATCCACTGATCTTAGATAAACAAAAATGGAGAATGGATGTTTTAGCGTGGAGAGAAGAGCTGGTCCAGGGCGCGCGGGCGGTGGTTGTCGTTAACCCCAATAATCCGACGGGCTCATTTGTCCAGCACCATGAATTGGATTTGCTCAATAATTTTTCTTTGCACCATCAGACGGCCATCATCTCCGATGAAGTCTTTGCTGATTTCGTTTTTGATGAGCAATATTTGTCCAACAGTATGGTCGAGAACAAACAGGCGTTGACATTTGTTTTGGGAGGTGTTTCAAAAGCGCTTGCGTTGCCACAGATGAAATTATCGTGGATTATCGTCAATGGCCCGCGCCGACAAATGCAGGAAGCCTGCGACCGCTTGGAGGTAATTGCTGACACTTATTTATCCGTCAATACGCCTGTCCAGAACGCCTTATCCGGTTGGCTGCAGTCTAAGGACACGATCCAAGACCAGATCAAAAAGAGGCTTAAAACTAATTTGAACCATTTAATCCGTTCCCTGGATAAGGAGCCCATCCTTAAGTTGATAGAGCCTCAAGGGGGATGGTATGCGATTTTAAAATTTTCCGAGGATCTGGATGAAGAAAACTTTGTGACGGAACTTTTGAAGAAAGACCACGTGTTTGTCCACCCAGGTTATTTTTTTGATTTTGATCAAGAAGGTTATTGCGTGATCAGCTTATTGCCGTCGCCGGAAATTTTCCAAGAGGGAATAACAAAAATTGTCGGGGCGGCGGCCACCTACAATATTTAGGCTTGAAAACTAAGGATGATTTGTTAAGATTGGAAAGTGGTTTTAACTGATTTTAAATAAAGGAAGCTCTATGAGCAAACGACCGGATTGGGATGAATATTTTTTAAAATTGGCAATGCTTGCCTCAGAACGGGCGACCTGTCCGCGCATGCACTGCGGCTGTGTTTTGGTCAAAGACAAAAACGTGATTGCAACCGGCTATAATGGTTCAATCCCTGGCGATGAACACTGCGATGAGATTGGTTGCTTGGTCATTGATAACCATTGCGTGCGTACGGTCCACGCGGAGATGAACGCACTCATTCAAGCCGCTAAACGAGGGCATGCAATCGACGGCTCGACGGCCTATGTCACAAATATGCCGTGCACAACTTGCGCGAAGGCCCTCATCACGGCCGGTGTCAACCGCGTCGTCGTTTTCTCTGACTATCATGATACACTGGCCACCGAATTTTTTAAGAAAGCCAAAGTCACCATCGACAAACATAAAATACCCACTAAAGAAATTCTTTATAATCTCAAAGAATATTCTTCAGCACGTTAATTGCAGTGATCAGTGTTCAGTTATCAGTGATCGCAAGTAATATCACTGACCACCGACCACTGACTACTGACCACTTATGATAAACAAAACTAAAGTCCTGCTGGCCGACGATGACGTGATGATCGTTGATATCCTGGCCAAGCGTTTGACGCTGGAAGGATACGAGGTCGTTAAAGCTTTTGACGGCCAGATGGCTTGGGAAAAAATAAAAACGGATTCCCCCGACGTGATCATCCTGGATTTAACGATGCCTAAAAAGGATGGGTTGGAAATCTTAAAAGAGTTACGCGAGCACCCGCCATCGGCCAAGTGGCAGCCGGTCGTTATCGTTTCCGGGCGAAATGAGTTGGAAGACATGAAAAAAGGGTATACGCTTGAGGCCGACCATTATCTTGTCAAACCCTGCAGCGTCGATGATATTTTAAAGGCTATCCGGTTGATGATTGCTTTGATCCCGCAGCGTAAATCATCGACCGATATCAATAATGAATAGACTGGCCACACGGATTATGTTTTATTTTCTCGCCGGATTTATTGTTTTTATTCTGTTTGTCAGATATTTGGAATATATAACGCTTTTTGTCCCTTCCCGAAGTGTTCTATTTACGCCCCGAGATAAAGGATTGGCCTTTGACGATGTCTTTTTTAAATCGGGAGCTTACCGTATCAACGGCTGGTTTATCAAGACCAAACCACAAGCCTCGACGGTGATTTATATGCACGGCAATGCGGGCAACATTTCTGACCGGTTGGATAAACTTAAAATGTTCCATGACCTGGGCGTTAATGTTTTCATTTTTGATTACCGTGGTTACGGCAATAGCCAAGGTCGACCCAGTGAAGAAGGACTGTATCAGGACGCACAAGCGGCTTATGATTATTTACTCACCCGAAATGATGTGGACAAAGATAAGATCATCGGTTACGGCGGGTCACTAGGTGGGTCGGTTGCTATCGACTTGGCTGTCCATAGAAATTTATCAGGGCTCATCGTTGATTCGACCTTTACCAATGCCCTTGATATGGCCAAACGCATCTATCCAATGATCCCGGGATTTTTTATCCATATTAAGTTGGATTCGCTTTCTAAAATTAAAAATGTCACTGTCCCTAAATTATTTATCCATAGCCCGACGGACGAAGTTGTCCCGTACGCGTTGGGGCGAAAGCTTTTTGAGGCGGCCCCAGAACCCAAAGAATTTATCATAACCGACGGCAGCCATAACGATGTCCATTGGCATAACCAAGATGTTTTTGTTAAAGGACTAAAGGCGTATTTAACCCGTGAAAGGTTCATCAACGGATAGATATGAAAAAATTCCTTCAAACGAAAAAAACTCAAATCATCGATGGGCAAAGTAAACCGATCATGTTAAAGGGTGTGAACGTCGGCGGGTGGCTGATGATGGAAGCTTACATTTTGTATGCGCCCAACCGGGCCGAGCAGCTTTTTAAAAAGCAGTTTAAAGAAGCGCTCGGTGAGAAAGTTTTAAAAGAGTTCGAAGATGTTTTTCGGTCGTCATTTATTACGCAAGAAGATTTTAAGAACATTAAAAGTTTAGGGCTTAATTGTATTCGTGTGCCCTTTAATCATCGTTTGGTTGAACCGACACCGTATCGATATGATGAAGATGGTCTAAAATACCTGGATCAAGTTTTGGTCTGGGCCAGCCGCCATAAGATCTACGTTATCCTTGATCTTCACGGGGCAGCCGGCGCGCAAAATTATGATTGGCATTCGGACAGCTTGGGCAAAGCCGAGCTATGGACCAATAAGGATTATCAAAAACAAACCTTTGCCTTGTGGGAATTTCTCGCCGACCGTTATAAAAATGAAGCGCATCTCGTCGGTTACGATATTCTCAATGAAGCGGTTTTAGAGGACAACAAGCTTTTAAATGATTTTTATAAACAAACGATTAAGTCAATCCGCCAAAGTGATAAGAATCATATTTTATTTATCGAAGGCAACCGCTGGGCGCAGGACTTAGCCGTTTTAGATAAGTTCGACGACGGCAATTATGTTTTAAGCCTTCATAATTATGAGCCGCCGAATTTTTCGTTTCATCTGATCACGCATTTGCATTATCCGCTTAAGACGAAAGAAGAGCAATGGAACAAGAGCATCATGCACAAGCATTTAGAGAAGAGCAAGGTCGTTGCCGACCGCCATGGCGTCCCTCTTTTTGTTGGAGAGTTCGGCATTAATGCGCGCGAAGGCCATTACGGTGAAGATAAATGGCTTAACGACACATTAAAGTGTTATCAAAATTTCGGGTTTCATTGGACTTACTGGACCTATAAAGCGATCAAGAATTGCTGTCATCCCGACGGGCTTTATAGTTATCGTGCCAATCCGCCGTGGGTTAACCGCGCGGGGCCGCTTATGGGCTGGGAGACCTATCATCTTCATTGGCCGACGAGAAAAAACGAAATGGCCGAGAGCTGGTTGACAAAGAATTTTACTCCTAATGCCGAATTAATTAAGATTATCAAAAAATATGCCAAATAAAATCGTCAGTGCTGTTAATCCCAAAATTAAAGAAATCGTCAGGCTTAAGGAACGAAAGAGTAAAGGGCTTATCGTTGTTGAGGGCCATCGCGAGATAAGTCGTGCTTTAGAATCGGGATTTGTTTTAAAAGAACTTTTTATTTGTCGCGACTATTTAAAGAAAGAAGAGCAGAAGGAGGTTTTGCGCAAGATTCTTTTAAAGAATTCACCGGTGGTTGAAGTCGAAGCTAAAGTTTACGATAAAATTTCTTACGGAGAACGACAAGAAGGTTTGCTGGCTTTATTTGAACCTAAGCATTTTTCTTTGGAAAGTTTGAAACCAACAGATAAATCTTTGTATTTGATCATCGAAGAAATCGAGAAGCCCGGTAACCTCGGTGCGATCTTAAGGACCGCCGATGCTGCCGGTGTAAACGCGGTGATCGTTTGCGATCCCAAAATAGATATTTTTAATCCTAATGTTATCCGGTCAAGTTTGGGCGCGATCTTTACCGTAAAAACGATTAGCGCCAAAAGCGAAGAAACGCTTAAGTTTTTAAGAAAAAATAATTTTACTATCTGTGCAACAACACCGGGCGCTAAACAAATTTATACAAAAGCCAATCTTTTGGACCGTTTGGCTGTTGTTGTTGGAAGCGAACAAAAAGGTTTAAGCGATTTCTGGTTAAATAATGCGGACCTTAAAGTGTCCATCCCGATGAACGGCCAAGTCGATTCGCTAAACGTTTCAACCTCGACGGCTGTTGTTCTTTATGAAGCCTTGCGGCAGAGAGCGTCAGGTTAGGGATGCCAGAGGCCTTGCGGTTACAGGTTTTTCTTTCACGAAACGGCGTTACTTCCCGACGGAAGGCTTTTGATCTCATCCAAGAGGGCCATGTCAAAGTCAATGGCAAAGTCATCCGTGAGCCATCGACGCCTGTCGACTCTTCTAAAGATAAAATCGAAGTTGATGGCCAATCCATTCGCCCCAAAAATTACGATTACATTCTCCTTAATAAACCATCCGGCGTTGTTACAACGAAAGAAGATGTGTTTGCCTCAAAAACGGTTATCGATCTTTTACCGGTAGAATATAGACACCTGGTTCCGGTCGGGCGGCTAGATAAAGATACGGAAGGCTTGCTTTTATTAACCAACGACGGCGATTTGACATTTCAGTTAACTCACCCTAAGTTTAATATTGATAAAACATATCTGGTCCGCGTGACAGGAAAATTAAAAGATGAGGACAAAATAAAATTAGAAAAAGGGATTATGTTAGAAGGCCGAAAGACTTTTCCGGCCAAGATCGCAGAGATTAAGCCGTTACAAAACCAGACGGAATTTATGATGACAATCCACGAAGGGCGTAAACGACAAATCCGAATGATGTTGGGACATCTCAAATATCCTGTTGTATACTTAAAACGTCTTTCACAAGGCACGCTTGTTTTAGGTAATTTGCCGACGGGCCATTGGCGTTTGTTAACAGCCGATGAGGTAAATGCTTTTAAAAAGGTTAAAATTTTATAGATTGATTTTTTGTTCGTTAATAGGTTATAGGTTGGGTGGATCGAAAAGTTATTGGTGAATAGGTTATGGTTTTACCCCGATCAACCATTCCTAACCACTTTTCTATCAATGAAACCCATCACCGAATAACGCAGATTAAAATGATTACCATTAATAACTTAACCATGGGCTTTACTAACCGCACGCTGTTTAAGGACGTGTCGTTTAGTATTTTCCCTAATGAAAAAATCGGGCTGACCGGGCCCAACGGCGCCGGTAAAACAACTTTGTTCTCTATTATATTAGGCGAGATGGAGTCTGTTTCCGGTAATGTCCAAATCCAGAAAAATATTAACATTGGATTCTTGCCGCAAGAAGCGCATTTTGATTCTGCACGTACGGTTATGGATGAAATTACGTCGGGGGATGATCGTATCAAAAATTTACTCGATGAAAAGCATAACCTTGAAGAACAAAATAAAGCGGACACCGGGCGGTATGGCGATGTATTACATGAGCTCGAGCAGTTAGGGATTTATGAGCTTGAGCACAAAGCCGAAAAGATTTTAGCCGGGCTTGGATTTAAGGAAGAGGACATCCATCGTCCCATTAATAATTTGAGCGGCGGTTGGCGCATGCGAACGCTTCTGGCCAAGCTCTTAACGTATCCGTATGATTTACTTTTGCTCGACGAGCCGACTAACTATCTTGATTTAAATGCAACCCTTTGGCTTAAAGAATTCCTAAAGAATTATCAAGGCGCGTTTGTTCTTATTTCTCACGACCGCGTTTTCTTAAATGACGTCACCAATTACACGATTATCCTTGAACGCGGGAAGATGACCAAACTCAAAGGTAATTATGAAACCTATGAGTTGCAGAAAAATTTGCAGCAAACTTATTTAGAGCGCCAGCAAAAGGTCGTCGAGAAAAAGAGAGAACAACTGGAACGTTTTACGGAACGTTTTCATGCTCAGCCTAACAAAGCCTCCGCTGTGCGTAATAAACGCAAGCAACTGGAGAAACTTGAGACCATTGAAATCCCCGCCGAGCAGCGTAGCATGGATGATTTTACTTTTGATCAAATCCCGCAAAGTGGTTATGTGGTCATGCGCGCCGACCATCTCTCTAAATCTTATGCCGAGAAAAAAGTTTATCAGGATTTGGAGTTTGAAATTATCCGTGGGCAAAAGGTGTGTTTGGTCGGGCCTAACGGCGCTGGTAAATCTACATTGCTTAAAATGATTGCCGGGGTTCTTTCGCCCGACGCTGGCACAATTAAGTATGGGCATAACGTCAGTCATGGTTATTTTTCCCAATCGAGGCTTGATGTTCTTAACCCGGAGCGAACGGCGATGGAGGAAGTTTATGCAGCCTCGCCCGGAACGCAGGCGACAAAAATCCGCAGTCTCATGGGGCTTTTTAGCTTTCGCGGCGACGATGTTTTTAAACAGGTCAAGGTTTTATCCGGCGGAGAAAAAAGCCGCCTTATTTTGGCTAAGCTTTTGATTAACCCGCCCAATTTTATGCTATTGGATGAGCCGACAACCCATTTGGACTTAGACGGCGTTAAGTCCCTTACCAATGCCTTTAAAAAATTTGAGGGCACGATTTGTTTTATCAGCCACGACCTTTTCTTTATTAAAGAAATCGCTGATACGATTGTTGAGGTGGACGCCGGAAAAATAAAAATTTATCCGGGCGGCTTGGATTATTATTTAGAGAAAAGACAGGAAAAGGACGCGATCCTTAAGGACCAAAGACGTCAGGAAAGAATAGAGCTTGAAGAAAAGAAGCGCAAAGAGGACGCCAAAGAGGATTCTGAGAACGCGCGGTTAAAGGCGCTACAAGACCAGCATAAAAAAGCGTTGAAGCGTTTATCGGAAATCAAGCAGCTGATGAAAGATTTGGAGAAGGAATCACAAGAGCTTGAAACGGAAAGTTACGTGAAATCGCGCGCGCTTCAAAACCTTTATGAATCAAAAGACGGCGAGAAAATAAAAGAATTCGGCCAGCGGTTAAAATATATTCAGGCCCGTTTACGGGAAATCGAAAGCACCATTAAGCAGCTCAAGGAAGAGCGGGATCGGATCAGTAAATAAATGCGGCTTAAGCTCGATCTCCACGACATTTATTCCGACGGGCATAAGTTAGATAAAGCACTTCATGATGTCATGCAAGAGGCGCTTGAGAAAAAGGCTGACCTTGTTGAAATTATTCCCGGTAAAGGCTCAGGGCAGCTTAAGAAATCAGTTTTAAGATTCCTTGAAAAGCAATATAAGAACCGATATCATCGGATAGAAAAAGACGATAAGAATTGGGGAAGGATCTTCGTGCATTTTCGTTGGGTTTAGACATATGCTAAACAAAAATAGGGTAAAATTTGTTTCTGTTCTTCTTGTCATGCCTTTTTTTTATGGGTGTAATACGGTGGCCCATATGGATCAATTGTTGCTGCTAAATGCCGCTGGCAACGCGCAGGCGTCAATGGATAAAGATGTCGCGTTGCAAAATAAAAATTTTGCCAAGTTGGTTTCAGCCATCCAATCTGCGGATTTTGCCCAGCAATATTTTAATAAACGTTTGATTGTTGAGGCTTTCGGAGAACCAATCTTTACACGACTGGAAAAAAAGGATAACAGGGACGTCGAGTTCGCCCTCTATCGGAAAGCCACGGAATATTTTAATTCAGAAAGGGTTTATTTTTATTTTGACCCGGGTGGGGCGCTTCTTTCCTGGCAGCACATCAACCCAAACAAGAAATTTTCTGTTCCTTCAAAATAATTTTTGTCGCAGGTCATAGAGCATGGCTACTTTATCTCCACGCAAGTTTATTCATCAAACCTATCAAAAGTTGTATAAAGCTTTCGGCGCGCAGTCATGGTGGCCGGGGGAAACGCCTTTTGAGGTCATCGTCGGCGCGATCCTTACTCAAAATACAAACTGGAAAAATGTCGAGAAGGCGATTGTTAATCTTAAATTCCACCTTAAGCCATTTGGTCCTTTAACCCTTCATCAATTGACAACAACAGAATTGGCCAAACTCATCAAGCCAGCCGGTTACTTTAATGTCAAAGCTAAACGGCTTAACAATTTCTTGGACTTTCTATTTAAAGAATATGACGGGCAAATAGAGAAGATGAAGAAAGAAGATTTAGGGACGCTGCGCAAAAAATTATTGGGTGTCAACGGCATCGGTCCGGAGACGGCCGATTCGATCCTTCTTTATGCCTTGGATAAGCCCATTTTTGTCGTCGACGCGTATACAAAACGTTTTTTATACCGCCATAATATGATCGGTCTTAACGAAGACTATCATGACGTCCAAAAGGTTTTTAGTTCGGTTTTAAAAAAAGACGTACAGAAATTTAATGAATATCACGCGCTCATTGTTCGGCTCGGCAAAGGTTTTTGTAAAACAAAACCGAATTGCCAAACTTGCGTCCTTAATCGCCTGAATTATTCGGTCGATCACCAATGTGCCCATTGCCATCGGCATTTGGCGGATGGGAAAGTGTGCAGGACCTGTCAGCCGGACAAGAGAATCAATTTGCCTAAAAGCTAGATTTTAGTTAATATATTTCAAAAACAAACGGACAGATTATGGATAGTGCCATCATAGCGTTACTTATTTTGATCCTTATCGGCGTTGCCATTGTTTGGGTGCGGTTAAGGGACCAGGACCGGTTAGAGCGTATATTAAGAGAAGAGATCGTGCGCAACCGGGAAGAGGCGACCAAAACCATGGATCTTTTTAACAACACCCTTGTTTCCCGCCTGACGGACGTCACTTCCATGCAGAAGGGGCAGCTAGATACATTCATCCAACAGCTTTCAAATCTCACCCAGATCAACGAACAGAAGCTTGAAAAGATCCGCGAGGTCGTCGACAATAATTTACGTACGCTTCAGCAGGACAACAGCACAAAACTTGAACAGATGCGCCAGACGGTTGATGAGAAACTTCATGCAACACTTGAAAAGCGTTTGGGCGAATCCTTTAAGGTCGTAAGCGAAAGATTAGAAAAGGTCCATCAGGGTTTGGGTGAAATGCAAGCCTTGGCTTCCGGCGTGGGTGATTTAAAAAAAGTTTTACTAAATGTTAAGACGCGCGGACTGTTAGGGGAAGTTCAGTTGGGTAATTTGCTTGAACAAATCTTAAGCCCTGACCAGTATGAAAAAAATGTCGTGACGAAGAAAAACAGTAAGGACTCGGTTGAGTTTGCGATCAAATTTTCGGGGAAAGACAACGCCGTTTATCTGCCGATCGATTCTAAATTCCCGACGACCGATTACGAGCGTTTACAAAATGCGCAGGAAGAAGGCAATGCTCCTGCAATTGAAGAGGCGGGTAAAGCCATTGAAGCAAAAATAAAATTTGAAGCCAAGAAAATTAAAGAAAAGTATATCGACCCGCCGAACACAACTGATTTTGCCATTATGTTTTTGCCCACGGAAGGTTTGTACGCGGAGGTGCTGCGCCGTCCCGGGCTTTTTGAAAGCTTACAGCGGGAATATAACATCACCGTCGCTGGGCCAACGACTATTTCCGCTATCTTAAACAGTTTTCAAATGGGTTTTAGAACGCTCGCCGTGCAGAAACGCGCTAGTGAAGTCTGGTCGCTGTTAGGTGCGGTACGGACCGAGTTTACGACCTTTGGCGCTATTTTAGATAAAACGCAAAAGAAATTGCAGGAAGCTAGCAATACCATTGAAGAAGCCGCGACCAAAACGCGCACCATTGAACGCAAGTTAAGAAATGTCCAGGAACTTCCGACGCCAAACCAAACCTCTTTAATTAAAGATGTGAATCTCGATGCCCCCGCGCCTTTTAAAAACGAAGCCATTATTTAATCATTTCTTCCCGTCGGAAATTGTAGCCGCTATCACCCAAAGCGATGTTGATTTTAAGTTAAGAGACGATCAGCATGATTTGGATCCCGATCAAAAAAAATATCTTGAACGTGAACTAAATATAAAATTAGATAATGTCATCACCATCCGTCAGGTGCATGGCGATTCAATCGTTTGTGCGGATAAAAATTATTTAGAGAATAGATCAAAGGCCGATGAAGCTGATGCGATCATCACGCAAGAAAAGAATGTGGCGATTTGCGTGCGTACGGCCGATTGTATTCCGCTTTTTATTTTTGATCCGCAGATAGAGGTGATCGCTGTCGTTCACGCCGGATGGAAAGGCGTGCACGTTAACATCGCTGGAAAGACGATAAATTTTATTAAAAAGAATTGGGACACGGATCCATCACAAATTAAAGTTGCTTTAGGCCCATCGGCCAGAGAATGTTGTTATGAAGTCGGAGCGGAATTCCGCAATCATTTCCCACATGATTTGAAAGAAAGTCATGGTAAGCTTTATTTAGATCTGGTGAGCGTTTGCAAGCGCCAGCTTTTTAAGGAAGGCATTGAGATCCGTAACATCATAGAAGAAGGCGGGTGTACGGTCTGTCAAAGTAAATGGCATTCTTTCCGTCGGGATAAAGAAAAGGCCGGCCGCATGATTTCTTTAATGATGATGAGCTAGTGGTTCGACAAATTAAATTTTTCATTTTATTTAATTTGCTCACCACTAGTCCTGAGTGAAATCAAAGGACTAGAGAATATGCATATCGTTATTTTAATTACAGCTAAAGACCAAACAGAAGCCAAGAAAATCGCTGCGAAATTAGTTGAGGCAAAATTGGCGGCCTGTGTTAATATTGTCCCCAATGTCATTTCGCTCTTTTGGTGGGAGAAAAAAGTAGATGAGGCAAGCGAAACCCTTCTTATCGTCAAATCCCAGAAAAAATTATTTAATAAAATAGAAAAGTTAGTCAAATCCATCCATAGTTATTCTGTCCCCGAGATCATTGCCTTGCCGATTGTCGCTGGGCAAAAGGATTATTTGAAATGGATCGATTCATCAGTTAAGAAATAAAGTAGTCACCTGACACCAGTCACACGTCACCTGTAGACACCAGTTTCAACTAAAAACCACAGGTGACTGCACTGACTTACCTTAATAATAATTATGGTATGCAGTACTGCACCAACTTTTTCTAGATAAAGTCAGTGCGGTACCAACTACCACAATTAAAAGGAAA
>JACXTT010008689.1_pt1 | contig 14036 bp, 11 predicted proteins | sample 9270951 | NCBI WGS metagenome assembly JACXTT01 (sample SAMN15532306, study PRJNA645909) | rock metagenome | isolation source: weathered quartz diorite | place: Puerto Rico | collected 2017-06-21 | reverse complement strand
GGTCCGTTTTCGCCTACCGCGTAGATACTTTGCATGTGTATGTATAGGGGGGTAGTTGGTTGATAGAGTTATTCTTTACATTATTAAGGGAGTCGGTAAACTTGTTAATATCCGTAGCTGACCAGTTTGCCGATACGCCATTAGGTTTATAATACCTGATAATTTCGGCAGCTGCTACAAAGCTGGGAGTGGTCCAGGAGGCTTCCAGGGCAGGTTGATTAGGGTTATCAGAGGCATCAATAGGGGCGTAATTCTGGAAGGTGTAAGACCAGCCGTTTAGTATCGCTATACATTGGTTGGCATAGGTAACATCGGCTGTTTTGGCAAAACGAAGGGCCAGCGCATAGGCCAGCTCGGCATCCTTCCGGATCTGACTTTTTGAGGGACTGGTATGCCCATTTGATCCTACATAAACCGTAGCGTAAAACTGAGTAGGTAAGGCATTGTTGCTGATAAAATCAAGTACTTTTTGGTAAGCAGCCGTGCGGGTGGCATCGCCACTGTTTACCTGCGAGGCAATCAGGTCGAGATTAGCCTGGGTGTTGATTACGCCGGGATGGATAAAAGTGGTTACTGCACGCGGGCTGGTTTGTGGTGTGGCATCTGGTGTGTTGCCTTTAATGGTTGATTTTTTACACTGGCACAGGAACGCGCACAGGATAAACAGGCAGGCAAAGGCCAGCCAGTAGGTGGTTTTCTTTCTCATAGCTCAAGAAATTTGGTTTATAGGTTTGGTTTAGTTAATTCTTTGATCTGTATATCTATGATAAACACCCTAATAGCGTGTAGCTGCAGCACTCCGAAATGCCTTGCTTTTTGTATAGATATACCTATGCTGCAAATAGCAGCGTGATCATCCGGATTTTAGGAGATGGTTTTTCGTCATTTTAAAATTGGTTTATGTTATTAATTGGTTTATAAAATGCATAGAAATAGCAACAAACAGCCCGGGCGGTTGTCGCGAAAAAATTGGGTTTATAAAGTATAGGTTAATTAGTGGTTTACTCAAATTTATTTATTCGGGTTTATAAAAACCTTATCTTCAGGTATTTATTTACGATAACGTTTTCGTTGTGGCATTCTGCCGAGTATATCAGAGAAACGCTTTACGATGAAAAAGTGGGTTTACACTTTTTTCATCAAAATTCAATTTAATTAATTGATTATCAATAATTTAAATTAAATTTTATACCAAAAAATGTAAACCCATGTAAACCCACTTTATGCTGTGCCAACCTAAATTAATAATGATGATTATCTCTTGGTAAAAGCAATTTTAATCCCCATCAGCACAAACGCTATAGCCGAAAATTTATTCAGCCAGGTGCCTATAAACGGGCTGTTTTTGAGTTTAACCGAGAATGAGCCCGCAAAAAAAGTTAATACCAAAAGCCACAGCAAACCCATAACGGCGTAGGTTACCCCCAGGAAAATAAATGGCCTGGCGCTATGGATATATTCCGGCCGTATAAATTGTGGGAAAAATGCCAGGAAAAAGATAGCTACTTTGGGGTTAAGCACATTGGTAAATACCGCTGAAACATAGGTTTTACGGGTAGAAACCAATGGTGTTTGTCCGTCCTGTTTGATCATGTTTCCACCGGCGAATAGCTTGGTGATACCCATGCCGATCAGGTAGGCAGCTCCGGCATACTTGATGATACTGAAAGCCATAGCCGATTGTGCCAGGATCAGCGACAAACCAAAAGCAGCCAAAGTGGTATGTACCAATACACCGGTGGTGATACCCAGCGTAGCGTATAGGCCGGCTTTGTGCCCCTGGGCAATGGATTTGTTCAAAATAAATACGGTGTCTATCCCTGGTGAAATAATGAACAGAAAAGAGGCGACAATAAAAGTAGCGTAGTTAATGATACCCATATTTCAAAGATAGGGATTATCCAGAATAGCCAATATGATGATGTATTATGGATTGGGCGATAATTTAATAGATAAGTTTTTAACTTTATGACCACCCTTTTAACCGGTATCCCTATGAGAAAAATCTATCCATCTTGCTTGTTCATTACTCCATTACTGATACTGGCGCTGTGCGGTACACGTTTAAATGCCCAGGAAACCAAGTTAGCTAAAGATACTTTACCGGTAATTGGTACAACATCGGCGTTGGGACAGGTAAACGGTATAACCATAGCCGCAGCCGTTCAAAGCCCTTCTGCCGAAGAAACACCCTTGCAAATTGTATGCGTATTTGAATATGAGGAAGGGGATATTTACAAGTCTCCGCCTGCCTTGCCACCGGCATTAAACGGATTGGTTCATATCGACCGCCAGCTAAACGGCTTAATTACCGAACTGCGCAAAAGCGGAAAATTTAAAGGCCATGCTTTAGAAACTTTATTATTAAGCCCGCCTCCTGGTACTATCCCCGCAAAAAAGTTACTGCTGATTGGATTGGGCAATAAGGCCGATTTTAAGCCCGACCTGATGGTGAGTGTTGGCAATACAGGTATGAGGGAAGCCCTGCGTTTGGGTGTAAGCAGCTATGCACACGCCAGTGATCTGAAGGATGGCGGTTTTGATTCTCCCACCGGGCTTATTGCCACCAATGTTATTAAAGGCGCTGTTGAGGCTTACCAAACAGAGCTCTTTCTGAGACAAAAAAAATATAGCAACCTTGCACCTGTAACAAGAATAACGTTGTTGGCAGGGCCTGCATTTTATACTATTACAGCAAAGGCAGTATCGGCATATATCAAAACCCTGAGTAATTAATTATCTTGTCATCAAAAAACAAAGTCGCTAACCCGGGCGATGATGTACCTGGTTTGTAACTATTATACCTATGAAAAAAGTAATCCTGATCATCACCTGCATTCTATTTTATAACAGTGTATCGGCACAAAATGCGGTAAACCATGACTTGCAATTTGATACTCTGGCCAGGCGATGGGACGAAGCTATTCCGCTGGGTAACGGTATGCTGGGTGCTTTGGTATGGCAACGGGCCGATCATTTACGGTTTTCGCTGGATAGGGCCGATCTTTGGGACTTACGCCCCATGAAGGGGCTGCACCGTAAAGAATTTAGCTATCAATGGGTAATTAACCAGGTCAATAAAAAAGATTATGCACCCGTGCAAAAGTATCTGGACGAACCTTACGACCATGAACCGGCGCCTTCCAAGATCCCCGGTGGTGCATTGGAGTTTGATACCAAGGACTGGGGCAAAGTAAAGTCTGTCAATCTGCATCTGCCCAATGCCTTATGCACGGTTAAGTGGGAAAACGGAGTGGTACTGAAAACCTTTGTACATGCCACAGCGCCGGTAGGCTGGTTTAGGTTTGAAAATATCAAAACCGGTTTTGAACCCAAGTTGATCGCTCCAAAGTACCAGGGAGAAGTAAAGATATCCGGCGATCCTGTAGGTGGTGATGACCTGTCAAGATTAGGCTATCCTGCCGGAACAATTAGCCAGCAAGGCAATAGCATTACTTATAAACAAAAAGGCTGGGGTGGATTTACTTACCAGATCAATGTAAGCTGGCGTAAAGTAAATGGAAATGCTATAGAGGGCGTGTGGACTATCTCCTCACAGTATCCTGTTAAAAAAATTAATCCAACGGCTGCTGTGGTTTCCACAAACGCACTAAAACGGGGATTTCAGACCGATTATGACTCACACGAAAACTGGTGGGATAATTTCTGGAGCAAATCGGCTATCCACATACCGGATGCCCTGTTAGAAAAACAGTGGTACCTGGAGCAATACAAATTCGGTTCGGCATCAAGAGTAGGTGCACCGCCGATCTCCCTGCAAGCCGTATGGACGGCAGATAATGGCCGCCTCCCACCCTGGAAAGGTGATTTCCACCACGATTTGAATACACAGCTGAGCTATTGGCCAAGCTACAGCGCCAATCACTTGGATGAAGGCATGGCCTACCTCAACCATCTGGATGCCAATAAAGCTAATTACGAGCGATATACCAAAATGTATTTTGGCAAGAGCGGCTTGGCCGTACCGGGTGTTACCACGATGAATGGTACAGAAATGGGTGGATGGATACAGTATTCACTTTCGCCAACGGTATCTTCATGGCTGGGGCAGCATTACTATTTGCAATGGCGCTACAGCATGGATAAAAACTTTTTGCGCACCCGGGCCTATCCGTGGATAAAAGCTACTGCGCAATTTATTGAAAGCCTGACAAGCTTGGATAATAATGGTCATCGTAAATTACCTATCAGTTCCAGTCCCGAGATCAATGATAACGATATCACGGCCTGGTTTCATCAAAATACCAACTACGACCTGGCATTGATGAAATTTACCTTCAAAGCAGCAGCAGAGCTGGCTTCTGAACTGGATCAAAAAACCGAAGCTGCACATTGGCAAAAGATATATGACCAGTTTGATGATTTCGCAGTTACACCGGCCAACGAATTGATGTTTGCGCCATCAATGGCATACAATCAATCGCACAGGCATTTTTCTAATATGTTAAGTATTTATCCGCTGGGCTTGTTGAAATGGGAAGACGGCGAAAAAACGCAATCGGTTATCAAAAACTCTATCCATTTGCTGGATAGCGTGGGGCCCGCTTATTGGTGCGGTTATTCCTATTCCTGGTTGGCTAACATGAAAGCCCGGGCAAAAGACGGTCAGGGCGCGGCTAAAGATCTAACCATTTTTGCTAAGGCATTTTGCTCTATCAATAGTTTTCATTTAAATGGCGATCAAACCAAATCGGGCTATTCCAAATTTCAATACCGCCCTTTTACATTGGAGGGCAACTTCGCGTTTGCTTCGGGTTTGCAGGAAATGCTGCTGCAAAGTTATGCAGGCTTTATCGAGATAACACCGGCCGTACCAGCTGAATGGAAAAATATTTCGTTTGAAAATTTACGCACCGAAGGGGCTTTCCTGGTCAGTATCAAGAAAGAAGGCGGCCAAATTGATGAGGTTAAAATTGTATCAGAAAAAGGAGGGAAAACTAAATTGAAGCTTCCATTCAAAACCTGGTTTGCCCAAAGCCAAAAGGATGTTGAAATAGGTACTCTTAAAGATGGCCTTATTGATCTTGACTTTCAACCAGGCGCGGTGCTCGTTTTAAAAAATGGATATGAATAAAAAAACCTGACGAAAATAAAGTACATTGGCATATACTTCTTAAAAAATTAGTTACAGATAAATACCCCTTTTATCTAATAATCTACTTTAATTTTTTTCGGCAAAAGCAATTGAGTAACTTAATTGCTTGTAAAAGACAAATTTTAACTTTACTAAAGCCGTGTCCGTATACCTTTTATAATTGCTATCAAATGTTTAGCTTATGCCTTTGCCCTTATGCTTATATCCTGCTAAATTAATAAAATGGAGCTATTGGGGGCTCCTGTTAACTTGTACTCTGTTTTTATCTGCCTGCAAACAGGTATCCACAAAAAATTCCAATCATCCGGCACTTGCCGATTCTATTATCGATAAAGCTAGTACTTTGCTCAATACCGGACAATTGGAACGATCCATTATTTATCTCGATTCGGCATACCAGGTTTTTCCTAATCCGGGTGTTACTGATCTCTGGAAAAAATATAATCAGAAAGCTAATTACTACCTATACTACAACAAAAACCTGGTTAAGGAAAAGTTATATGCTGATAGCATGTTGTTGATATTGAATGGTAAGGAGCTCCAGTACAAAAAAGAATATGCCGGTGCCATATTTGCCAAAGGCGATGTTTTGATGGTCGAAAAAAAATATGCTGATGCCTTTAAATGTTATTATGATGGTAAGCTTTTTGCTCAAAAAAACCTGGATAGCTGCAGTTATTGCCAGATCACTTATCAATTAGGAATGGTGCGCTATAAGCAAGGTAACTATTTGAAGGCTATTCCATATTTTAAAGAAGCTTTTGCCGAAAGCAGCCATTGTAAGGCTGGTGCGGGCTTTAGCAATTTGTTTATTTATCCGCAATCACATCTTAATACCATCGCTTTATGTTTTGAACAGGCAGGCGTTCCTGATAGTGCTGTTTATTATTATAAAAGTGCGCTAAACTTTATTGACAGTAATGCCGGGCGTTTTCCGGATAAGAAGCAGTTTGCAGAGACGGCGCGAGCAGTAGTATACGGGAATTTAGGCGGTGTTTATGCTTTGATGGGCAACTACCCCGAATCTGAAAAATACTTGAAGGAAAGTATTCGTATCAATAATCGCCAGGGTTACGCTATCGAAGACGCACAAACGGCACAGCTTAAACTGGCAAGCTTATATATTCAGTTTTCACGGTATGCGGCAGCTGATTCTTTACTGGGCGAAATTGAGCATGATTTGCTTACAGGGCGTGGAAAAAGTGAGAGTAATGCAGATAATCGTCTGAAATGGAAAAAATTAAAATGGAAATATTACGATAAGACCCACCAGATTGCTCAGGCGTACCAGTATATTCAGCAATATGATCAGATGAGCGACTCGCTTGATGAGGTCACTAAAGGTTTAAAAATTGCCGATATAGATCAGGGTTTTAAAAATATTGAACAGGAATACCGGTTAACGTTGTTAGCTAAAAATGATCAATTAAAAAGCACTTATCTGGCTGCGATCATTGTTTTTGCGGTAATGACGATTATTATTTTACTATTGGTATGGTATAACCTGAAGCGTTACCGGAACAGCGTCAAAGAGCTAACCAAACTGAATCAAAAGATCAGTGAATATAATACGCAGATGCAAAAAACGCTTACTGCGTTAGAACAAAGCCAGGAAGATAATACCCGTATGATGAAAATGGTAGCGCATGACCTGCGCAATCCCGTGGGCGCCATGATGACTGTGGCTACCATGATGCTTGACAATAAACGCGGACCAGGTGATGACCGCACCATGCTGGAACTAATCAAAACTTCCGGAAAGAATTCTCTGAACCTGATTGATGACCTTTTGCAAATTCATACCCGGCTCGAGGAGCTTAAAATGGAGCCGGTTGATATGTTTACCCTGCTGCATTACTGTGTGGAGCTTTTATATTTTAAAGCCGAAGCAAAGGGACAGCAGATCATGCTAACTGCCGACCATCTCACCATTAGTGTTAACCGCGAAAAAATGTGGCGCGTGATCAGTAACCTGATTGCAAATGCTATTAAATTCAGCCCCAGCGGTGCTGTTGTCAATGTACAAATGGTCAGTAAGGAAGATAGCGTATTGATAACCATCGAAGATCACGGCATAGGTATACCCACAGAAATGCACGATAAAATATTTGATATGTTCACCGAAGCCAAAAGACCCGGAACTGCCGGTGAACAACCCTTTGGTATGGGGCTGGCCATTTCCAAACAGATTGTGGAGGCCCATGGAGGACAAATCTGGTTTGAAAGCAAGCAAAACAATGGGACATTTTTCTACGTGGAACTACCTAAATAACTGAAGTACTTTATTAACCGACCTAATAAATTAGGCATTTTCTTCTTAATGCCTAATTTCTACTAACTGATCTAAAGAACGATTGAAGATTTTTAGTATTGACCGAAAACATAAACTTTTTTATAGCTAAGAAGCATCATCAATTCGTTTATCCGGATTGTCTTCTTTCTTCTTAGGTTGTTTGTGAACTCCTACGCTCTTACCAAAATGATAGGTAAAGCTTAAGGTGGCTCTTGAGCCCAATGTCCGTCGCTGAAAATCCAGGAGTAAAGCATCGCTGCTTCTTAAAAACGCCCATTTACGGCTATTAAAAATGTCAACGCTATTTAAACTTAAGGATGCTCTATTACTCCAAAAATCGTATTTGGCACCTGCATCAAGGCCAAATGCCGGGCGGTTCCTATCCTGAATAATAAAATCAGCGGCGCGATAATCTGCCCGTATTTGTACGGCAAGACTTTTTACAATGGTGATATTGTTGGTAATATTCGCATTCCAGCTTAAGCCACTGTTTGCCGCTATCCCAAATTGAGGCGCTGCATCATTTTGTCGCTCAAAAATGTTCGCATTGGCGGTAAAATCCCAGGCTTTAATTAAATCAAAATGCGCTATCAACTCTAGTCCTGTGGTATTAGAATGCTTTAAATTTTGGGCGGTTGTAGTAATAACCCCATTAACCGGCGCACTCTCAATATGTTTAATGACATTATTAAGCCTGCTGTAGTAGAGGCTTGATGTAAATGAAATGTTTTTCCAGTTTTTGTTATACCCCAGTTCCAAAGAGTTGATGCTTTCCGGTATCAAATTCGGGTTACCCGTTTCATAATTTGTAGGGTCAGAAAAATCTGTGGATGGATTAAGCTCTCTTGGGGTAGGCCTTGTTACCCGGTTAGTAAAGCTAAATTGCAGTTGCTGATCGCCGCTCAATTTTTGTGTTAAAAACACACTGGGATATAAACCTTTACTAGGTACTCTTATCGGTGTATTATATAATGTGTTGTTGGCATCGTAGCCTGTATAGGTAGCGTTTAAATGAGAGTCCTCGGCTCTTAAACCTATTTCATAATTAAAGTTCCTGATCTGGTTCTGGTAATTTAAGTAGATGGCATGGATCTGCTTATTGCTGTTGAAAAGGTTAGTAAAGGGATAAATTGGGCTGGGAGTTCCATGGTTTAAATCATACGCGTACTGGTTATTGTTGCCCAGGCTGATCTGGCTGCGGTAACCGGCAGATATTTGTCCGGTCTTACTTGTGGGTAATATATAATCGGCCTGTATATTGTAATTATTCCCATTGTTCCATATATCACTTTCTAAAGGATCCGGATCCGGAGGTATTGGCCCACGGATGCTTATAGTGGTTGAATGGTTTTGATAAACCTGAAGATTACGGGAGGTGCCATGAGAATAGGAAAAATTGAAGGTTAATTCCTCTTTGGGCTTTTTAAAGTGCTGGCTATAATCCAGATCCAGTTCATAGCTTTTTCCATTACTGTTCGTCGTGTTGTTTTGATGACTTAATTGCAGAAGTGCGTTGTTGGCATCCAGGTTATTGATTTCTAATAATTCATCTCGGTGGGTGTTGCGTAGGTTGAGACTGCCCGAAACACTCAGGATACTTTTGGGTGCTAGTGAATAATCAACACCTGCTTTTACATTTTGTATTCTGTTATGCGTAGTAGAAGGGAAGGTTTCATTGGAATAAACGGTAGCATCTGTTGGCTGTAAAAAGGTAAGATACTGGAAACCGTTGCTATAGGTGTCCCCATCGCGCAAGCTGTAATTTCCATAAACATTTACTTTGCCTGTTTGATAACTTAAAGCGCCGCTACCATTATAATTATTGCGTGTGCCTGCCGAAGCTGTCACCGAGCCATTAAACCCTGCTTTGCTGTTCTTCTTTAAAATAATATTGATGATACCCTGGCCCTCGGCATCATATTTGGCAGATGGATTGGCAATTACTTCCACATTTTCAATAGAACTGGCTGGAATAGACTGCAAAATTTGTGTAACGTCGCCACCTGCAATAAGCGACGGCTTACCATCGATCAATACTTTTACCCCGGTTGAACCCCGTAAACTCACATTCCCATTTACATCAATCTGAAGCGTGGGTACGTTCTGTAACAGATCAGCAGCGGTACCCCCCTGGCTTACCAGGCTCTGATTTACAGCAAAAACTTTTTTCCCGTCCTTATTTTGCAAAGTCGGTTTCTTGGCGGTAATGGTTACCTCATTTAACACTTTATTAGGAGATGAGCTCATTGGCACTTCGCCCAGGTTTACAACATCGGCCGATGAACTGATGTTGATGTTTTCTTTAACAACTGCGTTATAACCCAAATAACTTAATCGGAGTGTAAATGCCCCGGACGGTAAATTCACCATTGTGAAATTACCGTTGGCATCTGTTTGCGTTGCCTGGATATTAGCTTTAGTAGTAGGATTTGTTAAAGCCACGGTAGCAAAGGATATGGCTTCATGGGTTTGAGCGTCTTTTGCCTGACCTATTATCTTTCCATTATTTTGAGCATATAGATTGTTGCTCATGCCCGAAAGCGTGAGTAGGGTTATTACTAAATTTAATTTAAACAGTTTCATCTGTATGGATTTTTTAATAAATGGAAAGTAAAAGAGCTCTATGACTTTAGGTACCGGTCATTACTAACAATTCACATTGTTAGTAGACATCATTATTGACACCGATAATATTCACTCTGTATCTGCAAAATATAACTGAGCATAGAGAGAACAAAAATGCCATTGATTCTACTGTGACAGAGGTCGTTTTACCTTGCGGAAAAGCCGTCGCGTTGAATACTCAAGTGGTTGATTTTATTGCGAAGCACTATTTATTTTCCAAAGCGTTTTAGTTGCGGGGGCGGCAGTTTCTGCCCCATTAAATGCCAGATTTATTAATGCTGAATTACCTGTGGATACGATTCCTGTAATCTTTGTTTTAAGTTTTAAGCTATGACCATTTGTAGGAGGGGAGAAAATCTTGTTCCTCCCGCTTTTGTCGTACGAAAGCACGATAAAAGCAAATATGAAAAGAGAGGTTAATGAAAGAATATTTTTCATTTTGATGGCTTTTAATTGGTTGATGATTGGGAATGACTTAATAGGCATTGTTCACCGTTAATGGGTAGGTATCGGCAGCACCTTGTACACCACCTCCAATAATAGCGTCTTTAGTTAAAACCACTGGTTGTGTTATGTTGATATGATATTTGCCATTTGCATCTACGGTTACATCTGCAGTAGCATTAGTATTAGCCGTTGAAGAATACTTGGTAGAGCCCGTGTTAACTGCTGTACCAATTTGGCATTGAATGCTTATGAGTTTAGTACCGAGGCTGTTTAAGACAAGGTTGGAGGTTGTTATGGTATACTTACCGGCGCCAAGAGGGTTCCAAGAGAAAATTAAGTCACTGCCCGAATAAGCGCCGTAATTTTCGGTATCGGTGGTGCCATCAACTATTGTGCTATAAACACCATTATTCCCTTGTGATGAGGTGCCTTTGGTATAGGTATAGGCTCCAAATTTCCAATTGGTGTCGCTATTGGTAACTGGTGGGGTGGTATCCTTTTTTTTACTGCAGGAAGATACGCTAATGACTAATAAGCATATTGCTGTGATTAATGAAATCCTTTTCATGCTTTGATCGATTTTTAATTGATTGATAATAAACAACCCTATTTATAATCCCCTTGCGAGATGCGCTCAGGAGATTATAAAATTGAATTATAGCCCTGTTTGTAAATTTATTTTACCGGAATAAAAACGGATTGCTTTTCCCAGTTTAGTAAAAAACCTTTTGGGGTTATCTTATAAACAAGCATCTCCTGGTCATCTGGCAGGGCGGTGGTTTTTACTTCAACACGGAGCTGATCTTTGGCTGCATCATATTTGAAAGCCCCCCACTGGTTGGGTACTGTATTAAAAACAGCTATCCATTTATCTTTTTCTTTCGGTACCAGAAAAAAACCGTATTTGCCGGCAGGTAATTGTTTATGCCCTATTTTAATATCTTTATCGGTTTCAAAAGTGGTGGCTTCATTAGCACCTGCACGCCAAACTGTATCATAAGGCACCAATCCACCCCAGATTTTTCTACCCTTTACTGATGGGCTGCTGTAATGAATGGCAATGGTAGCATCCCCTATTTTTCCGGTTACGGATTCGGCCGGGCTTACCCGTGGTTTAGGGGTTTGTGCATAGGCCGAAGCCGACAGGATTACCGCGATTAAAAGCAGACAAGTGTTTTTGATTGATTTCATGGCTTTGATTTTTGATGATCAAAGCTGCCTTTTGTAAATAACCTTTGCGAATCTTTTCGACCCACTCTATTTGATTCTTAATGAAAAGGGCTGTTTATTCGACAATCTGGCTTTTGCTGCTATTTTGCCCATTCATCTAAATTTTAAAGGTAATTGTATAGAATAATGGCTCAATCACGTAAAAGAGTATCTTAAAACATAAAAGCTTGGTATTTTTGAATATGAAAATAAAGAGACCCGGTACTACGCTGCTTCAACTGCTCATCTGGGTTGCTGTATTATTGTTGATCTTTTTTTCAGCATTGCCGATGGATGGCGCCAGGAAATCAGTAATATCTACCCTAATCAGCACGTTTTCCTACGCAATTATTATTTATGGGAACATCCTGATCCTGTACCCGATGTTTTATCAAAAAAAGAAGTTTGTTTGGTATGGCATCCTGGTGATACTTCTTCTTGTCGTTGTCGGGATGCTGCGAGGTTATATATCCCTGGTGCTTTATCAACATTTTTCAATCATAAAGCCAATTCATATCAAGTTTTTGAATTTGCTTTATTATGTCCCAAGCGGGATCCTGATCTATATTCTCAGCCTTATTTTTCGTATTTCAATTGCTTACTTTACTTTAAAACAGCAAGCCGAAGAGATCATGCTGCAAAAAAGTCAGGCCGAGCTCAACTTACTTAAATCGCAGGTACAGCCTCATTTTTTGTTTAATACCTTGAATAACATCTATTATAAAGTTTACAAAGTTGATCCTCCTTCGGCAAATCTGATAGAGCGTTTGTCTGATATCATGCGTTATTTTGTTGATGAAAGTCCAAAGGATGTAGTGCCGTTAACAACGGAGGTTGCCTTTATTGAAAACTATATGGCGCTTGAACGAATCCGTATCAGGTATGGTGTCACCATTAACTTCGAAAAATCGTATCAGACAGAATTACGCATCCCGCCAATGTTACTGATGACGTTTGTTGAAAATATTTTTAAACATGGGATCAATAAATCGAGTAAGCAAAACCAGATAGATATATCGTTGATTCAAAAAGAAGGCTACCTGCTTTTCAGCACAAGTAACCGCTGGTTTAACTCGGCCGGATCAAAAGATTCAAACGGATTTGGGATAGCAAACTTAACAAAAAGGCTATCGATGTTATATGGCTCAAATTTTGAGTTAGCTACCAGGAAAGACGAGGAACTATACCATGCTTATTTAAAAATACCACTTGCATGAACTTAAGCTGTATAATTATTGATGATGAGCCGGATGCGGTTGACCTGCTGGAGTTGTTGATAAAACAAAGTACGGAATGGGAGCTAAAGGCCAAGTGTTATGATGCGCTGGAGGCCTTGGCCTTTTTGAAAAAGAATCATGTTGATTTTATTTTTCTGGATATTAATATGCCGCAGCTTACCGGTATGGAATTGGCTACTTTATTGCCGCCTCAAACCAAAATTGTTTTTACCACAGCTTATTCTGAATATGCTGTAGAAAGTTATACTTTTCAAACTATAGACTATCTGCTAAAGCCCATCACGTTAAAGCGTTTTTTATCATCGGTGCAAAAAATAGAACCCTATTTTTCGAGACGTGAACCGGAAAGACCTATAAGCGCCGAAGCGGACAAGGATTATTTTTTTGTAAAATCTGGCAAGGCATTCCGGAAAATATCATTGAAAGATATCCTGTATTTTGAAGGAGAAAAGGATTATGTAAGATTAGTGACCTTGCAGGAGCAGTTACTCATTTACCGTAGACTGAAAGATATTGAACAACAATTGTTGCAGCCATTTATCAGGGTTCATAATTCTTATATTATCAATACAGAGCAGCTGGTTAAAATAGAAGATAACCATATTTTTATCGGTGAAAAACGTCTCCCGGTAAGTGAAAAGTTCAGAAGCGGTTTTATGGAGATTATCGATAAAAAGAAATTTTAATTCCCTGGAAACCGGCTGAATATTTATCCTGTAAAATCATCGCCGTTCCTTTTAATCAAAGGAATAGTAAAATGGGAAACAAGAAGTTTTAGTCGGGCGAATAAAAAATATTTACAATAACTATATCGTAATTGAGATATTAAACAACAAGGGCGGCACTTATTTCGGGATGTTTGCTATTCAAAATAGTGCGGCACAAATCGGCTTACGTTATCAGTTATAATGGAGTTACTCTCCCTGATACCTATGCCTGCCGCCTCGCCGCCAATTATCCATGACCCGATAACCGGATAATTGCCATCCATATCAGGTATATTGGCTATATCCTGGTATACAAATCCCTCTGTTCCGTAATCGCCACCGGTACTCAATACTACCTGTCCGTTTTGTACCACTTCTATATTTGCACCTTCACGGGAAAG
>JACXTT010008688.1_pt1 | contig 14039 bp, 15 predicted proteins | sample 9270951 | NCBI WGS metagenome assembly JACXTT01 (sample SAMN15532306, study PRJNA645909) | rock metagenome | isolation source: weathered quartz diorite | place: Puerto Rico | collected 2017-06-21 | reverse complement strand
GCACGTGTCTGTGCAAGCGCCGGGGCCGAGAAAAACGACCATTGCAGACTGCACCCGGAGAAGACCTGGCACGGCGCTCGAGGACGCGGGTTCGATTCCCGCCAGCTCCACCAGCCCTCTTGCAGAGGGCCGCCCGCTGTGCGGGCGGCCTTCTGGCGTTCCTCAGTAGCTGAAGGTCACGGCGGCGTCGTCGCCGATCCACTCCCACAGCTGCACGGTGCCGCCCAGCGACGCGTTGGCGGCGAGCGACCCGGCGTCGAGCTGCTTGGCGTTGAAGCAGAGCGGGCAGACCAGGAAGCGACCGCCGGCCGCCTCGAAGCGCTGCATCAGGCTCGGCAGGTCCGGGCAGCCGTCGCAGGCGGTCCCGACCGCGTGCCCGGGAAGCACCAGTCGGACCGCCTCCTTGGTCAGGAACATCACGACCTCGCGGCCCTGCTCGGCGGCGCCCACCGAGACGAGCATCGCCACGGTCACCTTCTCGGGGTCCTCGAGCCCGGTGGTCAGGCTGATCGCTGCCTTGTTCATGACGTCGCCCCCGCCTCGCGGTGGAATCCCGAACACAGCAGCTCGATCGACTCGACGCGGTCGGTGCCGGTGGTGAAGAGGTGCTGCTCGGCCAGACGAGCCTCCTCCGGCCTGCCGACGGGGTACATCCGGATCCGCCAGCGGGCGTAGAGCTTGCTGCCGAGCTGGCCGACGGAGGCGTCAACGACCTCGAAGACCTCGTCCCCGCCGAACCAGGTCCGGAACTTGTCGGCGGTCGCGGCCGCCGAGTCGAGCTCGAACGGGCCGCGCGGCACCAGGCCCCGGAACCGTACGTCGGGTGCCAGGCAGGCGCCGAAGGCGTCGAAGTCGCGCCGGGTTAGGGCATCGAGAAGGAGGCCGACGACGGGCCATCCGTGCGTGTCGTCGAGCTGGGGCTGTGCAGTAATGGTTTCCATACCTGACGTTCTACGGGTGCACGCGGGAGGCTCACATCGGTCGATCTCCCGATCTTTCAGGCCGACCCCTGATCGGTCGCCGTCGCGTCCACCAGCCCGTGCCGCAGCGCGAACATGGCCGCGGCACCCCGGGTGCTCACCCCGGTCTTGGTGAAGATGTGCTCGATGTGGGTCGCCACTGTCCGCGGTGTGATCGTGAGCCGCTCGGCGATCTGCTTGTTCGACCACCCGCGGACGAGGAGACCGAGGACCTCTGCTTCGCGCGCCGTCAGCCCGTTCACCAGGGAGGCGCGCCGCCGTACGACGTGGCCCGCGGCAGCGAGCACGGCGCGACCGGCTGCCCCGTCGAGCTCGCCGGCGTCCACGGCGGCGCGGAGCGCTGCCTCGCGCTCGGCGTGGGCCAATCCGGGACGAACGGGTCGGTCCTCGACCAGCGACTGGTAGACGTCCGCTGCGGCCAGCAGTCGGGCCGTCGCGGGAATCGCCGATCCGGTGAGCCCTCGTGGATAGCCCGAGCCGTCCATCCGTTCGTGGCACATCGCGGCGACCGCGCCGATCTCGGCGAGCCGCGGCTGACGGCAGAGGATGCGTTCGGTGAGGTAGGGCACCGTGCGCACCCGTTCCCACTCCATTGCGGTCAGCGGCTCGGCCTTGTTCCAGATGCCGGTCGAGACGCCGATCGCGCCGAGCCGGTGGACCAGCGCGGCACGGGTCGCGAGGGAGGCCTCGTCGGCCGACAGGCCGAACCCCGGCGCGGCGCTCGCCACCAGTGCGGCGACAGCCCTCGAGTGCCCCAGGGTCCACGGTGCCTTCAGGTCGGCGTAGTCGGCGAAGATCTCGAGCACCGGGTCGAGCTCGTCGTCGCCGACGGGGCGGTCCAGCGCCGCGCAACCGGTGATGACCACGTCCCACGCATCGGTCGAGTCGACGTCACCGAAGATCTCGTCCGCGTGCGCGACGCACAGGTCGACCAGGGTGGGGTCGAACTCGGTCCCGCGCCGGGACTGCAGCATCTCGGTGACGGCGCCGACCCCACCGGTGCGGCAGAACACCTCGCTGTCGTCAGCGATCTGGACGATGCGCATGACGAGCTCGATCTGCTCGCCGTCGGCCGTGCCGGGGAAGCCCTTGCCGTCCCAGCGTTCGAAGGCCTGCGGCAACGAGCGGCTCACCGTGTGGTCGAGCCCGAGACGTTCGGCGATGTCCCCGGTCGTCTGGCAGTGCGTGATGTAGGTGCCCATCGCGTCCCGGAAACCGCCGGTGAGGAAGCGCCCGATCATGGTGATCCGGCGTACCGGTCCCGAGCCGGAGGCGACGTGCCCGACCATCATCCGCATCATGGGCAGGCCGATCTTGTCCAGCTGGTAGCTGTCCGCGCGGATCTGCCGGTCGTCACCGAACCAGTGCGCCAGCTCGTGCGAGTCCGAGACGCAGCCGACCCAGGCCAGCAGCGAGACGTAGAAGGTGGCGGCGCGGTCCTCCTCGCTCAGGCCCGCGAGCCGGGCTAGCCGGGACGCGATCACGGTCTGGCGCAGCACGTGTTCCTGGGGTTGCCCCAGACCCAGATCGGTGGCAAGCGACAGGGACGCGACCAGCTCGGCCAGTCGCACCTCGGGCATGCCAGCGGGTGTCATCGAGCCGAGCCTAGAGCGCGGCAACCTCGGTATCCACCGTCGGCCGGCCACTGCTGACCAGGAAGACCAGGGGCGGCACGCAGGTGATCGCGATCGCGGCGCTCGTGGACATCCAGCCGACCTTCAGCGACGAGTCCGCCATCGCGGTGCAGCCGAGGACGAGGATCCCGGCGTACAGGGTGTCTCGAGCCGGGCGTGGCAACCGCACGCAGGCGAGCAGCGGCACGCACCACAGGAAGTACCAGTAGTGCATCGCCGGGCTGAGCATGGTGACGGCGAACATCAGCAGCGCGACCGACGTCAGCGCGCCTGGCTCGTCGGTGCGTCCGCGCAGGATCAGGTAGATCGCCGCGACCACGAGGACGAGGATGCCGCCGGCCTCGACCAGCTTGACCACGTCCAGGCCACCCAGCGAGGTCGGCAGTCCGAGTCTCGCGAGCACGTGCCGGATGTTCTCTCCCAGGCTCGCGGTGATCGACAGCCGTGAGGGGACCGACGTCGCCACCGACAGCGCCGAGATCCACCCGGTCCCGACGCCGGTGAGGAAGCCGAGCCCGAGCAGCGTCGCGGCACCGACGCCCAGGACGCCGGCTGTGCGTCGTACCCGTTCGATCGCGGTGGCGCCGACCTGGAGCGACAGCAGCACCACGCCGACGGCGATCAGTCCGCCCGGCACCTTCACGGCTGCGGCGGCACCGGCGAAGGCCGCTCCGGCGATCCAGTGCTCGCGGGTGGTCAGGGCCAGCGCAGCGGCTCCCAGTCCGGCTACCACGACGTCGTTGTGCAGCCCGCCGATCCCGTGGGCGATCAGGAACGGGCTGGCCAGGACGAGCCAGGAAGCGCGCCCGGGGTGGATGCCGGCGCGCCGCGCGAGGATCGGCGTTGCCCAGGCCAACAGGGCGACGCCCACGAGCGCGAAGATCCGGTACGCCACCAGCAGCACCCAGGGGTTCGAGGTCAGATGTGCCGCCATCCCGCCCCATCCCTGGGCGAGCGGCCCGTAGGGAGACGGGGTGTCGAGCCAGCGCGGGTTGACCCCCGAGCGCAACGGCAACGGCAGGCGGTCCGGGGTCGCCACGTACGGCGACAACCCGTGGCCGGTCAGGTAGCCGGTGGCCACGTAGCTCCAGCCGTCACCGCTGAAGAGCGGAGGTGCGACGAGCAGCGGGATCGACCAGAGGCCGACCGCCCGACGGACCGAGCGGACCCCTGTCTCGTCGTCGAACGCGAAGGGCCGCAACCGCCACCAGGACCAGGTGAGCAGCGCCAGTCCGACCACGCTGATCAGCAGGCCGACGGCCAGGTGGTGGTGCAGGTGGCGCCACGTGGCGTACGGCGTGTTGTCGACCCAGCTCGGGTGCGAGATGCGGACGTAGAAGAGCCCGCCGATGGTCAGCAGCGCTGACCCGACAAACCCCCGAAACAACACCCAGCGCACTGCGGGAACCTAGGGGAGGGGAACTGAATCGGTGCTGAACGGTGCCCGGCACCGACGTGGGGTCATGCTGACCGCGACCGGCTCAGCTCGTCGAAGAGCGCCACCCAGCGTTCGGTGATGTGCTCGGGCCGGTACTGCTCCGCGTCGATCAGCGCCTGCGCCCCCATCGCGCGACGGAGGTCTGCGTCACCGATGACCGTCTCCAGGGCCTCCGACAGGCCCGCGATGTCGCCGTTGGGCACCAGGACGCCGTTCTCACCGGTGCGGATGATGTCCTTCGGTCCCCGGGGGCAGTCGAATCCGACCAGGGGGAGGCCCTTGCTCAGGGCCTCGAGCATCACCATCGGGAAGCCCTCGGCGAGCGAGGAGTTGGCGAAGATGTTCGCGTCCGCGAAGGCGGACGGGAGATCGTCGGTGTGACCTTCGAGGGTGATCTGTGCCGACATGTCGAGAGCCACGATCTGCGCGGCCAGGTGGTCGTGCATCCGCCCCTCGCCGTAGATCTTGAGCTTCCAGTCCGAGTGCTTGCGACCCACCGGCGCGAACGCCTCGATGAGCCGGGACATCGCCTTGCGCGGCACCAGTCGGCCTGCGGTCACCACGACGCGGTTGTCGTGCGGCGGTGCCGGGTCGACTGGCCAGGGCAGGGCGTTGGGGATCGTCGCCACCCGGGTTTTCCTGCCGGCGAGCAGGCGGGTGTAGTCGAGGGCATCGTCCTCGGTCAGCGTCACGAACGCGTCCAGACCGAGGTCGCAGGCCTTCTCGATCATCTCGATGCTGCCGTCCTCCGTGGTCCGGGACAGGAAGTTGAGATGGTCCTGACCCACGGTGATCACGTCCGGGCCGACGAGGCGGGCCGCGACGACGTGCAGGGCCGGGCGGGTCGAGACCAGGATGCCGGAGGTGATCTTCGCGAGCTCACGGCGCAGCGCACGGTCGGTGAGCAGTGAGAAGTTGGGGAAGGCGAAACCCAGCGTCTGGCGCGATCGTTGACGGGCGAGCAGGTTCCGCACCGGGTGCCGGGTCACCGGCCAGCGCGTGTACGGCGATCCGAGCCGCGGTCGGCCCTTTTCGTCAAGGTCGTGCGGCTGCGGCCGGTGCGCGAACAGGTAGGTGACCCGGATCCGGTCGGAGATCTCGTACGACGGTCCGTCAGGCCGCTGGTAGAGCGAGATGATCTCGACCGGACGGAGCTGGGCGAGCTCGTTGGCCAGGGTCAGAACGGCCCGGCTGACGCCGTCGCGCGCGTCGACGCTGAACATGAGGAACCGGACGGTCGACGCGGTCTCGTCGTACGTCGGTGCAGCCGGGTCAGGCATCGATCCCCCCGTCGATGGGCACGCGGCGGACACTACGGCGATGACCTGAACGTTTCCTGACATCTGCGGCGCAGCGCAGCACCTCCGCAGTCGCCTCAGACCTCGAGCGTGGTCGACTCCCCGGGGTCGAGCCAGGTGATCCGGTCGGCGTACTTCGACGTCGCGAGCACCGGCTCGGCAGCGCCGCGACCCTGCTGGAAGTGCGACCAGCCCTCGTAGTGCACCGGCACGACGCGGGCAGGCGCGACCAGGTCGATCAGCTGGGCGCCCTCGCGCGCATCCATCGTGTAGCGGAACCACCCGGACAGGTAGCGGAACCGGACCGACCCGAGGTGCAGCAGCAGCGTGCCGACCCGCAGCCGCGACGGCACGTCGGTCAGGGCCGGGTACAGCACAGTGTCGCCGGTGACCCACAGGGCACCGTGCTGCTGGCCCTCCCAGGTGAGTGCGAACCCGACGACGGGTCCGGTGATCGGCTCGCTGCCGACCGGGCCGTGCCGGCAGGGTGTGGCGGTGATGGTGATCGTCGGCTTGCCCGGAGCTTCGAGGGTTGCGGTGTCCCAGGCCGCCAGGCCGACCGTCGTACCGCCCAGCTTGCGGGCCGCCTTTATGGTCGTGAAGGTGGTGCCCCACCGTGGGAGCAGTGCCTGGGCCGAGGTGTCGAGGTTGTCACCGTGGTGGTGGTGACTGACCAGCACGGCGTCGATCGTGCCGAGCTCCTCGGGACCCATCGACGGGCCGACGAGCTTGCGCGAGGTCGTGCCCCAGCCGAAGAAGTAGCGGCGTCCGGGCGGGTCGAACGTCGGGTCGGTGAGGATCCGCCATCCGCCGACCTCGATGAGCGCGGTCGGACCGCCGATGTGGGTGATGCGTGCCTCGGTCATGGGCTCATCTGAGCGGACCCGGGCAGAAAAGAACAGACCCGGCTTCGGCGCCTGCGGTAGGAACGGTGCATGAGTTGCCTGTTCTGCAGCATCGCGGCGGGGGAGACTCCCGCCGACGTCGTGCTGGCCGACGACGAGTTCGTCGCGTTCCTCGACATCCGGCCGGTGTTCAAGGGGCATGCCCTGCTGGTGCCGCGCCAGCACGTCGTCACCCTGCCCGAGCTGCCCGCGGGACTGCGTGACGGATTCTTCGAGCGCGCCCAGCGGCTGGCCGCCGCCATGGTCACCGGCCTTGGTGCGCAGGGGTCGTTCGTCGCGATGAACAACACTGTGTCCCAGTCCGTCCCGCACCTGCACTGCCACGTCGTACCGCGGACCAAGGGCGACGGACTCAAGGGCTTCTTCTGGCCCCGCACGAAGTACGCCGACGCGCACGAGTCGGCCGACTTCGCCCGCCGGTTGGGCGCGGCGACCGGTGCGGGGCCGACGTCCTAGAGTGTGGCCACATTCGGTCACGAACAAGGAGCAGTCATGGGTCGTTACGACGGTCGCGTCGCCATCATCACCGGAGCAGCGCGCGGCATCGGCGCGGGTACGGCGAAGCGTTTCGCTGACGAGGGTGCCGCAGTCGCGATCTTCGACATCAACGAGGAGCAAGCAGCGCAGACTGCTGCCGGGCTGGGTGGCAGTGCCAGGGCAATCGGCGTGGGAGTCAACGTCACCGATTCAGTCTCCGTCGAGGCGGGAGTCGCGCGTGTGGTTGAGGAGCTCGGCGGCCTGCACGTGGTCATCAACAACGCCGGCATTACCCGCGACAACCTGCTGTTCAAGCTCACCGAAGACGACTGGGACGCCGTGATGAACGTGCACCTCAAGGGCGCGTTCCTGATGAGCAAGGCCGCTCAGAAGACGTTCGTGGAGCAGAAGTACGGCAAGATCCTCAACCTCTCCAGCATCTCGGCCAACGGCAACCGCGGCCAGGCGAACTACTCGGCTGCGAAGGCCGGCGTCCAGGGCTTCACCCGCACGCTCGCGCTCGAGCTCGGCCCGTTCGGTGTCAACGTCAACGCGATCGCGCCGGGCTTCATCGCCACCGAGATGACCGACGACACCGCACGCCGCCTCAAGATGGACGTCGACGAGTTCCGCAAGCTGAACGCCGAGGCCAACCCCGTACGCCGGGTCGGCTTCCCCGAGGACATCGCGGCCGCGGCAGCATTCCTGTGCAGCGACGAGGCGTCGTACATCACCGGGCAGACCCTGTATGTCGACGGTGGAGCCAAGATCTGATCTGAGTTTCGCGTGAGAAATGCCGCAACACTCAGGGGGCCTGCCGCCAACGGTAGGCCCCCTGGGTCATGCTTGGCCGCATGATTGCTCGCCCTCCCGTCAACCCTGTCCGTCCCCGTCGGCTCCACGCCACCGCCGGCATCGCCCTTGCCCTGGTGGCCAGCCTGGCGATCGCAGGCTGCGGTGGCAGCAGCGGTTCGGGAAGCTCCGCGAACAATCGACCGCAGTCGCAGCCGACCCAGGGCGGCACCAGGCTCGCGGCCGTCTGGCCGCTGACCGGACTGCCTGCGCCCAACACCACCCCGACCCACCCGGTGATGATCGTGAAGATCGACAACACCGCTGCCAGTCAGCCGCAGTACGGCCTGGGCGAGGCCGACATGGTCGTCGAGGAGCTGGTCGAGGGCGGGATCACCCGGCTGGCCACGATGTTCTACTCGCAGCTGCCGACGAAGGTCGGTCCGGTCCGCTCGATGCGCGCCTCCGACATCGGTGTCGTGACGCCGACGCACGCGGTCCTGGTCGCCAGCGGTGCCGCGCCGTCGACGTACAACCGTCTGGCCCGTGCGCACGTGAAGTACTACCTGATGGGTGCTCCGGGTGTGAGCCGGTTCCCGAACGACCCCGAGCACGACTTCCTGCACAGCGTCTTCGCCGACCTGCCGGTGCTCGCCCGCTCGATCCGGGCGACGCCGATCGTCCCGGCCAGCTACCTGCCGTGGGGTGCCGAGAGCGACTTCACGGGGGTCGCTCCGGCCCGCAAGATCGCCGTGAAGTTCAGCGGCAGCAGCACGACGCACTTCCTGTACAACGCGCTGACGAAGAAGTACCTCAACACCAACACCCACGCCAAGCGCGGCGACCAGTTCAAGGCCGACTCCGTGCTGGTCCTGCGGGTGCGCGAAGGTGACGCCGGCTACCGCGACCCGGCCGGCAACCCCGTGCCCGAGACGCTGTTCTACGGCACCGGCACGCTGATGCTGTTCCACGACGGACAGGTCATGCGCGGCACGTGGAGCAAGGTGAAGCGCGACTCGCCGCTGGTGCTGACCACGGCCGCGGGCTCGATGAAGGTCCCCGCCGGTCACGTCTGGATCGAACTGCTCCCGGTGACGAGTGCCGGCGGATCGATCACGTTCGTCAAGTAGACGAACCGGCTACCCGGGGAGCAGGTCCTCGGGGTCCGGGACGGTGACTCCGCTCTCGGCGAGGGAGCGGAGTCCGGCGAGGATGAACCCGATCGCGGTCTCGACCTGGGCCACCGCGACCCGTGGGTTCGCGGCGGTGCTGACGCTCTCCCCGGCGGCGGACATCGCGCCGAAGAAGATCCGGCTGAAGGTCTCGAGCATGTCCTCGGACAGGTTGACCGTCGAGACCTCGAGCACCGAGCGCACCATGTCCTGGACGAGCCCGAAGCTGGAGCGTTCCTCCTGCTCGCGGAAGCGCTCGTAGCCGAGCACGGCCGGACCCTCCTGGATGACCACCCGCTGGTAGCCCGTGTCCTGGACGATCTCGAGGAACGCGCGCAGGCCGATCAGCGCCTTCTCCCACGGGTCCCGGGAGCCCTTGAGCGCCTTGCGGATCCGGGTGGAGGCATCGCTCTCGATCTTCTCGAAGACGGCTTCGAAGATCGCCTGCTTGCCGCTGAAGTGGTGGTAGAGGGCGCCCTTGGTGACCCGGGCGCCGCTGACGATCGCGTCGAGGCTGGTCGCGGCGTACCCCTGGCTGGTGAAGAGCTTGGTCGCCTCCTCGACGAGCGCCCGCTTGGTGGTCGTCGAGTACTGCTGACGACGTGAGACGCCGGTCACTTTGCCCACATTGGGCACTTTCGGCAGCGTGGAGCGGAGCTTCTCGGCCGGTGAGCGGGGAGACATTCGGTCAGTCTAAGACCGACCGTCGGTAGGTGTGGGAGACGTCACGGTCTCGGAAATTGCCTGGCCCCCACCGGCTGCATACTCTGAGTACGTACCAACGGTATGTGAATGAAAGGATGTGGACCATGACCTGGAACGCTTTCCATCACCGTGGGGAGATCCTCCAAGCCGTTATCGACACCGCAGATGCACGCCTCGACGGAACCCTTCCGAACGACGTGACCGGAGTCGCCGAGACCTTCCAAGACGACCTCGACCTGATCGCAGCGCTCAGCCTGAAGTGGCACGCTCGACTGTCGGGCAACATCGAACGCGAGCTCATGGCCCAGCCCCTGGACCTCGAGGCCGCGATCACCAACGCCTGGCGCCAGACGAGCATCGAAGCGCCGGGCATCCGGATGATCATCGACCGCTACACCGAGTCCCCGAGTGACCCGGAGATGGCGGCCGCGCTCAGCCGGGCCCAGGAGAAGGAGTGGCTCAAGCTCGCTTCTGCTGCCGGCCTTGCCAATGACGAGAGCCGCTCGGCCGCACGTGCGGGCCAGCGGGTCACCCAGCAGGCCCGGGCCGGTGTTCCGGTCGCGGTGCCCACGAACGTCGACGTTGCGGGATCTCCCTCCCTGGTCGACCGGATCCGGGCGGTTCTTGCCGCCTGATCCAACTCCCATGACGATCCCCGGGTCCCTCCCTCCCTCTTGTGGGCCCGGGGATTCGTCATGTCTGTGACCCGTCGGGTGGCACCATGGATGCATGGAGCCGGTCGCAGGCAGTCTGTTGGTCGCAGCGCCGTCGATGGACGACCCGAACTTCAGCCGCACGATCGTGCTGCTCCTCGACGCCGGGCACGACGGCGCGCTCGGGGTGGTGCTGAACAGGCCGACCGAGCTCGGTGTCGCCGAGGTGCTCGCGCCGTGGGCCGACGTGGTCTCCGGACCTGACGTGCTCTTCGCCGGCGGGCCGGTCGAGACCGACAGTGCACTGGCGGTGGCGCGCGTCGAGGACGCCGAGGAACCGGTCGGCTGGCGACGGGTCTTCGGGTCGACCGGGCTGGTCGACCTCGACGTCCCGGTCGAGATCCTGGCGACGGCGGTCTCGTCGTTGCGGATCTTCGCCGGGTACTCCGGGTGGTCCTCGGGCCAGCTGGAGGACGAGATCGCGCAGGGTGCCTGGTACGTCGTACCGGCGCAGCCGCTGGATCCGTTCTGGGACGACCCGACCGGCCTGTGGTCGGCCGTACTGCGCCGTCAGGGCGGGCAGCTGGCGATGCTGGCGACGATGCCGTCCGAGCCGACCCTCAACTGACGGGGAAGGCCCGGCGATCGGGCTAGGATGCCCGGATGGAAGGCCAGCGGACAGCGGGATTCGGGACTGATGTCCTCGAGGCGGAGAGCCCCGCCGAGGAGCGCGTCACCACCAACGACGGCGACCACGAGCGGTTCTCGCACTACGTGCCCAAGGACAAGCTGACCGAGGCGATGGTCAACGGCACGCCGGTGATCGCCCTGTGCGGGAAGGTGTGGGTGCCGAGCCGGGACCCGCAGAAGTACCCGGTCTGCCCGGACTGCAAGGAGATCTGGGAGAGCATGTCCGCGGGCGGATCCGAGGGTCCGGGCGGTTCTGAGTGAAGGTTCGTTCCGACCGCATCGGCGCTGCGCGCTCGATGGTCGCGGTGGCGGCGCTTGCCCTGCTGGCGTCCCCGGTCCTGATCGGCGCCCCCGCGCACGGAGGAGTGCTCGTTGCCGGAGTCCGCACCTGCAGCGCTGGCGCTGGCTCGCATGCGACCGGTCCCGGTGCCTACGCCCACGCCGACACGCCGGTCAGTGCCGCGACCAAGCGTCGGGTCGCGGTCCAGCTGCGGCAGGTCGCCCGGCCGGCTTCGGCCGCGCGCACGACGGCGACCGTGCCGGCGGTGCTGCCGGCGCACATCCAGGTCACGGTGCGCATCCACATCGTCCGTGGCACGCACCGCGGCGACCGCCGGGTCAGCCGGGCGCTGGCGCGGTACACCTACGTGACGCTGGTGCGCGGCTACGCAGGCGTGCAGGATCCGGCGATGACGCCGACCGGGATCGGCTTCAGGCTCGCGTCGGTCACCGTGACGCGCAACGACAGCTGGTTCCACGCGACCCCGGGCAGCGCAGCCGAGATGCAGATGGAGCGCCGGCTGCACCGGGGTGGCGGACGCACCTTGAACATCTACCTCAACGGGGTGCACGAACGGGGCGCGCTGATCCTCGGGCACGCGCGTTTCCCGTGGCAGTACGCGCGTTCGCCGCGACTCGACGGCATCGTGATCAACGTGGCGTCGTTGTCCGGTGGCCGAGCGGTGGGCTACAACCTCGGGGACACCGTCATCCACGAGTCCGGGCACTGGCTCGGTCTCTTCCACACCTTCGAGGGCGGCTGCGATGGCCCGGGCGACTACGTCGCCGACACGGCACCGGAAGCCTCGCCGAGCTTCAGGTGCGACAAGACCCGGGACACGTGCCCGACCCCGGTCCCGCCGAACGCACAGCCGGGTGACCCGCCGCCGCCAGCCGTGCCGGACCCGGTCACCAACTTCATGGACTACTCCTACGACCGCTGCATGGACAACTTCACTCCCGACCAGCGCACCCCCATGGTGACCGCGTTCCTGCGCTACCGGGTCGGTCCTTGACCGGCCCGAAACAGCATCGAGACAGCGCCGCCCCAGCCCCCCTCGACAAGCTGTCGCCTGCCTACCCGGCACGGGCAGCTTGGGGGACGGCGACCAGGCTGCGCGCCTGGCAGACCGAGGCGATCGCGCAGTACTTCGAGACCACGCCTCGCGACTTCCTGACCGTCGCGACTCCCGGCGCGGGCAAGACCACGTTCGCGCTGACGATCGCCGCCGAGCTGCTCGGTCGGCGGATCGTCGACCGGATCACCATCGTGGCGCCGACCGAGCACCTCAAGACCCAGTGGGCGCAGGCCGCAGCCCGGGTCGGCATCCCGATCGATCCGGCGTACTCGGGCGGCAAGGGTAGGACGAGCGCCGACTTCGTCGGCATCGCCGTCACCTACGCCGGGGTCGCGACGAACCCCTTGGCGCACCGGATCCGGACCGAGCGATCCCGGACGCTGGTGATCCTCGACGAGATCCACCACGCCGGCGACGCGCTGTCGTGGGGCGACGCAGTGCGTGAGGCCTTCGAGCCGGCCCGGCATCGGCTGGCGCTGACCGGTACGCCGTTCCGCTCGGACATCAACCCGATCCCGTTCGTGACCTACGCGCCGGGTGGCGACGGGGTGCCGCGCTCGGCGGCCGACTTCACCTACGGCTACGGGGACGCGCTGCGCGACCACGTCGTGCGGCCGGTGCTGTTCTGGGCGTACGGCGGCGACCTGCAGTGGCGCACCCGGGCCGGCGACGAGATCTCGGCCCGCCTCGGTGAGCCGCTGACGAAGGACCTGGCCGCCCAGGCGCTGCGCACCGCGCTCGACCCGGGAGGAGCCTGGATCGCCGCGGTCCTCGAAGCCGCGGACCGTCGACTCTCCGAGGTCCGCCGGGCAGTCCCGGACGCCGGTGGGTTGGTGATCGCCAGCGACCAGGACTCGGCTCGCGCCTACGCCGCCGTGCTCGCGGCGATCGCGGGGGAGAAGCCGACCGTGGTGCTCTCGGACGAGAAGTCGTCCTCGAAGCGGATCGAGAAGTTCGCCGCCGGCGACGGCCGCTGGATGGTGGCGGTCCGGATGGTCTCCGAAGGAGTTGACGTCCCGCGCCTGGCCGTGGGCGTCTACGCGACGACGATCTCCACCCCGTTGTTCTTCGCGCAGGCCGTCGGGCGGTTCGTGCGCGCGCGGGCACGCGGCGAGACGGCGTCGGTGTTCCTGCCCTCGGCTGCCTCGTTGCTGGGATTCGCCTCGGAGCTGGAGCTCGAGCGCGACCACGTCCTCGGTCGCACGATCACCGACGAGGGCGACATCTTCGCCGCCGAGGACGCGCTGATGGCCCAGGCGCAGGCGGGCGAGTCTGCCTCGGCCGAGGAGGCGCTGCTTCCGTTCGAGGCGCTCGGCTCCCAGGCGACGTTCGCGCACGTCCTGTACGACGGCGCCGAGTTCGGTCACGCCGGCGAGGTCCATGTCGGGTCGGACGAGGAGATGGACTTCCTGGGCATCCCGGGACTGCTGGAGCCCGATCAGGTGCGCAGCCTGCTCCAGCACCGGCAGAAGCAGCGGCGTGACATCGACGCCGACAAGGCGCTCGCTCCGGGCCCCGATGACGAACCTGACGTGGCCGCGCACGAGCGGCTGGCCATCCTCCGGCGCGAGCTCAACGGGCTGGTCGCGGCGTGGAACCACCGGACCGGTCAACCGCACGGTGTCACGCACGCGGCCCTGCGCAAGGACTGCGGCGGACCCGCGGCCGCGGTCGCGACCGCGGCTCAGCTGCAGGCCCGGATCGACAAGGTCCGGGAGTGGGCAGCTCGGAAGAGCAGCTAGGCGCGGATCAGCGGGAGGACCCGGTACGGCACCTGGGTGGCCAGCGCGATCACCGTCGAGGACCGGACGATCCCCGGGTGGGCGAGCGCCCGGTCGATGACGCGCTGCAGGTCGGCGTTGGTGCGCGCGACCCCGCGGCACCAGGGGTCGCCGGCCCCGGTGATCGTCCCGAACCCGAGCACTTCCGGGAAGCCC
>JACXTT010008687.1_pt1 | contig 14041 bp, 8 predicted proteins | sample 9270951 | NCBI WGS metagenome assembly JACXTT01 (sample SAMN15532306, study PRJNA645909) | rock metagenome | isolation source: weathered quartz diorite | place: Puerto Rico | collected 2017-06-21 | reverse complement strand
GGATTGACCAACAGGCAATCAGCTCCGGGTTCGCTGCAAGCAATCTGGCGCACCAGGGTGTCAACCTGCAGACCGGCCCCGACGGTAAAGTCTATGCCTGCTGGGCGGTCCGGGACAAGACATCTCCCTTCACTGAGCGCGGAATCGGCTTCAATAAATCGACCGACGGCGGCCACACATGGGGTACGCCCTATTATGCCATCAATAACATCCTCGGCATACGTCAGAGCCCCAATCCCACACTCGGAATCAGAACGAACAGCTTTCCGAGCATGGGCGTGGATCGCCAGAACGGAATTATCTCGATCGTGTGGGCGAACATCGGAAAACCCGGAGTCAACACTGGCGATCCCGACATCTACATCATCCGTTCGACGGATCAGGGGGCGACTTGGCACGACACCACGAGGGTAAACTCTGACGCCAGCGGCAATGGGGCGATCCAATTCTTTGCGTGGCTCTCGGCGGATCCTCTCATTGCAAATAGCCTGTTTGTGGGTTTCTTCGATAACAGGGCCCACATCGGGACAGATACGTGCGAGTACTACGTCGCCCATTCCACAGACGGAGGGCTCACCTGGAGCAACGCGGCATCAAGTGATGCGCCCTTCGCCGTCGTCCCTCTCCCAAACTTCGGCAGCTATGGGGGAGACTATGCCGGGATGGCGACGCGAACCGGGAGTGACTACCCGATGTGGTACGCCAAGGCACCGTCGGTCAATCATCAGGGCTGGACATCGCCCACAATTCCGGTCGACCTGAGCATCCAAAACACGACCGTCTCCGAGGCGGCGACCTACGAAGCATCAAACTCGATCGCATCGGGTCCTGCTGTGACGAATACAAATGCAGCGAGCGTCGTCTACCACGTGTCCGGGAGCAGCACGCCGGGAGTCGACCTGGTGCCTGGATTTTCCGCCTCATCCGTAGGCGGTGGGGGGCAGGTATTCCGAGCCTACGTAGGGTCCGGGCCGGCTTCATCACCCGTCGCGCTTCGTGGCCCTCTTTCGGGTAGGAAAATACTCCCCGGTTGGAGGAGACCCGGGCTGGAAAATGCAATCCCAACTGAGTACAGTCTGCTCGACAATCACCCTAATCCATTCAATCCGTCGACGGTGATTGCATACGGGTTGCCGGAGGCGACGAATGTCCTCCTGAGAGTTTATAATGCTCTTGGTCAGGAGGTGGCAACTCTCATCGACCAGTATCAACCGGCAGGATATAAATCGGTAACGTTCGATGCGAGCAGGCTCGCAAGCGGAGTCTACTTCTACAGGCTCAGTGCGGGCGCGTTCACGAGCGTAAAGAGAATGCTGCTCATCAGATGAGTAAATCCTCCCGGCCCTAGAAGGCAGTTCCCGGGCCGGAAGGGCCCGCGCCAACCCGCGGTTACCCGGTACGACAAGGCGGGCTTATCCTCAACCGGAAAGCCCGCCTGCGTGCCGAATTCTCAAAGAAATTTGGCCCCCCCGGTGATAATCTTCCCACGTCTGATGCAGTGTGCACCCCCGGCGGAGCTGCCCAAAGTAAAACAGTCGGGTATATCCGGTCGCAGTGGCTGCGAGTAAGTATTGAACTTACGCTCGCAAGATTGAGACCGGATGACAACGTCGCACGCAACGTAATCTTCTCCGCAGACGCAGTATCATCCAGCCCCAACCCTTCGCATCGATGCCTTGGATTTTCACTTCTTGACCCTTTCAAACCCAGGGCTTCGCAGACGCCCATTCGTGGATGAAGCGCACATTGCACAATCAATTTGCAAAAAGTGGGGTGCCGCACGAGTTGGTGGGGGCTACAAACGGCCACCAATCAACAAATTAAAAATTCTTCATTCACCACAGTCATCCGGTTCGGGCTTAGTTGATCATTTTTATCACCTCGGTTTTCGCCGACCCTAGAGATTAATCCAGTTCCGTGATATTTGTCATTCGCCCTCTTGGAACGCGCGCCGGCTCACTCTATCTTGTCGAAGATCATTTGGCCGAATTGACCCACATTTGAGGAAGGGCCCGACGCGATGACGCTCTATAGAATGGCTGCCGCGTTCTTGACACTATTAATCTTTTCACTTTCCAGTTCGGCACTGTCCCAGGCCGTTTCGCTCGCGAGTTCAGGATCTTCAGCATCGAACCAGAGCCGAGCATTGGAATTTCATAATGGCGGTCTCATACACACTGTAGAGCAAACCGAAGCGGGGCAATTCTATGTTGTTGGGGTCAAAGGAGCCGGATTTACGAATGTTGTCGGGAAACCGCAACTCCCCGTTCTCCGGAGTGAGATTGAAGTCCCGCTTGACGCGCATCCAAGTCTCCAGGTGCTCAACGCCAAGATGGAAGAGATTTCGCTCAGTAGCTGGGGAAACGATCTCCGGATTATTCCTCTCCAGCAACCGGTGCCAAGACTCCCAAAGGTCAGCATACCCTTCGCCTTTGACGTACAGTCCTACACTCAAAACGGGTACATCAATACCGCAGTGGCGAAAATCGCAGGTGAAAAAATCGAGCGGAACCGGAAGTATGTCACTGTGGAGGTCAATCTCGTCGATTACGACCCGGCACAGGGCAAAATACGTGTCTATTCCGATGTGCAGGTCTCTCTCAGCTACTCGGCACTGCCCGGGAAAACCCTTTCACGATATGACTCGAAGTCCTTCAGCGGCCTGACTCCAAACCCGGCGATTACCCAGGCGTCGGGGGCCAGGGAGGGGTTTCTGATCGTTACGCCGCCCGAATTCCAGCAGGCGCTCTCAACTTTTATACAGGAAAAGCAGAAAAAATTCGACGTTACCGTCGTAACAACATCCGTAACGGGAGCGACGACGACGGGCATCAAGGCGTACATCCAGAACGCGTATGACACCTGGCCGATCCCGCCGGTCTATGTCCTCCTGGTGGGCGATGTTGACAGGATACCATGCTGGTGGAGCTCAATCCCGACCGATCTCTATTACTCGACGGTCCAGGGCACCGATTATATTCCCGACCTTTACGTGGGCAGGGTTTCAGTGGCAGATGCCTCGCAACTGAGCAACTGGGTCACGAAGGCACTACAAACCCAGCAAACAAAAGTGCACTCGTGGACTGCCGGGGCGGATCAGACTCCTCTCGGGTATGGTCTCGGTGTCGATGATGAGACAAATTATTGCATTACGCATTATTATGACTCCCTGGGATGGCAATCAACTAAGAACTATGTGACAGACTACGGATCCGCGACTGTGGATCGGATCACGAGCGACCTCAACAAGGGAGTCGGCATGGTCTATTACAGCGGCCATGGGGCTTCCAGCGGGTGGGTTGATGGAATCTCCTGGTCTAAATACGATGTCGATGGACTGAGCAACACGACGTACCCCGTTGTGGTCGCATTCGGATGCAATACGGGGGAATTCACACAGGATGAGTGTATCGGAGAGAGCTGGATTCGTGCGACGCATGGGAGCACTGCGTACGTAGGTTCTACGGTAACCTCCTCATGGCGGGAGGATGGATACCTCGATCGGGGCATCTATTCCGCATACCATTCGGGCATCAACACGCTGGGACAGATCGTTGCCGCTGGGAAGCACCAGGTATTCCTTGAAGAGGGGGATGTTCCGAAGGTTCAGTCGTACTATGAGCAATACAATATTCTGGGCGACCCATCTCAGGAAATTCTCTCAACCCCCGGCCAGGTGACGGCGGCGCCCTTCCCTCCAGCGCTCCTCTCCCCTGCAAACGGCGCACTCAATCAGCCGATGAATCCCGTGCTCCATTGGAATTCTTCGAGCGGGGCGAGCTCATACCGGATTCAGCTGTCGACGGACCCATCCTTTTCAGCCGGGACGCTGCTGATAAATGATTCCGTGACTTCGACGTCGCGACAGACCGGCTGGCTGGATACAGGCAAGACATATTACTGGCGGGTCAATGCGATGAACACGGTTGGCGTCAGCACATTCTCCGGGTCATGGAGCTTCACGACCGTCGCGGCTCAGACAGCCGCAACGGATGACTGGCTCTACCGGGACAACATCGTCACCCCATGGAGGGATTCATCCTGGAGCTCCACCATCGACTACGCGAGCACGGAGCAGGTTTACAGCGGAACTTCATCCATCAAGGTCTCGCAGACGGAATGGGGCGCCATCAGCATGCGCAGCGGGCCGATGGGAGGAGCTGTCGATGTGACCCCCACACTTTACTCGGGTTTTGAGTTTGAAGTGTACAACACCACGCCTGGGCTTGTGCTTAACGTATATGCGTACAATGATCTTGGAGATCCGTTTCCCGATAATCTGCAGACGAACGTGCCGACAAACCAGTGGACGTTGATCTCCGTTCCCATGAGCTCATTGAATCCGAGTGGCTATGTCATCCATCGAATCAACATACAGAATTACACCAGACTGATCCCCACCTACTACGTGGACAACGTGCGTCTTGTAGGAGCAAGTTCTGTCTCGGCAGCAGACGATCGGCCCTCGGCGCTTCCCTCAAAATTTGCGCTTGAACAAAATTATCCGAATCCCTTCAACCCGTCAACACGACTGAGCTATGAACTGCCGAAGGACGCGATGGTAAGACTTTCCATTTTTGATGTGCTGGGGCAACTAGTCGTCACCATGGTCGATCAGGTCCAGCACGCGGGGAATTGGTCGGCGGAGTGGAGAGCGACAAACAGTCATGGCTCCCCCGTCGCTAGTGGGGTGTACATCTGTCGGCTGGAGGCAACTCGAATTGATGACCCCTCCCGCACGTTCGTTGAGCTAAGGCGGATGGTCTTAATTCGCTAATCTACCCGATCGAAGGTGGTGGCGCGCCCGACGGCAATGCCCCCTTAAGGTCAGGACAGTTCTTGACTGGATCCGGATGAGAGATCGTGCTGTCGGGGGGCAGAATGCATCACACGAAATCGTTCGGCACCTCCAAAACAACACCTCGTCGCAGAAGTGGTTCCATCTCTCTCGAGATCCTTCTGTTCTTGATATCGTCCAATATCCTCGAGGGGATAAAAATATCCAGCGGCATGGCTTTCAGCATTCCGACGCATTCTAATTCCCATTTATCGTGTTCACGCCGACGCCAGAGATGAACACCATCCTTCGATCGAGAGAAGATCCGATAGATTGGGTTAATGACAAGCTTACCTTTCTTCGTCGAGGCAAGCCATTCAAGGGCTATGGTGAATGAAGGGTTCACCGGAGCCTCATGCTCCCGCTTTTGAACAACAATAGTATAGTCAGACCATAGCGGTGAGTCATTCATGTCGTTTGCTTTCATTGATCATTACTCACCATGTTTGGAAAGAGACTGTTGTAGATAACTTCCTCATTCAAAACTTCGACCTTCACGCCAAACTTGGCAAAGATCGCCTTGGCTGAGTTCGGCTCATAAAAATCCCCGCGAAACCCTTGCGAGATGTAGTCCCGACGGTTCGGCGTGTGGTTGTGCGCAAGCACGGCAATGCCGTCCTGCTTAACCAGGCGAGATATCTCTTTGCAGATGTTTTCTTTGTCCTCAACGTACTGAAGCGCGTCGCAACTGAAGACAACATCAAAGGCACCTTCGCGAAACGGCAAATCTTGCCCTGCATCTGAGCAGATGAAGTTTGCCTTCGGAACGAAATACTTACTAGCCAGATACAATCCTGCAAATTCCAGATTCTGGCAAACGATCTGCTCTTCGGGGATCTGCTTACTGAGGATGTATGAGAAGATTCCCATGCCGCAACCGATATCGAGGAGACGCTTAGCGCCGCCACCCACCATGTCTATGAATGGCAAGGCGCACCAGAAGCTCGTTGCGCTGAATCGGTGCTTCAGGTACGTTGTCCAGAATACCTGGATGTGGAGTTTCCCTGCAAGATTGAGCAGCCGATAGAGCGGAATCTTTGTACGCGGCCAGGACCACGTTACTAAACTCAATAGGTAGCCAAGCAATTTGTATCCAATGGAGGCATTGCGAGCCGTGGCCATCAGCACTTTATTCAGATCGGGTTTATAATCGAAGGTCATCTTCAACGACTTCCACAGTTTCCGTTGTTTGATCATAGTACAGACATACTTTGTTTTGTCGTCGTTCTTCTGTACCAGTACTCCTTCTACGATCGGATAGAGTGAACAGCGGCACGCGATTATTCCATAAAGGACGCGCTCGGCACTCGCCAGTTCGACCTCCGCCATCTCAAATTTAGTTCGACATAACGGACATATCAATGTCTCCAAAAAGTCTCTTGTCACGACATTGATCTCCTTAAACTGTAAATGCTCATAGAGGCGAAGCGACTCTGATCTGTCAGAAAAGTAAAGCTCTTTTCAAAAATGTAATGCCCCCTAAAGTCAAGGCAGTTCTTGGCTGGATTTTGATGAGAGATCATCCTGCAGGAGTTGCAACTAGAATCAGCACCAAGAGGCATTGTTAATCCAGGTTTGATATTTTGCTCACAGATAATATCTCCTTTCGAGATGAGACACTATGGTGAGAATCTTCCGCCCCGGCAAAAAAGTATCGCCCTGGCGGCCTTCGCACGTAAGCTCGCCCCAAAAGCAGGTGCGTTTTCACTCACGAGGATTTTCATGACTCCCAACCAAAGAACTGCCTCACTTCCTACGGAGAGCAATATAGAACCACCCGGACAGCGACTATCCGGCCGGTAAAGAGAGTTTTTAGTGCTAATAGGCTCCTCGCTCGGCAGCGGAGGAACTCCGAGCTGAATGAGGAGTATCAGAATAAAACCTCCCTTTGTGAGCCCGGCGCGAATCGAACGCGCAACCCTCAGCTTAGAAGGCTGATGCTCTATCCAGTTGAGCTACGGGCCCAGGGTTTTAGAGCACTTTAGTGCGATTTCCGGTCCGACGCTCACTCTCATCTCAATCCGTACGCCGAGCCAGTTGACACTTCCGTTAACACATAAACCGCTGTAAACAGAACGCCTCCCCCCGCTCGTTCGGCCATTCCCGTGGCTTGCAATACAGAAGGAGGCGTTAACACTTGTGGATTCGGGAATTTTGGACGATTTCTATTGCGGGATTAAGTTACTAAGGAATTGGGAGGAATTCAAGCATCATCGTGAGGCAATGTTTGAGTTAACCGCAAGCGAGCCCTTCGTCGAGGCTTTCCTAGCCCGTCGGTATGCCGAGGGTTTGACGGATTAAGTCTACGGCAGTACCGAACACAACCGGATGAAACTTAAACCTACCGGTTGCATCGGGACCCAGGAGACGCTCAAATCGAGAAACTAGATCCCGGGACCCGTCGGGGTTGAAGACCCAGAAGCGCTTCAATCGCGTCTCGCTGACCGACCCCAGAGCATAGAGATAGTGGAAAAAAATGTCTGTCTCGGGGAAGGAATAGCCGATAATGAAAATATTCTCTGCCTGAGCGATAATTTGAGCCGCACGCCGCCAAACGGTGTTTATCCGCTCATGATATTGTGTCTTGTTCCAAGTGGGTGGGACAATCCAGGGGCTGGGCGAGGCCATCATTTCACAGTGACTCATATCCCCGAGGCGGTGAGCAAAGTAGAACTTTGTCGTATCTCCTCGCGTGATACGCGGGCCGATGTCCCAACGATGTTTCCTAAAGAAATCAATAAGGTGGTATGGGATGATCCCCCCGCACTTTACGCAAGCAGTCCAGTTGAGAGATCCGTGAAGCTTGAGCAGATCAACTGCACCGGCGGGTTGGGCATCATCCAAGCAGTACCCGAAGGGCACCGTGTGATGATGAAGCGCATAATCGAGGGCAAGATCATAATTAAATGTGATGATACCCGCCCTATGTGACGCAGAGTTGACCACGCGATAAATGAGTTGGGCGAAATCTCTATACTCTGCCGTAGCCTGTACCTCGTCATCCGTGACTGGAAACTGAATTCGTGCTTCAAGCGTGCGTGCGATTACCTCTCGCATCGCAGCCCCGAGCTTCTGGATGTTCTCCGGCTTGATGTCTCCGACTTTCGTTCTGAATAATTTTGCCATTTCGAAGGCCGCGAAGACAGATTCCACATTATTAAGATCCAGTGTTGCTTTCGAGTGAACCGTTTTGAGCGCGGCAATTGCGGCGAACACGAGCTTAAAGCTTTCCACATGGTTGTCTGCAAGCCCAGAATCGAGTATGCCCTCGGCCCTATCTAGGAACTCGTTCATCAGGGGGGCGCCGGCATGCGCTGACGCCCCCGCACCTAAGATAAAAACAGAGTTGGTCACAATTAGAGGATTAGTCGTTGCCTCGGGTTTTTCTATTCATTCAATCTAAAAAGGGTGTCGATAGTTAGGAACGGACTCGGGGCCGGGCAACTCGGACTTCCCGGGTGCCAGAGGTATGCCATGAAATATACGATTTTTGCGACAAATGAACCAACTCGCGGTCGAGGGAGGGCAGGGGGGAGAACATTAACAGCACGGGAGTAACTCGGGCCGGGTCAACTTCGGGAATAGGCCCGACAATTTTATCCCATCTGATCAGAGCGCTGCCGTGGGGGAACCCCTTCTTCGCGTGTTGCGATGCCGGCAATCCTTCCGAGAATCTTCGCCCTGAGCTCAACGTCCGGGACAACATCCTCGAGGACCCGTAGCACTTTCTCGATTATTGAATCAACAAATTGCTCGCGCTCCCTCGAGTCGCCCAGGAGGATCAGTAAATTCTTTGTGATCCTCTCCGCGTCGGCGATATCCTTTGGTTTAACGGAATACCCTATCGAACCGTCCTTTCTCACGCAGATGAGCTTATTGAGCTGCCCCGTCCAAAAGTTGATGGCAGTCGTCCTCATGTCCATCAGCCGACTCTCGGTTTGCGCCTGCATTTTCGATTGCAGATCCCGGGTACGCTTCTCGATAAGTCTCGACCAATCGAACTTTCTCGACCACTCCCAGACGGTCCGTTTCGAGACGCCTACGGCTGTGGAGACCTTGTCGAAGGAGCGTTGAATCGCATCCATCGAGAAGTATAACTCGAACGCTGCCAACTGCTTAGTATTCATCGATTTTGTACTCTGACTCATGCTTCTTCCCTCTCAGCTATTTGGTGTGGGGTCTATGTACTTTTTCTGCTCGAATTCGCGATACTCCGGCATCTCTTTTTTCAGAAAGGTCTGCCCCTGAAGCGCGCCGTGGATGTGGATCTGCGGCTCGACGGTGATATTATTTTCGACGGGCCGGGCATCTCGGATCCGCCCGACCTCCGTCCTCAGACCCCGGAGCTCATCCAAAACCTGTGAGAGCTCTGTGGCGGAATAGGTGAGCGTGCTCGTCCGGATTCCGGCCAGCGGACTCTCCAAGAACCCTCCATCCCTAAGCCCCGGCATCACTCGGCCGAATCCAGTGTCGCCCGAATCGGCCCCAATCATCCGGCGAATGCCTGGGGCAACCGGCGGGATCTCCAAAATAATGGGCCTGGTGCTCTCCTCGGCCGGGAGGGATCCCTCTTTCCGGGTTTCAACCTCGCGGATATGGCGCACAATCAGATTCGCAGATTCGTCATTAACTGCCCCAAGGTTGAGAAGCTGCCCAAGCGGGGCCAGATAGTCCGGCACAGACCGCTCACCCGCGGGGAGTCCAAGCGCCGTTTTCGCCACGGTCTGGACTTCCGATACGCTCTTCCCCGTGATCTCGGAGACCTGCTTCGCGGTGCGTTCATCCGTCGTGAGCTTCCGTAGGTGCTCAATTGTCTCGGAATGTGTGAGTCCCCGTGAGATGAGCGAGCGGAATTCTGCGGCCTCCCGGATGGTGCGAAGTTCGTCCTCATTGATTGCTTTCCCGAGGGCGGCGGTCCACGGCGGCGGGACCCTCTGACCGGGCATGAGGACCGCGATTCCTGCTGGCGTTTTAACCGGGACTGAAGCCTCGTGCCGAATACCACCGGTGATCGTCCCGGCACCGAGCGCATCCAGAAGAACCTTGTATTTCTCCGACGCTCTTTCGTTGATGACGTAGGAACCGCCGGGGATTTCACCTCCCTCGGCCCCGCCAAAGATTGACGCTATTCCCCCAATAACCGTGGCGCCGATGCCCAGAATCCCCGTTGCTCCCAGACCGGACCCTGAGGCATTCGCGGCTTTGATTGCGGCCGCTATTTGCAGTGCAATCTGCAGAATCGCGAGCATCTTCTGGAAAAACGAATCTCCCGCTTTACCGAATGCATTGTGCAGTGCGCTACCCACGCGAGCGATATCGTTAACGAGATCATCCAGACTCTTAAGCTCGGAGTCGCTTATTTCCTTGGCCTGTCGTTTGCGCTTGTCCGTTATTTCGAGATTGGCCCGCTCTTCTATGTCTTTCTTGGTCTGAATGAATTGGGCCTCGGTGGTTGTCTCCTCCTTCTGCTTCTCCGCCCGGCTCAGCTTGCTATCCCGTATCTCCTGCTTCCGGGATTCGCGATAATGTTCCGCTGACTGGAGCTCGAGGGCACTCCTCTCCTGGATCTCGCGTACTTGCAGATCATAGCTGGCCCGGATACGCTCCTCTTCCGACTTGAGGAGGTTGTTTCTCAGGACCTGAAGTTCCGAAACATTCTTGGTTTGTATATCCCGGACGGTGGTTTGATGTTTGTACTCTTCCTCCCGGATGCGGGCCTGCCGAATTTCCTGATTCTGCGCCGTCTTGTTGTTCGCCGGATTCTCGGCATCAATATTGGCCATGGCCTGTGTGTGCCGGAACCGCTCGGATTCCGCCGCCTTTTCGGCGCCCTCCGCGATGTTGTCCACCATCGCTTGGTGAAGCTGGTTGGAGATTTCCCGCTCGGACTTCAGATGCCTTTCCACCTCCGCGTTAATGCCTCTCTTGAGCTCTATGATCTTTTCCTCGGAAAGGATCTGCTCACCCTTGGCATTTTTGACTCGGAGAACGCTCTCGAGTTCGGCCCGCGCCTGGTCGGCGCTAATCGCCCCCTGGCTGAGGCGAACAGTAGCCAATTTGACCTCGTCGGTAAGTTCCTTGACGAGGGCCTTCCGTATGTCCTCGTGCTCGCTGCTCAGCCTGACCTGGCCGTCGAGGGTGACGAGTTCGGATCTGTATTGCTCGGCTGTGAGCCTGCCGGCCTCCCTCTGCTCGGTAAGGCGGGTGACGACACTCGAGGTGAGCGCCTCCATTTTCTTATAGATTTCGTTCTGCTCTTTAGCTGATTCCGCCACGGAGAGAGAGGAAGTAAGCTCGGCCCTTAAGGCGGTTTCCTTCAGCTTCGCCTGCTCGTTTGTTTTGACCGCATTCTCATATTCGAGTTCCGATTGTTCGACCTGTTTCTTGGTGTGGTCAAATACTGTCGAGGTGAGATCAGCACTCTGACGCGTAAACTCGTTGACCTCGGATTTGATGGCGCGCAGCTCTTCCTCGGTGAGAACCTGGTGCGTCTCGTGGTCGACGCCGGTCTTCAGCTCTTGGTTCCGGACCTTTAGCGCGGCTTCTATCTCCTGGAGTCGGGTCCTATGACCCTCGAGGAGTTCGTTGTTTAGCTTCTCCTCGTCGCTCCTATCCCGCTCGGCCTTTTCTTCAGCTTGAACCACCTTGGTTCGCTCTGGGATGAGTTCGATTTGCCTCCGTAAATCATTGATGCGTTGCTGTTGTTCTGGGGTGGGCTCGGTGACTTCCTTCTGAAACTCTTCTCCCTGCATTCGGACCATTACAGTCCGTTTGGGTGCTTCGGCAAGAATTGCGTCAATCTGCTTTTGAAGGTCAGTGGCGTTCACTGTGATTTGGAGCTCAACCTTCTTTTTCTCGCTTGAGGCGAGGTCTCTGACCATGTCAGAGAATTCCTTCAGGCCCTCCTCGGCCGCCTTCCTAGCTGCCTCGTCGGTGTCCGATAGTGCCGCGACGAGCCCGACGAGAGCGCCGGCAAGGAGACCAACCGGCAGCGCGAGACTGGCCGTCGTGGGACCGAGCAGAGCGAGGGTTGATGTCACGGCAAAGGCCGTCGACAGAGTCCCCTGCAAGGTCTGATGCACCTTCTTCATTCCGGCAGATGATCCCTCGCCGTCGAACGATTGCATGAGGAAGAAGAGGGCAAACATTGCCTGATGAGCTACGAATGCCTCCTGACGGATGGGACGAATACCCTGAAGGGCATATCGCACTCCCTGACCCTGAGCAACGGCCAGTTCGCGGCTTAATTCTTCCAGTTGGATTCTGAGAGCGGGTAACTCTGCCTCAGCGGCGAATCTCATCTCGACCCTGAGCTGGGCAATCTTGGCCTGGAGCTGCCCGACAGGACCGAGCCCGGCTTCGAATGGAACGCCGAACTTCGCAGCCTGGAGCTGCTGGTTGATCTCCTGAATCTGAAGGGCTATCTGACGTCTTACGGTCGGGTCGGCCGCCCTCTCCCACTGAAAGGTCGCATCTGCGAGTTGGCCCCTGAGCTCGGCGATGGCGCCAATTTCTTCCTCGGTAGAGCCTGTCGAGACTTTCGATGCTTCCCGGGTAACTAGTGCGCGCCTCTGTGTCTCCAGCGCGAGTTCCTGTTCGTCCCCGATCACCTGCCGCTTCCACTCGGCATTTTTTTGCTGCGCCTCAGTCTCCGAGACGATGGCCCCCGTCTCTTCAGCTTCTGCCTCTGCCTGCCGGTCAATGGTTATGGTAAACTCTTTGCTCGCGGCATCGGATGCGTTGATGGAACTTTCCAGCTCCCCCTGTCGCTGGGCAATTTCCTGCATCGCGGTTTTTATTCCCTCCGACGACTTCGCGGTTTCAGAAAAAGTCGAGGTGAATTCAGCCACAGCAGGATTCTTCTGGCTCACCTCAACCACTAGTCCCTCGATGCTCTTCTGGAGCTCGGACAGCTTTGTGTTTGCCAGCGTGCTGCCAGCTATGATCTCGGCAAAAATCTTGCTGGCGTTGGTCTCGAATAACAGTTTTACGACTAACTCTCCGACTGAATCTGCCACGGTCTTAGTCCTCGTCTGATTGACGTTCCTGTGCTTGCTTCATCATTTTCTCCATCCACTGCGCTCGCTTGCAAGCTGTGAGCATCCAGCGGTACGCCTTCTCGGCGCCCCATCCCAAGATCTTCTCTGCTAGTTCCGGGTCCCCATCCGCGAGGAGTAGAGCGGATTCTTGAGGGAGATCAGGCCCTTCAGTATCGGGATCTCCGGCATGTTCAAGATTGAGCTGTCTGCGAAATAGAGATATGCGCTCATCCATTTCGCGTTGACGTGAAAAAAATCGACCGTTGCCCTCGCTATCTCGGAATTGGTCATTTGCTTAATGATCTCATTGCGGTCGATGCGGTGCAGTTTGATACAAGCCGCGTTCCACGCCCGGTGTAAGATGGTGGGCGCGTAGGGTTTCAGAATTATCTGGAACAGCTCGAGGAGCACCCCGCTCTCGAACGTGAAATCCAGGATCCCCCCGACGGTCGGATCATTCATCTGTCCCAGGGCGCCGAGTTTCTCCTTGAGCAATTTCCGGACCGAGGCGTCCTCTTCGAATGTGAGTTCGCTGAGCATCCACCGGCTTCCGCGGATATTATATGGCTTTCTTTTCATTGTCTTCTATTCGAAAGTGAGTATGGGATTTAGTTAGTTTGCCGCGTTGATGATCTCGCGGGTGAGTTGCTGCCACCGGCGAAATTTATCCATGAGCTCAAGGAATGCTCCTTGCGGGATAAGTCCCGATTTCTCGTACAAATCCGACTGGAGCTTTTCGTCGATAAGCAGGATCAGGTCCTCCACGGCTCTGGCTGTATCATCGCGTGTGAGTATCATGGCGTTATCCCCTCGAGCATTAGCTGCTCATTGTTTCGCTGGAATTCCGTTATCGGCAGGAAGATCTGAAGCTCCTGGCCCTCGCTCGCAAAATTCCGACAGACTCCCCTCTCAAGGATGTGATCTCGGGTGGTACGTAAGATTCGGCCATCGGAGAGCTCTACCTCGACAAGACTGAACTTCCCACTGCGAATTAGGGCGTGATTGAAGCCTATGTCTGAGAGGGTCCGCATCACGTGCTTCCCCGTTTTGCGCCGAGTACAAAACTTCTCCCCGTCGATAATTCCGAGGCACCGGGTGCGGGTTGATCCGGCGAGGCGGAGATAGACTCGCCCTTCTTGGCACCACACCTCGTTCCCGTGTTTGT
>JACXTT010008686.1_pt1 | contig 14044 bp, 14 predicted proteins | sample 9270951 | NCBI WGS metagenome assembly JACXTT01 (sample SAMN15532306, study PRJNA645909) | rock metagenome | isolation source: weathered quartz diorite | place: Puerto Rico | collected 2017-06-21 | reverse complement strand
TCCCGCACCGCAGGCGGAATTTTGGCCGATGCGTCCTGCGCAAAGCGGTCCATCGAAAATGAAGGGTTCAGACACGGGCTGCTAGGCGCTCCGACCTTCTAGGCAGCTCAGGTTTGGGTACGACGTACTCGATCAACCGCTTTTCAGGTGGGATCTCTCGCTTCAACTCTTCTTGATGCCAGACGGACGCCACTGCATTGTTGACACCGAGCACCTGATGGTTGCGCGCGACAACCTTCCGGGTTCCGCCGGCGCGGCTGTCATCGAATAGGATGAAGTTCTCGACGAGATCGAGCAACTTATCTTTACCCAGCATGCCGTCGAGCAAGGCTTCTGCATCCACTCTGCCCTTTTCGTTTTCAGCATTGCGCTTCCACTCGACGAAATGCTCCCACTTGCTGGTGATAGAACCATACCGGGCTTTGTCGCCGTTACTGACGACCAGAAAGGCATTGTGATGAAAGGCATGGGCGATGTTGTGTTCGGAAAGGTAGTCCGTCAGGTTGTCATCAAAGCCCGCGCGAATGTTCCGATAGACGGCTTTTAACTCGATGAAGACGAGCGGCAGGCCGTTAACGAAGCACACGAGATCCGCTCGGCGCTTGTAGTGCGGCACACGCAGTCCCTGGATCTTCAATTCACGGACGGCAAGGAAACGATTGTTTCCCGGCCGATTTCGGAAATCAATGACCTGTGCATGTGCATAGCGTGTTTCGCCCGAGGCGTCGCGCCACTCTACAGGCACACCATTCCGGATGAAGCTGTAAAACTCACGGTTATGCTGGATGAGAGAACGCGCGATGTCGACCGTCGTCAGCCTAGCGATCGCTTGTTCACGCGCGGATTCGGGGATGTCCGGGTTCAGCCGCGCTAACGCGGTGCGCAGCTCGCGCACCAAGACCACGTCGCGCTCTGATGTTCGTCCGAGTGTGCCGGCCGGTCCGAACGTCTCGGTGTTGTAGGCATACACGCTCTCCCAACCAAGAGCCTGTTCTAGATGGTCAGCGAACGTCTTCTGGACAAGCCGATCCTCGCTGTTGATGTCTGTAATCATGGCGGGATCTCTTCCATCACACAGCGATTTGACCCCTCATCAGCCGAGGAAGAAGGAGGTCCCGCGCGGCAGCCAGTTTTTGATTCTGTTCCATTAGGTTCAAGATCTGCCGAAACATTGGCGAAACTAATTCCTCAAAATCTCGAATGTGTCTTTCATCGGGCACTAGAAAAGGGATCAATTTGAATGTGTCCACAACGATCGCATCAAACACGGCACCGACGGCGTGTTGCCTGAACTGCTCGATCGCCTCTTTGAGTGCACAGAAAAGAAACAACTGGGAGACGTGACCTTTGCCAATCAGAGCGTAGCAAGATTGGCTCATTGCCATCGGCTGCTCCGTCAGGTTGAGTTTGCCAACGGTTCCGCGCGCCGATATGAATACCGTGTTAGGTTTGTAAAGTCGGCTGTTGCAGTTGTTTAGACCAAGCTCAGTGATGGAGCGCTCCGTTTCGAGGACGTAGCAAGCGTCTGTCGCGTCCTTCGGAGTATAGAATGGGATATCACCGTCCCAGAAGTCTGGAACAGTAGTCTTTGGCGTGCCGCCGCTAAGCACCTCCATCGCGCAGTCAGCGGTTGTTGTTGCCGAACCGTCCGGAACAGGTTTTACTATGCGGGCGTGTTCGGGGCCGGGGAAGCGAAGTCGAATGAACCACTCGCGGTATAGCTGTCCTACACCATCCTCCAGAAGCGTTGCTCGGCGACGATTGCTCTGAATAAGTTCATCGTAGGCTGAGAGGACATCTGCAATCCGGTGCTGACTGTCAATCGGCGGCAATTCGACCTCGACCCTTCCAATACGTTCAGGCGCGGTATGACGGACTTTCGTCCCGGTCGCGCTGCTGGAAATCTGATGACGAACCTCGCGCGTATTTAAAAGGTAATAGAGATATCGCTTGTCTAGCTTCGATTCATCAAGTTCAATAACCTTGCCGAGCCGTTGGTTGTGGAGGTATTTCCCCGAGTTCGGCACCCACGCCGAGCTACCGAGAAGCCCTTCAGCTTGCTCTGTCATCGCTATCAGCAGGTCACTCTCGTCAAGGACGAAACCGTCCGGAACATCCCCGGTGTAATACTTTTGCTTTTCGCCAACATCGCGGAAACCACCTGCTTCGTAGAAGTTTCCAGGCGTCAGTAAGACATAAGGGCCAGATGAATCAAAGAACTTGCTCTTGAATGCATAGCCATGCTTGACCTGAAAGAGCTCAGAAAACTTGGCAAGTTCGCGCTTCATAGGCCCAGACTTTCAAAGTTGCTCTGTATCTTCTCCGCTAGGCCGCTGGCCTCCCGATTCAAATCCGATAACTCAACGTGGATATCGCGAATTGTCTGCTCGAAGTCAAAGTCTTCATCCTCTTCCTGCGGCGCAACGCCAACGTATCGGCCAGGCGTTAGGCTCCAGTCGGCGGCTTCGATATCTTTCCGGGCGACGATCTTCACTAAGCCGGGCACTGCTTGGATCTGAGCCTTTGGAAAACGGTCCTGTAACCAAACGACTTGGCGGTGAAAGTAAACAGTTCGCCGTAGCTGATCGATTGCTACTTTACGTTCTTGGTCAAGTTGTTTGAGTAGGCGACTGGCCGCGCGGCGATCATAGATAGCGGAGAGCGCCTCGTCGGTAGCCAATTCTGCTCCCAAATCGACAATGCGCGCTGCGAGCTTGTAGAGCAAGTCTACCTGTTTAACAAGTCTGCGAACTGCTTCAGAACACGCATCGAAATCCCGGCGCGACCGGTGCTGGTCACTATTCGCGATGGGCAGGGCTTTCGCATACTTTGTGTTAAAGGTGTTAAGGTCCGCGACGACCTTCCTCGCGTCGGGCAAATGGAGGTTCGTTGCCTCGGTGAGTTCGACGACAGCGTCCGCCAATGCCTGTTTCTTATCGGCGCCCAAGCGAGCGTGTTTGGTGACTGCCTTTGCTAGGATGTCGACGCGGTCGCGTAGGTCCGCGAGGCCACCCTGGAAGGGGTCGAGCGCAGCCTCAACACAAGCGCTTTCTTTGCAGACGCGGGAAAGGTAACTCTTTACAAGTTCAAGGAACCGACGTTGCTGGCCACGGTAAAGCCAAACAATGGCGGAGAGGTTCCGCATTTGCTCGGGCGAAAAATCATATATTTTACGCGTAACCTTACGATAGACACTGCGGGCATCCAGCATCAGGACGTTGTTTTTGCGATCTGCGGGTTTGTTCCTGTCGAAGAACCAGAGCTCGCAGGGCACGGTTCTTGTATAGAAGAAACCTGTGCGGATTGAGATCATCACGTCGACATCGCCCGTTTCTAAAATCTTCCGGCGGACTTCTTTTTCACCGTGCCCGGCGCTTGAGGCTTGGGAAGACATTACGAAGCCGGCACGACCCTTATCATTTAGATAACTCCAGAAATAGGAAATCCAAAGGTAATTGCCGTTGCCAACCTTCTTCTGTTTGTTAACTCCTGGTAATCCAAACGGCAAACGCAGATCACCCTTGATACGTTCAGCATCCACCAAGTCCACATTGAACGGAGGATTAGCCATGACGAAATCGCATTTTCCGGTCAGTGTGTGCTCATCCTGGTAATAGGTGATGGCCTCAGCAATCTTTCCCTCCAGCCCGTGAACAGCAAGATTCATCTTGGCGATACGGATCGTGTCCCGGTTTTTTTCCTGTCCGTAGAAGACGACCTTTTTTGCGGTATCGCCGCCTTCGTGTTCGATAAAATGGCTGGACTGCACAAACATGCCGCCGGAGCCGCATGCAGGATCAAAGACGATGCCGTGAACTGGTTCGATCACGTTGACAATCGTTTGCACGATTGATGACGGGGTGAAGAACTCGCCATTGTCGTGCGCTTTCTGAATCGAGAATTCGGCAAGGAAGTATTCGTAGATGCGTCCAAATACGTCGCCAGTGGCGTTCTTGATCTGCTCGCTGTTAAAAAGGCGCATAAGGTCTTCGAGTACTGTGCTCTCGAAGATCCCGTAGTCCTTTGGGAGGACGCCCTGCAGTGGTTCAAACGACTCCTCGATGGCCGTCATTGCATCGGTCACAAGTCTGGGAAGGTCGGCATCGCCCACCGAGGCTTGCTGCATGATCCAGTCGTAGCGGGCGTTTTCGGGCAGGTAAAGCGAACGCCGAGCTACGTAGTCCTCCGGGCGCACCTTGCGCTTAGGCATCTTCCCGGCCGCTTGATCGGCCTCGATCTGCCTATGAGCGGCTTCGAAGCGGTTCGCAGCATGGCGGAGGAAGATCACGCCGAGCACAGGCATGAAATAGTCGCTCGACGTAAGCTTCGAGTTGGCACGAAGGTTGTCGGCTGCCTCCCACAGATCAGCCTCAAATTTCTCAATGTCCTCTAAGGTAGTCTTGTCTGACTGCGCAGGCGCTTGACTTGGCTCAGAGACGGCCGAAACGTGCGTAGCGGCTGCGAGTTGCTTATTTCTGTTTGGGGTCATGCTTTCCGAGCCTTCTGAGCTGGTGGTATGGCGTGTTCTGCGACGTACTTTTCCGAGGCATCCCGCACGACCCACGCCAGTGAAACTTTTTTCTCCTTGGCAATAGCTTCAAGAGTCTCGTAAAGACCCGGCGGAAAACTAATTGACGCACGGATTGGCGGCGTACTTTGCCCTTTCATTCTCTTTCGACTCCTCCTCGACATCTTCATGGATTAGCTTTTGAATTCACCACTTTACACCATTTCGGTGAGCCTGCAAACGTACCTCAACTTAACGACGAGTGTCTTGCCTGCCCGCGCCGACCGTTCCTCTCGCGGTTTGCCCTTCTGTACGCAGGGGAAGCCTGCAGGCCACGCCTTGCGTGTCCCGTCCAGAGGTTCTTGCGTTTCGGGTCCCTACCCAAAACGGCAGACGCCAAGGTCGGAGAGGAAAAGACACCGCCATTGCCGCCTCCTCCACCTGACAGGAATGCCGCGCTCCACCGGTCTGGCGAAGTTCCTGCTCAAAAATGGATGAACTTCTACACCAAGGTGTTGTCGAGGTTCGCAACAACGAAAAGCCTCCGGTTGATGGTCACGGTCGATGTGTCGCCGGATGGTGGCGTCTCGAACCAGGCCGGGGAAGAAACGAAGACCGCACTGCGGGAGTTGGGGCTGAAAGATGACGCTATTCTATCCTAAAGCGCCTAGTCTGGTGCTTATACATCCGCGGCCACTGGCCTTGGCCTGATGTCGTTCCGACAGAAGACCCTGGATGAGGCGCGCCAACGAGTCGGCGACCTCTGCCATGACTTCGGCAAATACGCTGCAGCGTTCGACGGCGAGGCTCTCTTCAGCGGCCCAAGCCTATATTTTCATCACAAAACTCTTGCAATCCGACGCGACCTCGGTGGTTCCGTTGATGCCTGTCTCGCGAGTGACCCTTTCTTCGAAAGCCTGTATGCCACGCTTGCCTCCTGGGGCCTACATCGAATGGGACCGGGCAATACGAAGCTGGTGGATCTTCCAGATCTGATCAACAGCTTCCGGCGCGTTGCCGCCAACTCGCGGAAACTTGAAGGACTGAGAATCGAGGCCATTTCGCTCCGGCAGGTGAACCAGACGGTCGACCTGATCTGGCAGGTCATCTGGGACTTGAGAGTCGGCATTGGCAACACGAAAATCGTGTCTGGCACGAAAGCCCTCCACCACCTGCTTCCCGATCTGGTCCCGCCAATCGACCGGGAGTACACAGTGCAGTTCTTCTTCAACAACAAGAACGCCGTCCAGGGAGATGCGGCCAGGCAGCGTGAAGCGTTTCGCGTCATGTACGCGCACTTCGCTGCGATCAGCAGAACCTGTACTGATCAAATCGTGTCCCGGCTGAACCGCGGAATGAATACCAGCGTCACAAAAGTGATAGACAACGCGATCGTTGGCTACGGGCGCGCAGTTCTAAAGCTCGACGAAGAACGGGCAGACGACGAGGGCTAAGCGCTCGCTTGCAGGGCGATCTCCCGACACATGCGGAGCGCCAACCGTGCGATCGACGGGGCGAAATGCTGAAATTGCGATAGCCAGGACATGCGCAGTTATAAACCGGCGTACATGACTACTCGGCAGGTGCGCGTGGAATGTCGAGATCCGAGGAAATCTGGATGAATCTAGGCGGCGAGGAATTGTACGCCGATTCCGGGCCAAGCAGCTGCCGAACCGAATTCGGTCATGAGCTTCGCCGACATCTTAGAGATCTGGCAGCATAGCTACTACTTCGTGGAAGTGCGCGGGCCCGCCATGAAATTGAAATGTTTGCGGGCTGAGATAGAAATAGCGGCGGTCCAAAGCTTCGAGGGCAGTGAACAGCCTTGCGGCCATCTTCAGGGTGACCCACGCATCACGCCACAACGCCTGGAGCAACGGTGACAGTTCTGCCCTGGAAAAGCTTACTCCACTCATCCTCAACGACTTACGCCGTATCGCGAAGCGGCACCTGAGGCGAGCGGACTGCTCACAGCATGCTAACCAGCGATCTGACGGGTGAAGTATATCTCCGGCTGGTCGGCATGCGGAAGTTGAACTGGAAGGATCGCGTTTCCCCGGACCGTGGGCCCGTTCCCTTCACCGACATGCTGGAGGGTGAATTTCACCAATGCCTCGGAAATTTGAACGCGCACGGCAAAGGCCATCATCGATCCTGAGGGGGCCATCCTGTCATCCGAATCTGTCCCACAAAAATGCGTGAACCAGTGCAAGGGTTGCACGCTGGACGTGGATGTAGCTATCAAAAATGGTCGCCAGAGCGTTGCCCAACTCTTCATCAACGCTCACACACTGTAGCTTGCTACTAATGACACCAGCGACGAGTTCGTTGGAATAATGAAGCTCTAAGCATAAGCGGTCGTCCGGGCCTGAAGAATTCCAGGCGACTTTGCCAACTACTTCAGCCGAGAAATTGCTGGTTGCCCATTCGACGGCGTTAGCCTTTAAGTGCCCTCCGAATTCCCCGAACTATCCTGGGATGACGCGCCAACAGGAACTCGGGCTTTTGGGCTTCAACTTGACGCAAAACGCGCTACCCTTTCTTTGGCGATCCCAGGCTTTCAATCCGCGAGATGGCGACTATATGTCAAGTTGGATCCCACAATCCACCGAAGAGGATTCGGTCGAGAACGTACTGATTTCCTGGAAGCGATTGGCCGCGAATCTTTTCTCAATCTCGCTTTGCCGTCAGGGACCGCCTCGCCGCGGTCCCTCCATGAGGAGCAACGCTATTACAGCACTACGCAGTCGCTGTCTTCTCCGTCACCGCTTCTGCGGCCTTTCGGATCACGTCGAGCACGAAGTCGGGCTGGGACAGCATCGGAACGTGGCTACTATCGGTCTCGAAGGTCTTCGCTCCCATACGTTTTGCGACGAAACGTTCCAAGTCGGGTTGAATCGTGTGATCACGGTTAGCAACGATGTACCAGCTCGGTTTCGCTCTCCAAGCTGTACCTTCTACCTTCTGATTGAACAGGTCTGCCGTAGGCGCTGCATGCGTGGCCCAAATGAGCTTCTGCTCTTCTTCCGGCAGGTCGCCAGCGAATGACGAAACACCGTCCTTTTTCAGCCACACCCGCCCGTCTGCAATTTCGATATGCGAGAAGATATCTGTGGCTGGGAACTTTTCCTGCAGACTCTGTGTCGTTTCATTCGCGTCGGGCGCAAATGCGGCTATATAGACGAGTGCGGCAACCCGCGGGTCCGTGCCTGCCGCAGTGATGACCGAGCCGCCGTAAGAGTGCCCAACCAGGACCGCGGGACTGGCGACTCGCTTTAGGGTCCTTCTCACGTTGGCGACATCCTCAGCGTGCGAATCGAGTCCGTGCTGAGACGCGATCACCTCATGTCCCTCAGCCAGAAGGGTGGGGATCAGTTTGCTGAAGCAAGAGCCGTCGGCCCACAGGCCGTGGACGAAGACAATGCTGGGTTTGCGTTGGTTTGCCAAGAGTTTGCTCCTTCGCTTATCGGATGTTTTATGGGGTCGCCTAGTTGCCGGCCCGGATGTACACCGGGCACAGAAATGTCAGGTTTATCACCCAACTCAGTCGCAGGACCTCCGCAGTGATCAACTCCATGACGGTCGCCGTCGTGCTGGCCAGCCTTGTCCCGATCTTGCGGGAGACCGGCATCGGTTCGGACGTCATGAAGCCGATCGCCGCACCCATCGTCGGCGGCATGATTACGTCCACCATCCACGTTCTTATTCTGGTCCCGGTGTTCTTCGCCATGATCAAAGGCCGCTCCACTCGACGCGGCCCTGTTCCCGAATAACGTAGGAGCCAGGCACTTGAAAATTCGACTCAAGAAAGAGGAGAATCCTCATGAGCACTCGAAGACATTTTCTCGCTGGGGCACTCGCCCTCACGACCTTGTTCGCGGCGAATACCTACGCCCAGGACGCAACGAAGGGCAACGGGATGACATTCCACGGCAAAGTTGAGGCCATCACTCCGAAAGGGCTGACGATCAACGTGGAGAAACAGGAAGGCTGAATGGACGCCATGACCATGACTTATCCCATAGATAAGCCGGACGTGCTGAAGAAAGTCAAGGTTGGCGACACGATCATGGCCTCCGTGTACAAGGGTGATATTACCCTCACGACGTTCAGGTCATGCCGCCCGGCCAGGCGGGCGGCCAGAAAGGCGAAATGAAGATAACGGGCGGTGCTCCGCGTTCCCGCATCACCCCACATCCCCGAGAGCTGACCCTTTGCAACTTCGACCCCTCATGAATGACCGCCGTCGAGACAAAAGCGAAACGATGAGCGAAGCCAGTCCGACGTCTCTTGCCGATGCGACGACACGGGCGACGCTGATCCACAAGGCGTTCCGGCTCGAAGGGCTCACGATCGCATGGATGATCATCGAGGCCGACGTCGCAATCGGAGCCGGCATCGCCGCTCACAGTCTCCTGCTCCTGGCGTTCGGCATCGATAGCGTCATTGAGCTTGCTTCGGCCTGCGTACTCGTATGGAGGTTATCTGTTGAACTGCGCCACGGGCAGGCGTTCTCAGAAATGGCGGAGCGTCAGGCGAGCCGGATAACCGGAGGCCTGCTTTTTGCGCTTGCGCTCTATGTAGTCCTTGCCGGCGCTGTCGGGTTTTGGCGGCAGCGCGGCGCTGAATTCTCCACGCCCGGCATCATTCTGACGGTGTCCGCGATACCCATCATGTACTTCCTGGCCCACCGAAAGCTGGCCGTGGCCGAACTACTCGGAAGCCCTGCCCTCCGGGCCGACGCCATTGAGAGCATCACTTGCGGCTGGCTGTCGTTCGTCGTGGTCCTGGGCTTGGCCGCCCAATTTGTACTGGGAGCCTGGTGGCTCGATCCTCTGGCCTCGCTCGCTATTGTCTACTTCTTAGTAAAGGAAGGGCGCGAGGCCTGGACAGGGGGTGACGAATGTTGCGACTGACCCTGCGCGGCGCTTGCGCGCCTGGAGGCAGACGATGCTGCATTGCGCTCAGCCCGAGCCACCCGCTGACGTTTTGGCAACCTCCACCCAGCTGTCCCTACAAGAAGTAGCCCAGGCAGCGTGAAAAGCCGATTTCATTTGACATAAGGGTTGCCCCGGCCGTAGGAACGAACCAAACGGCAACGACACGATGGCACTCCGCCGATAGCGACCGTCGTAGCAAAACTAATTTGTTGCCCAAAACTAATCTTTTTGGCACAGTTGCCAAGCTGCACGCGGCCAAACTTCCTCCAACCGGACTTATCGGGCATTGTGCCTCTTCATCGCCGCGCGGCTACCTCAGAGTGGCCGTGTTGCCCTTCTTATGAACAAGGCCGATCTCGGAGCGCTCCAATCCGGCACGCACGTGATGTGGGAGAAGCGGCGGAGTCGATCCGTCCACTTGTTGACGATTAGTACATAATTGTACTAGTATACAAAACATGCCCCGTGTCCGCCCAGTGCAAGATGCAAATGAGCTCCTGCCTCTCTCCCCGTTGTTGCTTCAGATACTCCTGACATTAACGGCTGGTGAGCACCACGGCTATGCCATCCGGCGTGAGATTCGCGAACGTACTGGTGGGATGATGGACCCCGGCGCGGGCTCGCTGTATGGTGCGATTGAAAAGCTACTCAGCGAAGGCGCTATTGAGGAATCCGACGAGCGGCCGGACCAGCACCTCGACGATCAACGGCGCCGGTATTACCGATTGACCGAATTTGGACACCGCGTTGCCATCGCAGAAGTTGAACGCTTGCGGGAGCTGGTTCGCTTTGCGCAGGGAAAGCTTGTACCGAAGCGGGCGTCATGAAAGCCATTCATCAGTCGATCTACCGCTTGCTCCTGTTGGCGTATCCAAAGTCGTTCCGTGAAGACTATGGATGCGAGTTGGCGCTTCAACTTGAAGATGAGTTGCGGGAAAAGTCCGCGTTCTGGGTTTGGTACAAACTGATCCCGGATACGCTCCAGGCGATTTTAACCCGACACGGTGACCTTTTCCGACAGGACGTTCGGCTCGCGTTCCGCATGTACCGACTTCGCCCCTGGACCAGCGCGCTGACTGTGGCACTACTTGGCTTGGGAGTTGGCGCCATGCTCACCGCGTTCGAGGCGACGTACTCACTCATGGCGCGTCCCCTGCCGTATCCGGAGGGCTCACGCTTGGTCACTATTTACAACTTCCCGAGCTTTACGTTTCGGGAGCAGCCTTCGCGTTTCCAAGATCTCACGGGACCTAATGGTCCGCTGGAAGGCGCAGCTATCTACGTGACGGATGAAGTGAACCTCTCGGGTGGGCCTCTTCCGATTCGCGCCCAAGCCGCGGAAGCATCTCCGTGGCTTTTCTCCATCTTGCGGCGCTCACCGTACCTTGGCGAGTGGTTCTCTGGAAAATTGGTTGATGGTTCAGAAGCAGTGATCAGCTTTGGTCTGTGGCAGCAGTTGTTCGGCGGGGACCCGAGAGTTCTGGGTCGCAAGATCCAACTGAACGGTGTACCTAGAGTTATTGTTGGCGTGGCACCTCCCGATGTCGATTTTCCCCGTCAGACCGCGGTTTGGGTGGGCGCAAGCCGGGGCGGGGATACGCTGAGGATGTCCGGGCGGGCAATCGCCTACGAGCTCCTGGGGAGACTGAGACCTGGCGCCAGCGTCGGCTCCACGCAACAGGCGCTCGAGAGGTTTGCGGAATCGATGGATTTGATTCGCCGCAATTGGGAACCAGAAAACCGGCGCATCCCCGTCTTCACACTCCAGCAACAAATTGCGGGCGAATGGGATAAGGCGGTCTTGCTTCTCACCGCCGCTGTCGGGATGGCGCTGCTCCTTACGTGTTGCAGCATCGCGAACCTGCTTTTGGCGCGCCACCTAGCCCGCCGTCACGAGGTGGCTGTTCGCATGGCCCTGGGTGCGCCGGTCTCGCGCATCACACGCCAGTTTCGGACCGAGATGCTCGGTTTGACCATGCTCGGAATGATACTCGCCGGTCTGGTTTACCGCAATCTGCTGGTTCTGGTCCCTGCGTGCCTGCCGAATTTTCCGGTGAATCTGCATCCGTCGGGCGAAGCTTTTGGAGTACTGATACTTTTCGCAGTGCTGATCACCGCATTCCTCGGGTTCGCGCCGCATGCCGAGCTGGCTGCGCTTCTACGCGGTTCCGCAGAGGGGCTGCGCGAGCAACACCGACGGGCGGCGCCGCTACTGCTCACCGTTCAGGCGGCGCTGGCGACGCTACTGTTGATCGGGGCCGGCCTGTTCGGCAAGAGCCTTTTACAGCTTCTCCATGTGGATCTTAATATGAACGTCGACGACGTCACAGCGGCGAGCGTGTCGCTGATTGGCACTGGACTCGACGATCCCACCCGAGCGAGCGAATACTACGAGCGCGCCCTCGATGGTCTGCACGGGCTGCCGGGAGTCCAATCCGCAGCAGCATGCGATTATCTGCCGTTGAGCGGCGCGCCGATCATCCTCACCCTTTATGTTGCGCGAGGACCAGAGGTGAACCCAGGACAGCGCTTGTCTGGCAGCCCCCGGATTGCCAGCGCGGAGTACTTCAACGCGATGGGCATTCCGATGCTGGCTGGGAGAACCTTCGATGATCGCGCCGGTGGCCTCGGCCGCGCGGAGGTGGTCGTAAACCGCAAGTTTGCCGAACAACTCGGCGGTGTCCAGCAAGCTCTTCGCCATGAAGTCCAGGTGAGTAGTGGAGCGCAAACCCAGTGGGCACGCATCGTCGGAGTGATCGACAACGTGCGGTTCTGGGGGCCCCACGCTCAAGGTGGAGCAGTAGAGGTCTATCAAAGCTATCAGGCCGCGCACTGGCCCGCCATGAATTTCGTGGTGAAAACGCGCTCCTCTGGCGTGAAACCGGAGCGCATTCGAGCTGCGCTGACTGCGCTCGATCCGAAGGTCAATCTCTATAACGTCCGCTCGATGCGTTCTTACCTCGACGAGAATCTTGTCAAGCCGCGGCTGATCATCGCGGTACTCGGTGGCTTCGCCCTATTGTCCTGGTTCCTGGCGCTCGTGGCCCTCGGTGGACTGGTAGCCCACGATGTGCGGAAATCCCTTCCGGAGATTGGGATTCGGATGGCGCTTGGCGCCTCGCACTGGGACCTGCTCGGTTTGTTTGTTAGGCGTCATTTAGTGCCAGTGCTGACCGGCAGTGTCGTCGGCGTGTGCGCCGCGACAGCCCTAAGTTCTATTGTTCGCAGCCTGCTCTTCGAAGTGCGTTCGCTGGACGCCGTAGTTTACGCTACGGTGCCGGCGGGTTTCTTGGCCGTTGCGGTCATCGTTACAGTGGGGGCGGCGTTCCGTGCGACGCGCATCAATCCTTCGGCGGCGTTGCGAACGGAATAAAACGAGAGGATGCGGCCGGAGCCGTGAAATGGACCAGCTTCAAAAAGGGCTTGGAAACGCGCTAGCCATGCGCGACGGTCTGGGACGGCTCATTCCGCCAGCCGGCAGCATGAGCGTCGGCCTGACCGCTGGTGAGGTTAGTCCAGAGTGATCTGGTCGAATTGCCGCCTCCACCATTTCAACTACTCAATCGCCCGTGAATGCTCCAACGACTAGAAGGACTGCAAGCCGATCGTGTCAGGTTCGTCGACCATTTGGAGGTCGGCAAGCGGTCCGGAAACGGCGATGTGGGAAGCCTGTGTCAAAATGGTTTGCAGATACTCGCCCGCAACGTGCTGGTTGCATTCAATTTTCTACGGCCGTCATCGCGCGTGCCAAAATCACATCTTTTCTGGCACGAAATGGCGGACGTTTCTCGCCACTGCAATTCTCGCGCGAATAGGGTTAGGTTCCCGCGTTGGCGTTGGGGACAGCGCGGTACTGGGTCACTTTGAATTTCCCTTGGATCAGCGGCAGGACTTTGTAGATCGAGAAGAGACGGAAGCGATATTGGCCCACTTCTGGCACACTTCGACTCAAGAATGCCCAAAGAGCGGGCATGCGCGGTTAGGCAAGACTGGCAGCAATAGCTTCAGGTCCGGTTGAATGTCCGGCCCTCTCGCAAGCGCTACGGATCAGAGGCAAGTGTGTTCAGGAGTAGACCGGCTGGGCGCGCCGCACCGGCGCGGATCACCACTACTGGCCTACATCGGCGCGTGACACCGGCAACGTGATTGTTACACTATGGTATTCATGACGCGGAGGGTTGTTCTTGTGGTCGTGACCCTACTGCTTTTGTTCCCGATTTCTGTCGGAGACCGCTACTCCACCGAGGCTAGAGCGGGTCGGCGTGGATGGCGTACGACGTTGTCGTTGTGCACATGCGGAAGCGGTAACCGAAAGCCCTGCCGGAGGTCAAATCATTCGGAAGCAAGGCGCGCAGCTCGTCCAGTGAACCTGCCCAGCGGCCGTGTTGCGAATAGTACTGACTTTGCGCCACATGAATCGTCTTGATACCCTGGACCGTGATTTTTTTCGCAAAGCTGACGTGGCCTCTTGTCAGTCCGGCAGAAGGTTCCTCGGCTAATACTTCATCAGCTAGGTAGTCGGCTACGTGCCGGCGCGCGTAATCCAAAGCCGTATCAATGTCCTCGGCATAATCCGTGCGGTAACGCTCCATCTTTA
>JACXTT010008685.1_pt1 | contig 14045 bp, 11 predicted proteins | sample 9270951 | NCBI WGS metagenome assembly JACXTT01 (sample SAMN15532306, study PRJNA645909) | rock metagenome | isolation source: weathered quartz diorite | place: Puerto Rico | collected 2017-06-21 | reverse complement strand
GACGCAGTAGAAGAGTGGCCGCTTGCGGCCAGCCTCGACCGCAAGCTGCTCCTCAGAAATACCGCACGAACGCCTTTTTCTTCAGCCGCTCGACGTATTTCTTCTGGAGCCGGGCGCGCTCCTGGTTGAGCAGGGTCTTCTCGATCTCGTCGCGCACCTCGGTCAGGGGCCGGAGCTGCGCGGACTTCACTTCCTCCACTTGCAGCAGGAAACACGCATCCGCCGCGTCAATGATCCCGCTGCGCTGGCCGGACGTGAGACTGGCGGTGGCCTCGGCGAATTCCTTGCGGAGCACCGACTTGTTGACCCAGCCGAGATCGCCGCCGTCGCGCTTTTGCGAGCCGTCGGAATAGACCGAGGCCATGTCGGCGAACTTCGCGCCGCCGTCGAGCTTGGCCTGAATCTCCCGGGCCAGCCGGCGAACAGCCTCGGGGTCGCCGCCATCGCGCTTGCGCAGCTCGATCATGCGGAGGTGCACCTGGTCCAGCAGTTTGAACTCGTCCGCGTGCTCCTTGTAGTAGGTCTCGATCTTGAACGGAGAGATGATCACGGCCGAGGCGACGTTCTTGAGGTTCATCTGCTCGACGATGAACTGCTCGCGGATGTCCGTGCGGAACTGGTCGTAGGTCATGTTCTGCGCCTCCAGCGTCTTGATGAGCTTCACGCGGTCGCCATAGCGCTCGCGGATGCGCTCCTGCACGAAGTCCTCGATGATGCTCTCGGGAAATGTGTAGCCGGCGGCCTTGAAGTCATCGAGCGTGAGCTGGCGCTCGATGAGCTGGCTCAGGCCGTCCTTGTAAATCTCCATCGCCTTCTCGTTGTAGGTCTGCCGGGTGAGGCCGGGCTGGCGCTCCAGCGCGACGATCGCCGGCTCGATGAACTGCCGCGCCTCCTTCTCCGTGATGACGGTTTCGTTGACGATGGCGACAATGCCGTTGACCAGCTCCGGCGCGGCGACGGCCGCCTGACTCAGGCCCGTCAACAGTGGTGCGAGCGCAAAAAGACGTTTCATGTCCATTGCGCGGAGAATAGGCGGCGAAAAAGGGAGGTCAAGAACTGGCCGTCGGACCGCGCCGCGCGCCCGCGCGCGAAAGGGCTGGCAGTTTTTCCGCCGGTTCCTAGATTCCGCCCCATGTTTGAATCGCTGTCCGGCAAGCTCCAGAACGTCTTCCGCAACCTGCGCGGGCTCGGCAAAATCTCCGAGTCCAACGTCAGCGACTCCCTCCGCGACGTGCGTCTGGCGCTGCTGGACGCCGACGTGAACTTCAAGGTCGCGCGCGACTTCATCGAGCGCGTGAAGGAGAAGGCCCTCGGCCAGCAGGTCATCCAGAGCATCCAGCCCGGCCAGCAGATCATCAAGCTCATCAGCGACGAGCTGGTCACGCTGCTCGGCTCGCAGAACGCCGGCCTCAACCTCTCCGCCAGCCCCACCAACATCCTCATGGTCGGCCTCCACGGCGCGGGCAAGACCACCAGCGCCGGCAAGCTCGCCAACTGGCTAAAAAAGCAGGGCCGCCAGCCCTTGCTCGTCGCCTGCGACGTTTATCGGCCCGCCGCAATGGACCAGCTTGAAACGCTCGGCAAGCAGCTCGAAGTCCCCGTCTTCCTCAAGCGCGGCGAGACCGACGTGCTCAAGATCGCCCGCGACGCCCAGCAGCTCGCCAAGCTCACCAGCCGCAACGTCATCCTCTTCGACACCGCCGGCCGCCTGCAAATTGACGAGGTGCTCGGGCAGGAGCTGGTCCGGTTGCGTGACCTTGTGCAGCCGCAGGAGATTCTCCTCGTGCTCGACGCCGCGACCGGCCAGGAAGCTGTCAACGTCGCCACGCACTTTGACCAGGCGCTCAACCTCACCGGCTCCATCCTCACCAAGCTGGACGGCGACGCCCGCGGCGGCGCGGCCTTGAGCCTGCGCGAAGTCACCGGCAAGCCCATCAAGTTCATGGGCGTGGGCGAGAAGCTCGACGACTTCGAGCTGTTCCATCCCGAACGCATGGCCCAGCGCATCCTCGGCATGGGCGACGTGGTGTCGCTCGTCGAGAAGGCCGCCGAGAAGATTGACCAGGACTCCGCGATGGCGCTGGAGGAGAAGATGCGGAAGGGCCAGTTCACGCTGGAGGACTTCCTCATGCAGCTCCGTGAGATGAAGAAGATGGGTCCGCTGGAGAACATCATGGGCATGCTGCCCGGCGGCGCGGAGATGTCCAAGGGCACCGACTTCGGCAAAGCGGAGAAGGACTTCCGCCGCAAGGAAGGCATCATCTGCGCCATGACCCCGCAGGAGCGCCGCAACGTGAACCTCCTCAACGCCAAGCGCCGTCAGCGCATCGCCAAGGGCAGCGGCGTGACCGTGACCGAGGTCAACACGCTCCTCCAGCAATTCGCCCAGATGCAGCAGATGATGAAGAAGATGTCCAAGTTCCAGAAGATGATGGGCCGGATGGGCGGAATGCCGGGGATGCGGTGAGGCCAGAGGCGGATAATACGGGTGCGTAACAAAACCCTTGTCCACCCTCCCCGCCTCGTGTCCAATCGCGCACCATGAGTTCTCCGCAGACTCCTGCCCCGAAGCTCGGCCTGACCGAGTGGCTGATTGTCACCATCGCCAGCATCGGCTTTCTCTTCGACACCTACGAGTTGCTGATGACCCCGCTCGTGGCCGCGCCCGCCATCGCGGAGCTGCTCAAGGTGCCGCAGAACAATCCCTTGGTGACCGACTGGGTGGGCCGGCTGCTGTGGATCGCCGCGCTGTGCGGCGGCGTGTTCGGCCTGCTCGGCGGCTGGCTGGTGGACAAGTTCGGGCGCAAGACGATCATGGCCGCGAGCATCTTCCTCTACTCGTTCTCGCCCTTCTTCGCGGCCTATTCCTCGACCCTGCCAATGTTCGTGACGTTCCGCAGCCTTACCTTCATCGGCGTGTGCGTGGAGTTTGTGGCGGCCATCACGTGGTTGGCGGAGGTGTTCGAAGACAAGAAGCAGCGGGAAAAGTGGCTCGGCATCACGCAGGCCTTCGCGTCGCTCGGCGGCGTGCTGGTCACAATGGCCAGCATTTGGATTAGTCAGCACATGGCCGATCTGCCGCACATGGGCCTGCCGCAGGGACTCGGCGCGAATGCGCCCAGTTCGTGGCGCTACCTGCTGATGACCGGCCTGCTGCCCGCCATTCCGATTGCGCTGCTGCTGCCGTTTGTGCCGGAGTCCAAGGTATGGCGTGAGCGCCGCGCCGCGGGCACGTTGAAACGCCCGAGCTTCGCCGCGTTGTTCGCACCCGAGCTTCGCCGCGTCACGCTGGTCACGGCGGCGTTGTCCGCGTGCGCCTACGGCATCGCGTTCGGCGCGTTGCAAGTAACCGTTGCCCGCGTGACGCCCGGTCTGCCGGAGTTGAAAGACCAGGCCAAGGCACTCGCCCCGCTGCGCAAGGAAGCCGAGGCGCTGAACAAGCAGTTCAATGCGCTCCCCGTCGAGGAGCCCGCCCGCAAGGAAGTGCTCGGCAAGATCAAGGAGAACTTCGGCAAGCAGAAGCCCATCAATGACGAGGTGAAGAAGGTGGCGGACAAGGTTCAGTTCCGCCAGGAGATGGGCGGACTGGTGGGCCGCATTCTGCTGGCGATCCTTCTGATCGTCGGCCTCAGTCGCTTGGCGTTGCTGAAGGTCTTCCAGATTCCCGCGCTCGTCATCCTGCCGTTGACCTATTTCAGTCTGTTTGCTGAAGGCGGCGAGACGTTCCTCCTGGCCTATGCCGTTTGCGGCCTGCTGACCGTGGCGCAATTCAGCTACTTCGGTGAATACCTGCCCAAGGTCTTCCCGCTGCACCTGCGCGGCACCGGCGGCAGCTTCGCCACCAACGTCGGCGGGCGCATGCTCGGCACCAGCATGGCCTTCGTGACGACGAATCTGATTGCGCCGATGCTCGCGGGCGCCGGTCCAACACTCCCGCTTCACGTGGCCAAGGCCGCCGGCATCGTGGCCACCACCATCGCGGTGGTGAGCTTTTTGCTCGGCTTCCTGCTGCCCGAGCCGCCCGCCGAAGAAAAGCAATGACTCCGTAGCCGCCGACGTGAGGAGGCGGACGCTTCATGAACGCACCGTCCCCCTCCACCCGCGCCGACTGGCACGCGCGCCTCTTTCCGCGCAGCATCCCGCCGCTCTGGTGCCCGCTGCTCACGCATTATCGTGACGACGGCTCGCTCGACCACACGCGCATCACCGCCCACCTGCGCCACCTTGCGCCGCATGTGAAGGGCTTCCTCATTCCCGGCTCGACCGGCGATGGTTGGGAAATGTCAGATACGGAAGTCCGCGAACTGCTGGGCTTCGTCGCACCTGAGATGGAGCAGCTCGGGTTGCACTTGCTCATCGGCGTGCTGAAGACCGATGCCCGTGCTGCGTGTTCCGTGTTGCGTGAGTATGGCCGGGCACTTCCAGCCGAAATCACGCAACACGGAACACGCAGCACACCTGCCTTCACCGTCTGCCCGCCCAAGGGAAAAGACCTTGAGCAAGCAACCATCCGCGACGCCCTCGCAGACATTCTAGAACTCGGTTTCCCCACGGCGCTCTACCAGCTCCCGCAAGTCACGCAGAACGAGATGTTGCCGGAGACTTTGGCCGACCTCGCCGCGCGCTTTCCGAATTTCATCCTCTTCAAGGACACCAGCGGCGCGGACCGGGTGGCGAACTCGGGCCAGAACTTTGGAGGTGTCCTCCTCGTGCGCGGCGCGGAGGGCGACTACGCGAGCTGGCTCAAATCAGGCGGCGGGCCTTATGACGGCTTCCTTCTGAGCACTGCCAACTGCTTCGGGCGCGAACTGCACCGTGTCATTGAGTTGCTCAAGTCCGGCCGCCGCGACGAAGCGCAGCGCCTCTCCGACCGGCTCTCCGCTGTGGTGAAGGAAGTGTTCAGCCTCGTCGCTGGCCTGTCCGATGGCAACGCCTTCGCCAACGCGAACAAGGCGATGGACCACTTCTTCGCGCACGGCCCGAACGGGGCCAGCGTGACACCGCCGCGTCTGCACGCGGGGAGCCGTTTACCCGTCGAAGTCATCCGCCAGACCGGCGCGGCCTTGGAGCGACGCGGCTTCATGCCTGCCGCCGGTTACTTGGCAAGTTCATCGTAGGGCGGGCATCCTGCCCGCCACGCTTGCGCTTCAGCGCGAGTAGGGAAGAGGTCGAGTTCTTCGCGGGCGAGACGCCCACAGAGGCAGGCAAGATGCCTGCCCTACTTTGGCAACTTCCGCGTTGAGCCGCCGTGTGGCGTTCGTCAATCTGCCCTCATCATGCGCACTGCCAAAGCCTCCGTTCTCGAAGCCTTCAACGCGCCGCTCCGGCTGCGCACTTACGAAGTGCCCTCGCCCGTTGAACCGGGCGCGGTGCTGGTGCGCACGGAGATGGCCGGGATTTGCGGCACGGATGTGCATCTGTGGCAGGGCCAGTTGCCCATCAAGCTGCCGGTGATCCTCGGTCACGAGACGGTCGGGCGCATCGCGGAGTTGGGCACGGGAGTGGAGAAGGATTGGTCGGGCCAGCCGCTGAAGGTCGGCGACCGTGTGACGTGGAACTCCGCCGTGTCCTGCGGCCAGTGCTACTACTGCGCGGTGAAGAGGCAGCCGACACGTTGCGCGCAGCGACGGGCCTATGGCATCGGCTACCCGTGCGATTGCGCGCCGCACTTCCTCGGCGGTTATGCAGAGTTTCACTACCTCCGTCCGCGCACGACGATTTTCAAACTGCCCGACGACCTGCCCACTGAGTCCGTCATCGGCGCGGGCTGCGCGCTCATCACGGCGATTCACGGGGTCGAACGCACGGGCATCGCGTGGCAGGACAGCGTGGTCGTTCAGGGCGCGGGGCCGGTGGGCATCGCGGCGCTCGCGGTGGCGAAGAGCGCGGGCGCGGGCAAGGTTATCGTCATCGGCGCGCCGAAACACCGGCTGGAGATGGCGAAGCGTTTCGGCGCGGACGAGGTAATTGACTTGGAAGAAATCCCCACGCCCGCCGCCCGCCTCGCGCGCGTGCGCGAACTGACCGGTGGCTATGGTGCGGATGCGGTGCTGGAATGCGTGGGCCACCCGAGCGCGGTGGTCGAGGGCATGGAACTGTGCCGCGACGGCGGGAAGTATCTCGTGCTTGGCCACTATTGCGATGCGGGGACGGTGGCGTTCAACCCGCACGTCATCACGCGCAAGCAGCTCTCGGTGTTCGGCTCCTGGTCCAGCGAGCCGCGGCACTTGCAGGCGGCGATTGAGTTTCTCCGGCGGCACCAGCGGGAGTTTCCCTTCCACGAGATGGTTTCGCACCGTTTCACCATCGAACAGGCGGATGAGGCGTTGCGCACGACAGCGAAATGGCGGTCGGCGAAGAGCGTGATCGTGCCGTGAGACTCGACCGGCAGGAAATTCCCTGAGGCCAAAGTCGGGAAAAGTCATGCTTGGCGCGCGTGCGACTGGCGACTAACCTGCGTCCATAGGTTCCAGTCGCGTATGAATCCGAACGGCATCCTGAAGCAGCACTGGCTGCATGTGGCCACCCACTTCGTGGTGGATGCGCTCATCTTCGCGGTGGCGTTCGTCATCGGCACGGACTTCGTCATCCCCGACGACGACCTGCACATGCGGCTCACGTCCTATCTGCCGGGCATCCTGCTTGGCTCGGCGCTTTTCCCCTGTCTGGTCTATATCTTCGGTCTTTACGCGCCGCAGAGCTACAAGCAACGGGTCACCAAACGGGCCATTGTGCTGGGCATCTGCCTCATCGGCACGGTGCTGCTGATGATTCCGCTCTTTTACGTCAAGAAATCCTTCACCATCGGCCGCGAGGTTTTCCTCTACAGCGTGGCCGTCGCCTATTGCACGGTCCTCATCCATCACGGGTTCCTGCTGCGCTCGCTGCGCAACTACCGCGAGCGCGTCGCCTTCATCATGACCTGCACGTTCGACGAGCTGGAGGCGCGTTTCTTCCAGTCGCTGGGCACGGAGAACATGGAGCTGGCCGGCCTCATCCATTACGACAACTACCAGCCGATCGGCGAGATGCGCGTGCTGGGCAAGGTCAGCGACCTGCAGGACATCGTGCGCCGCGAGAACATCCACCGCGTCCTCTGCACGAGCAAGAGCATCGCCGATCCCGCGATGTGCAAGGCCTTCTGCGAGCTGCGCTACTCCGGCGTGCAAGTCATGCCGCTCGTGAGCGTCTTCGAGGAAGTCCACCAGCTGGTGCCGCTGGAACTCATCACGCCCGAATGGCTGCTCGCCGCCAGCGCGCAGCCGCACATGCTCTACATCAAGAAGGTCAAGCGTGCCTTCGACATCGTGGTTTCCCTGCTGGGCCTCGTGTTCCTTGGCCCGGTCATGCTGCTGGGGATTCTGGCCACGAAACTGACTTCAGCCGGCCCCGCCTTCTACAAGCAGGTGCGCGCCGGTCGCTTTGGCCGTCCCTTCAATGTCATCAAGCTCCGCTCCATGCGGACGGACGCGGAGAAGCACGGTGCCGTCTGGTCCACCGCCGGCAAGGATCCGCGCTCCACGCCCGTGGGCAACTTCCTGCGCAAGTATCGCATTGATGAAATCCCGCAGCTTCTCAACGTGCTCAAGGGCGACATGTCCTTTGTCGGCCCGCGCCCGGAGCGCCCGGTGTTCATCGAGGAGCTGGCCCAGCAAATCCCTTATTTTCAGGAGCGGCTCATGGTGCAGCCCGGCATCACCGGCTGGGCGCAGGTGAATTATCCCTACGGCTCGTCGGTGGAGGACGCGAAGTGGAAGCTCGAATACGACCTCTACTACATGAAGCACATGAGCCTGTTCCTCGACCTGTTCATCCTGCTGGACACTGTCCGCATCGTGCTCCGCGGCGGGATGAAGGGCGACGCGAAGGACCGTCTGCCTCGCTATGAAGCCATCTGGTTCTTCCGCGTCTTCGGCAACGAGGAGCCGCGCCCGCGCCCGCCCACTTCCTGACGGCTTGGACGGCGGGTTCCTCTTTCAAACCCCGGCATCAGGTTTCCTTGATGCGCTCGATGCGGCCGCCAAGCTTCCGCAGCTTGTCATCAATCTTCTCGTAGCCGCGGTCGAGATGATAGATGCGGTTCACCTGGGTGGTGCCCTTCGCCGCGAGGCCCGCGAGCACCAGCGCGGCGCTGGCGCGCAAATCACTGGCCATCACGGGCGCGCCGCTCAGGCGTTTGCCGCCCTTCACAATCGCGCTCGGCCCTTCGATGGAAATGTCCGCGCCCAGACGGCCCAGCTCCGCGACGTGGCTGAAACGGCTCTCGAAAATGCGCTCGGTGATGATGCTGATGCCGGGCGTCAGGCACATCAGCGTCATCATCTGCGCCTGCACGTCGGTCGGGAAGCCGGCGTAGGGCAGCGTGGTCACGTCCACGGGCTGGAGCCGGCTGCCGCGCTTCACGAGCAGCGCCGCGCCGCGCCGTTCGAGCTTCACGCCCGCTTCGCGCAGTTTGTCTATCACCGCGTTCAAGTGTTCCGGCTTCGCGCCGTGAATCGTGATTTCCCCGCCGGTGACGGCGGCGGCCAGCGCAAAGGTCGCGGCCTCGATGCGGTCGGGAATGACCTCGTGCTCCGCCCCATGCAGTTCCTTCACGCCGGTGATGGTGATGGTCGGGCTGCCCGCGCCCTGAATCTTCGCGCCCATTGCGTTGAGGAACTGCGCGAGGTCCATGACCTCCGGTTCACACGCGGCGCTCTCGATGATGGTCACGCCCTCCGCGAGCACGGCGGCGGTCATGATGTTGGCGGTGCCGAGGACGGTGGGGCCGGCGCGCCCGCCGAGAAAGATTTCCGTGCCCGCGAGGCGCGCCGCCCGGGCGCGGATGTAACCGGCCTCGATTTCAATCTTCGCGCCGAGCGCGCGCAGCCCCTTCAGGTGCAGATCAATGGGCCGCGTGCCGATGACACAGCCGCCGGGCTGCGAGACCTCGGCCTTGCGCAGCCGCGCCAGCAACGGGCCGAGGATGCAGATGGAGCCACGCATCTTGCGGATGAGTTCGTAATCGCCGTGGCCCTTGATGCGGCGCGCGCAGACGGTGAGCGTGTCGCCCTCGAAGCTCACCTCCGCGCCGAGCGAGTTCAGGATTTTGCCCATGAACTTCACGTCGCTGAGGTCGGGCACGCGGTGGATGACGCACGGCTCGGCGGTGAGCAGCGTGGCGGCCATGATGGGGAGCACGGCGTTTTTGGCCCCGCTGATTTGCACTTCCCCGTGGAGGGGGACACCGCCCTTGATGAGAAGACTGTCCATGTTGAGAAAATGGTGTCGCTGTCAACGACGCGGACTTTTACCGCGCCTGAAAATGTCAGGCCAATGACGCCAGCGGAGCGGGGCGGGAGCAAACTTAATTTGCCAAACGCGCGGCGGCTCCTCCGCCTCCCCAAACGTCCGCTTCACAGCCGGTGCTGCGCGAAGGCGAACTCGGCCACCGGCTGCCCGCCGACGAGATGCTCCTGAATGATGCGCTCCAACACTTCCGGCGTGCAGGAGTGATACCAGGTGCCCTCGGGATACACGACCGCGATGGGGCCGCGCGTGCAGACCTGGAGGCAGTTGGCCTTGGTGCGATAAACCAGCGCCTGCGGGCCGACAAGGCCGAGTTCTTTCAGCCGGCGCTTCAAATACTCCCATGACTCGACGCCCGCCTCGCGCGGGCTGCACTTGGGCTTGGTCTGGTCGGCGCAAAGAAAGATGTGGCGGCGGAATTTCTCCACGCCCAGCCCGGCGACGAGCCGTTGCAACTCGCTTTCCAAGTCCGGGTTCATTTCGTGCGATTGCCGCCCAGTCCGAGCGACTTGGGGGTGATGAGAAATTTGAGCGAGCCGGTGCGCTTGTCCACCGTCTTCACGCAGGCGACCGCGCCCTTGGACAACTCCAGCGAATCCGCGCGCTCCTGGCCGAGCATCCGTCGCACGCGCGCCGAGAGGGACGGCTCATGGCCGACGAGCAGAACGTGCCCCGCCTCTGGAAGCCGGACGAGCCAGTCCGTGAAAAGGCCGGCGTCAGTTTCGTTCAGCAGGACCGGTGTTTCCTGTGCCTGGACGCGCTGCATCTCGTTGGTGATATCGAGCACCATGGCCATCGTCTGCTTCGCGCGCACCAGCGGGCTGGTGAAGGCCAGGTCGAAGACGATGCCGCTGCGACGCAGGAAGCGCGCGAGCTTGCGCGTCTGCTGCCGGCCCGTGGGCGAGAGCGGACGCTTCGCGTCGTCCAAGCCGTCCAGCGCGGCGGCGTGGCGGAGGAAGTAGAGTTTCATCGGGCAGGGAGGATTAAGATTAAGATCAGGATTAAGAGCAAGAGCCACGCAGGCTTTCTCTTAATCGTAATCCTGCTCTTGCTCTTGATCTCCCCTGCGGTTCAGGGCTGAGGATGGAAAACAATCCGGCTGAACGCCCGCGGCACAAACTCCGCCTTCCCAAAATTTGCGCTGCTCACCCGCACGCCCTGCTCCGTCCAGCTCTCCAGCGCGAACGTCAGGCTGCCGCGCCCGGTGAAGAACACGCGGATGTCCCCCGGCTGCGGCGGCGCAGTCTGGGCGCGGTCGGTCGCGAAATCCACCTGCGCCACGCGGTCCATGGGGATTTCGATGAAATTGTCCGCGACGGCGAACCGCAGCTTGCCGTCCTTCAACTCCACCAGCCGGCCCGCCACCGAGTCGCGGTTCACGAGGCGGCCCACGTCGTTCTTCACGTTGGGCACGAGCGCCGCGACGTTTTCCTCCAGCCGCCCGTCCCATTCGCTGACGCGGAGGTTCGACAGCCGCAGCGGTCCCTGGCCTTGATGCACGAGCCGGATGCCGGTTCCCTCGCCGCCGAAGCCCTCGGCATCCACCCACTGCTTCGCCACCACGCCGTTGATGAGCACGGTGATGGTCCTCTGCTCGCGGCTGGTCTTGATGGCGATGCGCGCCTGGTTGGTCTGCTGGAGCAGCGGGATGACGGCCATGCCGAGCTGGCGCACCGCCTCCTTGTGCCGCACCAGCAGGAGCTGTGTGGAATAGCTGTTCAACTGCAGGCTGTAGAATCCGCCGAACGGCGGTTCCTCCGCCGTCTGCGCGAGCCGCACGGGCTGGAGGGAATCCGTGTAAAGCGCGATGGCCAGCGCGAACTGCCCGCGCCACGCCAAGTCAAACTCCATGCTGGAATTCGGCGGCAGCTTCACGTCCCGCGCGATGGACGCGGGCTGCGATGCGACGAACGCGCCGTTCACGAAATGCCACTGGCTGGCGTTGATGTTGCCGGGCAGGGATTTGCCCATCGTCCAGCCGTCGAGTCCGTCCGGGCCGGCGAAGACCGCGCGCGGCGTCGGCCCCGCCGGGCGCAGACTGGCGACGCGCGAGCGGGGCAACGTCAGCATCCCGGCGAACCACGTGTCGAGCTCAAGCTGCTTCTCGTCGAGCGACTTGAGGTTGCCGGACAGCTCATCGCCGTTGGTGAGGCGGACAAAGCAGAAGTTCGCCGCCGCCGTCGGGGGTGGCGGTTGCGCGCCGAGATGGATTTCCGCCAGCGCAATGGGCTGGAATTCAATCGCCGCCGCCGCGTCCGTGTGCCGCCAGCGCAGGCCGTTGGTCAGCGTGATGGACTCAAGCTGACCGGTGAGCAGATCGCCGTTACGAAAGAGAATCGCGTGGGGAGACGAAGCGGCAGTGTTGAGAGTGACGAGGAGCAGAAGCAAGGCAGTCGCCGCTGTGACGAGTGAGAAGTGATTAGTGATTAGCAAGGATGGGCGAGCTGTGACCTTCTCCCCGTGCTCCGAAAAGGGAGAGGGAGAAAACGGCGTGCGTTGGCTCATGTTGCTCATCGCTCGAAAAATTGTTGCTCCTCCACACCGAGGAACGGCAGATCGGGTGGAACCGGCTCACGGCCCGGATTGAAGCGGAGCAGACGGACCCAGCGTGTGTCGAGTTGCAGCGCACCGAAGTGCGGACTCACCCCGGCAAGCTGGCGGCCTTCCCAGCGCGGCTGTGTGAGCGCGACGATCTCGCCGCTGCTCAGGCGCGCGTGCGCCTCACCCGCCGGACGATTCGTGGCGGGCGCGGCGACGGGCGCAAGGATGACTTGCGTGACGCGGGTCAGGGGGATTTCCAAACTGCCGGCGGACGAGGCCAGCGTGAGCTTTCCGTCGCGGATGGCGCGCACCTCGCCCAGCGCGCGGTCCTGGTTCGCGAGGCGGACAAGATGGCCGGTGAAATTCGTGGCAACCAGCTCCGGCTCGATGGGCCGACCATCCCACGCCGACACCTTGATGCCGCTCAACTGGATGCCGCCGTTCAGCAGGAAGAACGAAATGCCCGTGCCCGGCAGCGCCGGCCCCCGCGCGCGGGCCGCGTCGCGCACGGCTTCGGCGACGGTCGGCGGCAGGTTCGGGTCGAGCACCGGCTCGGCGGGTCTTGCGGGGTTGGGGTCGTTCCATTGCTGGACCACGTTGCCGTCCACGAGCAGCGTGAGCGCGCCGGCCAGCAGGTCGGCGCGGATTTCGACGCGCATCTTTCGGCCCGGCATGGGCAGGGGGATCTGTGCCTGGCCGAGGTGCTGCATCCCGAAGTTGCCTTGCCCGCGCATCAGGTTCACGTAGCCGAGGCCGAGGTTGAACTGGTAGCCGCTGCTGGCGAAGTTGAAGCGCTCGACCGCGTCCGTGTAGAGGCTTAGGTAAAAGTTCATGTTGTTCGCCGCGCTGACCTCGAACTCGATGCGCGCCTGCGGTGGGAGCTTGAGGTCGCGGCCCAGGAAGGCGTTCGCGCCGCCGGTGAGCACGCCGTCGCGGAACTGCCAAGCAGCGGGCGTCGGCCCGGTGGCCCAGCCTTCCAGCCCGTCCGGCCCGTCGTAGAGCGTGGCAAAACCCCGGGCCAGGAACGCCAGCGACTGCACACCGGCGCGTGGCGCGCGGAGTTTCCCGGCGAACCATGTCTCCAGCTCGATGTGCTGCTCGTCCAGCCCGACGAGATTGCCGGTCAGTTCGTCGCCGTTCACGAAACGGAAGCGGCAGGTGTGGTGCGCGCTGGCCTGCGCCGGCGGCGGAGCGGTCTGCGCGAAGCGAATCTGGTGCGCGTTGCGCGGGAGAAACTCAATAGGCACGACGGACGCCGGGTGCTTCCAGCGGATGCCCTTCACCGGGTCAATCGCCTCCAGCGCGCCGTGCAAGGTCGAGCCGTCGAGGAGCTGGAAGACATCCACGGCGGGCTGGGAGAAGACCTGGGGGGCGAATCCCAGCAGCAGAAGAACGACCATGCTGCGTGCTGCATGTTGCGTGTTCGCCGAAGCGGTCGCGCGTGACGCACGCAACACGCAGCACGCAGCACGCAGCAACCAGTTTTCATTCATCACAGGCACGCGAATAGATTATCTCACGGCCCGCTCCATTCATCCACCGGGCCGCGCGGCGCGGACGGGTTGAACCGCAGCGCGCGGATGGACTCCGGCTTGAGCGTCAGCCGCCCAAAGACCGGGCTGACGGCGATAATCTGGTCCGGCTCCCATTTCTCCAGCGCCAGCGTGAGCCGTTCGTTGCGGTGCAGCGTGACCTGCACGCCCTCGACCTTCGGCGTCTCCGGCGCTGAGTTGACCGGAAACGCAATCAGCGCGGCGCGCGCCAGCGGGATCTCCAGCCTGGTGCCCGCCGGGTTGAACGTAAGCCTGCCGTTGCGGATGCCGTGCAGCGTGCCGGTCGCGCGGTCCTGGTTCACGAACTCCACCACGGCGCTGTCCGGCGGCGGCACCTCCACCAGCTTGTCCGGGTCGGTGCCCGGCGCGCCGAGCGGCTCGGCGTCGTGCTCGCGTCCGTCCCACGGCGCGACGCGGATGTCGCTGACGCGGACACGCGAGTTGGAGTTGTAATTGTAGAAGACGACGCCCGTGCCATTGCCGGGGCTGCCCATGCCCTTCCATTCGTGAACTTTTTCGCCGTCGGCCAGCAGGACGGTGGTTTCCTTCTCGGTGTTGAGGAGGAAGGTGAGCCGCACGGAGCTTTTCGCGAGCATCTGCGGGACGCGCGCGCCGCTGGAGCTGGTGGCTCCCATGCCGGAGCGGCGCATCGAGTAGATGTAG